>Ga0247842_10003717_pt1 | contig 20048 bp, 10 predicted proteins | sample LaCruzMarch2015__3_FD_192411 | JGI IMG/M metagenome (GOLD analysis project Ga0247842, IMG submission 192411) | Freshwater microbial communities from meromictic Lake La Cruz, Castile-La Mancha, Spain - LaCruzMarch2015_19m | ecosystem: Environmental > Aquatic > Freshwater > Lake | place: Spain...
ATTCTGCAGGCAAAACTTTTTGGCAGTCGGTTGATTCACAAATAATATCATTGGCTTCCAGAGCGCCGAATCTCGGCACTCAAAAATTTTGGCGGCTTTTCTGCTCCATATCTTCAAATTTTACAGTCACGACGTCAGGCATTAGTCCCATTTGCCGGTTTGTTCGGACACCCGCTGTCTCCAGTAATCAGGTGCGCGGTGACAAAATCAGCGCTCATGCCCTTTCCTGAAGCCAGGGCCGTCTTTGAGAACGAGTAATAAACCGTCAACTCAGGATAAGGACGATGACCTGGCTGGGGGCGATGGCGGTCCCAGGGCAGTTCATGCTCATTCCGTTATGGCCTGTCGTGCTGGTGAGCCGCTGGGCAGGTGCGCCTTCTTTGAACACGGTTTGACTTCCAAGGATAAATTTCGTAGGACCCATGACCATGCCGGATACGATGCCGAGATTGACGCCCGCCTCATTGCCCTGGCTCATGGGAATTATCGTCATCTGATTAAAGGACGGCATGCCGTCGGTGAGCACCGTCAATGCCGTTGTTGCCGGGTTTGCCACGGACCCCTGGGAAATGTTCGGATAGGGGATGGGTACGGGTCCCGCGGGCGTCGGGGTCAAACAGGTGTCGGGGCTCCCCATATTCATGCCGCCTGCTGATGTCAACAGATACATACGTGCCTCCTTTTTTTCTAAAATCAGCCGAGATGAATCTGCTCGGCATCTATCTTTACGTGCCCCTCAGCAGTATGCATGGTGTTTTTTGTCTGCATGGTAAGGGTTCCATCCACGATCATGCGGGTAGATCCGGACTGAATATCTTCATGTTCCTCAACATAGCGGTACGACGACACAAACCTCTGCACGGACCGTTTGAAGATGGAATCCAGGGTATCGGCGATAACTTTTATCTTTTCTATTTTACCGTCAAAAATCCTCCCCAGGAAAGAAAAGTTTTCTATGCTTGCCTTCCCCTTCAAGGCATTTATTTCCAGGTCTTCTGATGTCATGACCAGTTTTTCCGGCGTCATAAAGTTAATCCCGTCATGGGCGGAGACCGTGAGTTCACCGTTACGAACTTCAAGATTGACCTGTCCGTCGAAAAAAAGAGTCGTCGGCATTTTCTTCTGCTCAGGCCGGTCAAGAATCGACAGGATATAGCAGCACCCTTCGTGGTCAACGGAGATAAGTACAATATCACCCTTCTCCGGCTTCACAAGACAACTCGTTGCCGCTTTTGCCGTGTATTGGCCGCTGTTTGCAGCAACCGTCCACTTTCCCTCCTGCTCGCACACGACGATACAGTATTCCAGAAACGGTTGAAGTGCTTCAATCTTTTCTGCAACATTTCTCATACCCTACCTCCTGGACAATTTATTGTCTTATATAATTATTTTCTCGATAAAGAATTAGTTACACCCTTGTGCTACATGTCTTCCGCTTCGGCCAAATCCGGGTCGGTCTCCAAGGCTGCTTCTCTGTTCGCATTTGTCCATATGGTATGCTCTTCTATGGCCCGGTGCATATTTGCACGATAGACCTGAGCAGAGGTAAAATCTGCTGCCGTAAGGTTTGCATGGGAGAAATCTGCATTGGCAAGATTAACGCCGTTGAATTTAGTCCCCCGGCACATGGCTTTCGGAAAGAGGGCCTGTTCAAGATTTGAGCCGGTGAGGTCCGCTACTCTCAAGTTACATCCCTCAAAACATGACTGAAAGAGGTTCGCATTCTTCATGGTCACGCCGGTAAGCTTGGCGTCTAAGAATACGGCTCTCGGCCCTGTTACGTTATCGAGCTTGACTTCGGTCATATCGGCATTCATGAAGTTCGACTGGGTTATATCGGCGCCGGTAAAGTCACATCCCTTGAAGTCCGCGCCGCCGGCCTGAGACATGGTGAAGGACGCCCCACGGAAGTCCTGCCCTGTAAGGTTGCAGTCCCGTAAAAAGGTCTTGTAGAATTTCGCCCCTTTCAGGATTGCCCCGGTAAGATCCGCCTTGTAAAAAATTGTGCGGGACAGGTCCGCACCGGCGAGATCCGCACCCTTCAAGGACGCATCCGAAAGCAAGGCTCGCAGCAGGTTTGCTCCTCTTAGATTTGCATTGTCTAGTTTTGCATTATTCATGGTCGCTTGGGTAAAATCGGCGCCGGAAAGGTCCGCCCCCGTGAAATCAGCTTCCGTGAGGACCGCTTTATGGAGAATCGACCTCCTAAGAATTGCCCCCCTGAGGTCTATATTCCACCAGACAACACTCGTCAGGTCGACCTCCTCAAGCCGTGCGCCCCTGAAATCGCATCCCTTGAATCCGGTGCGATGAATCTTCGCGTTCCTGAACAGGGTATTGTGAAATATGCACTGTTCAAAACGGGCGCCGGAAAAGTCAAGACCCGAGAAGTCGAGGCCGGATAAATCCACATTTTCGATGGTGTCGTCCCGTTCGATCGCTGCTAAGAGGTCCTTTTTCGTCATGGTTCTATCCTTTTTCTTTCTTCTCCGGCAGTAAGTCTGTTCGCTTGTAAAGCTGCGTCATCTTCAAATTGGCCCCTTCAAGTTTTGTATCCCCCACACCGGTACGGTAGAACTCCACACTGTAAAGGTTTGACTTATTCAGGTTTGCCCTCACAAGCTTTGATTTTCTCAAGGACCCCCGGAAGAGGTTCGCCTTTTCCATTGTCACGTCGCTCAAGTCCGTCTTGGTGAAACGCGTCTCACAGGCTTTAATGCCGGCGAGGTTTGAACCGGCGAGGTTGCATTTCTCAACAAGCGCCTTGTTCATGACGGTTCCCCGGAAATCGCTCCCGGAGAGGTCGGACTTCATCCAGCAGGCTTTATCCGCTTTCACATTGGTGAAGGCGCTCTCCGTCATGGTCGAATCATTGATAATGCGGGAATTGTACATATCAGCGCCCTCGAAATTGACTTTCTTCCCCTTCGTTTCAATAAAATGGACCGATCGTACGACCGCCCCGGAGAAATTTGTCTCCTCCATATTCGATTCCAGGAATATCGCTTTTGTAAGGTCCGTGCCCGTAAAATTCGCGAAGGATGCGTCAACAGAAAGAAAACTTGCCTGTGTGGCTTTTGCGCCTGAAAGGTTCGATTTCCTCAGATTGACTTTTTGAAAAACCGTCTTTTCCAGAATGGCACCGGTGAGAACCGAGCCTGACATGTCTGCTTCATTCAGGAACGTCCCGGCAAGGTTGCCATCTAAAAGGTTTGTCTCAACGAATGTTGCACTCTGGAAAAAACATTTCATCAGTTTTGCCTTTTTCATAGATGCTTGTGTAAAATCAGCTTCATCGGCCATGGCCCCGGCAAGATCAGCGCCATCGAGAATGCATTTGCCGAGATTTGCCTTTTTCAGATTTGCCTTTTTCAGATTTGCGCCCCTCAAATCAAGACCGGACAGATCGAGACCGGACAGATTCTTTCCTTCAAGACCGAGCCCCTTATTATGCCTGTCTATAACCTCCCGGCGGGTCAGCCTCGCGAAAAGATTGGCTTCTTCAGAGTCTATCCCTGCATCGGAGAGAAGCTTCTTCGCCCAATCGGGCATGCCCCCGGCGATCTTCTTTTCCGCAGACGCTATCCTTGCCATTCCGTTTTCATATCGCTCCGCAGCCTTGGCAAGGAGGCCGCTGCAGCTTTTCTCCGCTTCGGCGATCTGCTTTTCTATCTCCGCCGTGAGAAGACCCTTCTTTTTCAGGCTTTGCCTGGTTTTGTCAAACTCCTGGGCATATTCCTTCTTCATAAAGGCAAAGGGATTTGCTTTCTCTTCCGCGGTTGCAGTTATAGGCTTGTTAAGTTCTTCTGATTTTATCCCTTTCGCCTCAAGAGTCTTCCTGACATTCTCTGTCATCTCTTTCTTCTGTTTTTCCATCAAATCCAGTTCCGGCTGCATATCGGCCATAATCCGGTCCCTTGCCTTCTTGATAAGGGCCGGTATATCGAAGACGGGAATGAGGGCGGCCAGAGCACCCGGTTTGCTTATATTTACATCTTTCGGTTTCCTTTCCGGATCGGGAGCGATACCCACTCTCAAGGCGTCTGCAACCCACTTCCAGAGATCGACTCCCGCCTTTTTCGCTTCGAAAAGGTTTTCACCCAAGGGCATTTGCAGAGGCTCCCCTTGAGGATAAAGATTCTTCCACATGCCTATGTCATTGTCCGCAGGCTCCTGTGATTCCGGATACTGAAGGATGAGAAACTGGGGAGCTTTTTTGATTAACTCCGCCGTTTCCTTGTCGGGCATTATTTCCGGAGTCTTCATGGCAACCACTGCGCAAAAACCGCCCAGCTCCTGGTGCAGGAGGAGCGCTTCAAGGTCATATGCTACGCGAATAAAAGGTTTTCCTTCCTCGGCGCCATGAACCATAGCCGTCGTGTCAGAACCCTCAATGAGTGTGTCGCTGGTGATCTTCCTGCCGACCTTGAATGAGACACGAGAAAAAAATGGGGGCGGATACATCTCACGAAAGGACACAATCTTTATCCTCCGGAGTTTTCCCTTGTCAAAGCATGGGATAACCAAGCCGGAAGGCAGATCAAGCTCCTTCGGATTCTTCCTGCTTTTGTCTTCTTCGGGAAGTCCCCAAAGGACAGGGTCATCCGTTTCATGTGCCGGATGGAAACCTAACCATCCCCGCTTAACCGTGTAGTGCCTCATTCCTTCTGCGATAAAAAGATTGAGATACTCCGGATAGGATTGAATATTATCTTTGCACTGTTCAATGAAGCGCATTCCTTTTTCGTGCCATTTCTCTTCGGGAGTCTTCTTTGCGATGCCAAAATCCATATCCGGATCAATCCCTTTTTCCTTCAGGAGAGCGGGGTCTATGTTGCCCATTGCCTTCTTGTAGGCTTTACTCATCTCTGCTCTGCCTCTTTCCGCATCTGCATGAGATTCTTCAATTAAGGCAGGCATCTTCTGAAGCTCCATCTTCGACCGGGCAAGTTCCTGTCGAATGGTCTGAAAGCCGCTTGTGTCAATCTTCGTGATATGGCCGAACTTGGCTTTTGTTTCCAGAAGCCTCTTCTCTCCGGCGTCGAGAAGTGGACCCTGCTGGTCGATACAGCCAATGATGGCGACGATAGTCTCTCCATGTGTTCTCACCGGAGAAGGAGCCTGCCCTAATCCCGCAGCAAAGGAGTCGGTGATTTCCTGGGGGAGGTCTTTGAGGCGTTCGGCTGCTTCCGCCAGTTTCTTTTTTGCTTCCGCCATTTCTGCAACTGCGCCTTCAGGGAGCTTCTTTTCGAGCTTCTTTGCGAATTCCTCATGGTAGTGCTCGATGGTTTTTTCCTGTCCCGAAGGTTCTTCCGTAGCAACGTAAAGGTGGGTTACATCCAGAGCCTCATCGTCCGCAACTTCCGCTACCCCCCGGTGAATCACAACACCCCGCTCTGCGTTGGGAAAGAGCCAGATAGTATCGATATGGGTACGAATCTCACTGAAGACCTTTTCTCCTTCATGCTTGCCTTTATCCTTAAGGCGGTTCATGAAGAGGCGATGGCGGAGGTTCGGGAGGCGGGATTCGATGAGAGGTTTCTTCTTGTGCATATTCCCGACAACAAATCTTTCGTTTCCGAAAAAGAATGCCTCCATCTGCTGATCTTCCGGGGCCGCGTTAAAGCATATCCAGTCAAGATCATCAGGATAGAAGGGCCAACGCTCCTGAAGCCACTTTTTGTCATAAGTGCCCAGATTCCTGGACCTCTGAGGCCATGAGAAATCGAGGGGACCGAAACCTGCCGGCCTAGGGCGGTCTCCGGGCGACCCAATAATGTTTCTCGGTGCTTCTATGTTCGGCAGAGGCCGAACTTCTTTACCTGAGGACAAAATAATGGGATCCATGCCTCTCCCCAGAGGATTTTTACTAAAATCCTTACCGCCAAAGGCCCGTTCATATACGATCGGCATTTCCATGAACGGTTCAGGATCGGTTATAGTCGTGCCCAATACCGTTCCTTTCCAATAGCGGTTTCCAAAGATATAGAGGTTTTTTTTGATGGGACCCACCTGCACATGCACCTGTGTAGCGGTTATGGGTCTCCCTTCGGGAGCAAAGCACCTGCCCCATACGAGGAACTCCCCTTTCGGTTTAGGCATTGCCATGTCAAAGATCTTCTCCTTCCCTATCTCTTCCTGTACGAAGGGCCACATCTCCTGCTCGCTTATGGCCCGGTCAGGATCATCAAAGGCAAAGAAAGTCATGATTGTCGCGGAAAGAAAGCACCTGTCACCGAAACCGAAGCAGTTCATGAGCATCCCGTGTTCAAGGTCCTTGATAATTTTCATAATCTATCCCTCGCTCATAATTCCGTCTTTCGCAATTGTTGCTCTTCGAAATTCATTGAAAAGACGACAAATTAGCACTCCAAATATTCGTTTTTGCATGCAGAATATTAGTATCTATCTGATCAATCTTCGTATTCAAACTTGCAATACTCGTATTTGCTGTCAACATGTTTTTATTAATATCTAGTATATTAGTATCAACAGCGTCAATTTTTTGCTCGATATTAGATATTTTGGTATTTACTACTTGCAAAACTTCCTGTCTTAACTCTTTCAGTTTATTAGTGATGTCCACTTTCTCCTGGCTAATGTTCTTTACTTCTTGAATTGTTTCAGCTTTGTTCTCAGCCATAAAGAGAGAAGATTTGTTAATTTGTATTTGTTCGTTGGCTACTAAGTTTTTATTCTCTATAATTTGTTTTACCTGATCTAAGATTTCTGTTTTCTGTTTGCCGGCCTTAATTTCATTGAGAGTCACCGCCTTCTCGATGCCTATGTATTGCAACCTTGCAGGTTGCCATTCCTGCTTCACGCCAAGGGTGATGTTGGAATAGAGCCCCAGATTGATGTTAATTTTGGCCCCAATTATGGAAACAGCCTCCCCGATTATTATGGTATTCGAGCCCCCAAGAATCAACTGGTTCACTAACTGAGCTTTAATATCAAGCCACTTGCTGGTGGCAAGGTGAATCCCGTGGCCTTCCCAATCAGTAAAATCTTTCATTGTGTTCCAATTGACTCCAAGCCCCGCTGGGGTACTTTCATTTGTTTCTGGAGCCTGCGCCGAACCTATACAGATTGTGCTGTCTGCAGCAGGGGAATGGAGGAGAATATGCTGTCTCCCTTCATGGTCCTCCATATGGATTTTGTTCCCCCCACTTGTATGGATAATGTTTGAGGTCTGATTTGCAGATGTGACGAGGCTGGGCATGGAAGGATTAGGAACGGCGGCGGTGATGATGGGCCTGTCGGGATCGCCATTGACAAATGTAAGGAGAACCTCCGTTCCCTTGAGGAGGGGAAAGTGCATCCCATGACCACTTCCCCCATAGGGCTGGGCCATTCTGATCCAACTCGATGCCTTTCCGTCATGTTTTCCCGAAATGTCAAAAGGCATAACGACCTTGTACCGCCCCATCTCGTCCAGCTCCGCGTACTGACCACTGCCGCTCGCATCGATTCTGGCCACAATACTTCCTGAAATTGTCGGCTTCTTTGTGGTTATCTGGGGCCTGAACTGCGCTGTTTCCGGAATGGCGGTAAAACGATTGACATAGTGCATCCGGTGTCTCTTCGCGTCAGGATCAGGAATAATTCCCTGGGGAAGAAGATCGGTCTGGTCTCCTTCGTGGATCACTTCGACGGTGAGGTATTTCCGATTAAAATCATCCCGGTAATGTCCTGCAAGATTGAATGTATAACCTGACAGCATTGTGTTAACCGAACTCGTGCCGTAGTATTCGTCGCTCCGGCAGATTATGCCTTCCGCTCTTATTTTAGCTAATTTGTCACCCTCTTCTCTGGTTCTGAAATGTTCATGGTAGAAATAGACTGTTCCCCTGCCATTCTCGTCAACATCCGCAGCCCCTTCAATTTCAAGGGAAGGTTTCCGGTAGTTGTAATCTTTCACAAGAACCTTGGCAGGGAGCGCATTCTGTCGGCAATGAAATGAACTTACCGCTTCATCCAGATGAAAAGCCTGCAGGCCGGACGGAGGAGAATAGACGACATCGCCGCTTTCTTTATGAGCCACCTTTGTGTCGGTGAAGATGATTTTTTCACGATCTTCCGCTTGCTCGAAATAATAGTAGATTCCTTTACGTTCACACCAGTGGGAGAGAAAGTTGAGATGGGTCTCCCCGTACTGGCATACATATTCAACGGGTTCATAACTACCCTGGAGACGAAACTCGTAATCAAGGTCTGTGAGGTCTCCGTCATTGAGAATTTCCTTCATGAATTCTTCTATGGTCTTGTTGAGGAATACCTGATTGTGCTGAATAACGGAGAGCCACCATAACCTCGGGACAAGATAAGTCCGGTAGATGGCATACCCTCCAACGTCTTGGAGCTGTTCAAAATTTGCAACAATACCGTGATAAAAAACGTCCTTTTCCTCTTCTCTGTGGAAAACGAGTTTGGCCATACTGTTCATGATGGCCTTGAAATCGATTTTGAGATTCTCCGATATGAGTGTGATCTCGAATTTGTAGGGCGTAGAAATCCGCTCCGCCCCACTGAAACTGACCACACCGAAAGTATCGGGAGGCAGCGAATTGGAGATGAAGGAAAACTTCTTTGAGATTATTTGGTCCATAGCGTACTCCTTAGCTTTGTATTGGCCATAGACGGATTGGAAAAATCCGCGCATTGATAAAATAGATTGATAAGGCATTACTTTTTGATGAGTTGGAGTATATGGGCGATGTTTTTGCCTGTCAAGGGATATTTCTGGAACTCGGTGAATTTCCTTTTTCTGCCTTCGCAGCAATGTTTTCATCTTGACAGGAGCAGGGTACTTCCTTATAGTCCGCAAGCTCTATGGACATTTTTGTCTGAAAAAAGTCCATAATTGCGCCATACTGCCAGATCAAGGAGAAACCCCCATGCCAAAACGAAGCGACATCAACTCGGTTCTCATCATCGGCTCCGGCCCCATCGTCATCGGCCAGGCCTGCGAATTCGACTATTCCGGAACTCAGGCCTGCAAGGCCCTGAGAAAGCTCGGCTACAAGATCATCCTCGTCAATTCCAATCCGGCCACGATCATGACCGATCCGGGAACAGCCGATGTGACCTATATCGAACCGCTGAACGTTCCCTCTCTCACCGAAATCATCGAAATTGAGCGCCCCGACGCCATCCTGCCCAACCTGGGCGGTCAGACGGGGCTGAACCTGACCTCAGAGCTTCAGAAGCAGGGCGTCCTGGACAAATACAGCGTCAAGGTCATCGGCGTCAGCCTCGACGCCATTGAGCGGGGGGAAGACCGGATCGCCTTCAAGGAGACCATGAACCGCCTCGGCATCGACATGCCGAAAAGCGAACCGGCCTACACCATTGAAGAAGCTGAAAAGATTGCCGCTGTGTTGGGATACCCCGTTGTCGTCCGCCCTGCCTACACCATGGGGGGCACCGGCGGCGGCCTCGTCTACAACCTCGAAGAACTCAGAACCATTGCCAGCCGGGGCATCGCGGCAAGTATGGTCGGGCAGATCCTGATAGAAGAGTCCGTCCTGGGCTGGGAAGAGCTGGAACTGGAGGTCGTCCGGGACGCCAAGAACCAAATGATCACCGTCTGTTTCATAGAAAATGTGGACGCCATGGGGGTCCACACCGGCGATTCCTATTGCACCGCCCCGATGCTGACGATCAGCCCGGAACTCCAGGCCAGACTTCAGAAACATTCCTACGACATCGTCGAGGCCATTGAAGTAATCGGCGGGACGAACGTCCAGTTTGCCCATAATCCCGAAACGGGAAGGGTCGTCGTAATCGAGATCAATCCCCGCACTTCCCGCTCTTCCGCTCTGGCTTCCAAGGCCACCGGCTTCCCCATCGCCTTTATCTCCTCCCTCCTGGCCGCCGGCATAACCCTCGACGAGATCCCCTACTGGCGCGAAGGAACCCTGGATAAATACACCCCCTCAGGGGATTATGTTGTGGTCAAGTTTGCCCGCTGGGACTTTGAGAAATTCCCCGGGGCCATAGACAAGCTCGGCACCCAGATGCGGGCCGTCGGCGAGGTGATGAGCATCGGGAAGAACTATAAGGAGGCCTTCCTGAAGTCCATCCGGTCTCTGGAGAAGAGCCGCTACGGACTCGGTTTTGCAAAGGACTTCCATGAGAAGACCCTCGATGAGCTTTACGAACTTATCGCGGAACCCTCCAGCGAGCGTCAATACGTCATGTACGAGGCCCTGCGCAAAGGTGCGGACATTGAAACCCTTTTCCGGCGGACCAATATCAAGCCCTGGTTTATCCAGCAGATGAAGGAACTTGTGGACCTGGAAGAGGAAATCCTGAATTACAAGGGAAAGACCCTGCCCGACGACCTGTTGCTCCGGGCCAAGAAAGACGGCTTTGCCGATCGTTATCTGGCTCAGATCCTGGATGTTCCGGAAGGAGATATCCGCAGAAAACGCATCACCCTGGGAGCGGTTGAATGCTGGGACGCCGTACCGGTTAGCGGCGTCGAAAACGCCGCCTATTACTATTCAACCTACAACGCCCCGGACCGGGTAGGTATTTCCAAGAACAAAAAGATCATGGTCCTGGGGGGAGGACCCAACCGCATCGGCCAGGGCATTGAATTCGATTACTGCTGCGTCCATGCCGCTTTTACTCTTCGTGATGAGGGCTACGAATCCATCATGGTCAACTGCAACCCCGAGACCGTTTCCACGGACTATGACACCTCGGACAAGCTCTATTTCGAGCCCCTGACCGTTGAGGATGTCCTTTCCATCTATGAGAAGGAAAAGCCCGAAGGCGTCATCGTCCAGTTCGGCGGCCAGACGCCCCTGAACATCGCCCAGGACCTCGCCCGGGCGGGAGTTAAGATCATCGGCACCTCGCCGGAAACCATCGACCTGGCCGAGGACCGGGACCGGTTCCGGGAAATGATGAAGAAGCTTGGCATCCCCATGCCGGAGTCGGGCATGGCCGGCAACCTTGCCGAGGCCCTCACCGTAGCGGCCCGGATCGGTTACCCCCTGATGCTCAGGCCATCGTATGTCCTCGGCGGCCGGGGGATGGAAGTGGTCCATGACGAGGAAATGCTGAGACGTTACGTTGCGAAAGCAGTAGGGATGACCTCGGAACGGCCCATTCTTATCGACAAGTTTCTGGAAAACGCCATCGAAGTTGAGGCCGACGCCATTTCCGACGGTACGGACGCCTTTGTCCCGGCGATCATGGAACATATCGAACTGGCGGGCATCCATTCCGGGGACTCGGCCTGTGTAATCCCGCCGATCAGCATCTCCGCCCGTCACATGGACACCATCAACGACTATACCAGCCGGATTGCCGTGGAATTCGGCGTTATCGGGCTGATGAACATCCAGTACGCCATCGCCAACGACGTGGTTTATATCCTTGAGGCCAATCCCCGGGCATCCCGTACGGTGCCACTCGTATCCAAGGTCTGCAACATCTCCATGGCCCGTATCGCCACCCAGGTTATCCTGGGCAAAAAATTGGCGGATTTCAAGTTCAAACCGCGCGTGTTTCCCCATTTCGGCGTCAAAGAGGCGGTCTTCCCCTTCAACATGTTCCAGGAAGTCGATCCCCTCCTGGGACCGGAAATGCGCTCCACCGGCGAGGTGCTCGGGCTGGCCGATTCCTTCGGTCTGGCCTTCTACAAGGCGGAAGAAGCGGCCCAACAGGTCCTCCCCGGAGAGGGAACGGTACTGCTCACAGTTAATGACTGGGACAAAGGCGGGGTCCTCGAAGTCGCCCGCTGCTTCCATCAACTGGGATTCCGGATCATGACCACGGCAGGAACTCACCGGTTCCTGGCAGATGAAGGCATCCCCTCGGAGAGCCTGCTCAAGATGCACGAGGGAAGGCCGAATATCGTCGATGCCGTCAAAAACGGCGCCATTAATCTGATCATCAATACCCCCAGCGGCAAGCTTAGCCAGCACGACGATTCCTATATCCGTAAGGCGGCGATCCAATATAAAATCCCCTATATCACCACTATTGCCGCCGCAGTGGCGGCCGTCAAGGGCATCACCGCCTTCCGTAAAGGGCATGGCCGGGCCAAGTCCCTCCAGAGTTATCATGCCGACATACGGTAAAAGTGGTGAATGGTAAATGGTGAATAGTGACACACACTGCAAGAAACAACTTTCTCCTTCCCTTTCGAGGGTTGTGGTAAGCAATAAAAGATTCATTACCCTTTAATTCCCTCCCCTTCAAGGGGAGGGTTAGGGTGGGGATGGGGTTACAATTTCGCATTGACTACATAAGCCCCACCCTCGTTCCATCCCTCTCCCCGAGGGAGAGGGGATTCTGGAAATTATTACGAGCACGACAAATCAATAATTTATTTTTGAAAGGCGCTGCACATGAAGGAAGTAAGAGACAATTGCGGAATATTCGGCCTTTACTCCCAGTATCCCTCCGTTTTTGACATCTATAACGGCATCGATTTTCTCCAGCACCGGGGGCAGGAATACTGCGGGATCGCCACCTATGACCAGCATGTCCGCCAGGTAACCCATCATGGCAAGGTGGGTAATTCCTTCACGGAACAGGACCTCCTCTACTTGACCGGCAATTGGGGTATCGGTCATGTGAGTCTCTGGGAAAGGCAACCCATGGCCTGGCAATCCCGCCTCGGCAATATCTCCCTCGCCTTCAGCGGGAATGTCATCAACGCCGACGAACTTATCGCCTCCATGAAAGACCAGGGACATTCCTTCTACCGGAGTTACAATATCGAGGTCATTGCCAAGACTATAATGGAGGCCGACGACATGGTCTCGGGAATTGCCGCTCTTGCCCAGCGTATCAAGGGGGCCTATTCCCTGGTGATCCTTGCCGCCGAGGGCATCTATGCAACCCGTGACGTCTACGGCTTCCGGCCCCTTATTCTCGGGAAAAATGGAACCCGCTACGCCGTCAGTTCCGAATCACGGGCCATCCAGAATCTCGATATGGATATCGTCCGTGACGTTCGCCCCGGAGAGATCGTCCTGATTGACGCCGAGGGATTCCATACCCTCAAACAGCTTCCCTCGCCCCGGAAAGCCCACTGTCCCTTTGAATGGGCCTACACGGCCAGCATCGATTCCATCATCGACGGCCTCTATGTTCAGGAGGCCCGTAATCACCTTGGCCAGGCTCTTGCCCAGCGGGATATTGATGAAAAAGACATGGAAGCCGATATTGTCGCTCCCGTACCCATGTCCGGCATCGGGCACGCCCTTGGCTATCACCAACGATCTCAGATCCGTTACCAGGATGTGTTTCTGTACAACCGCTACGCCGACCGGAGCTATACCCAGTCGAGTCAGATCGCCCGGGAAAAAATGGCCAAGCGGAAGATCTCCGTTCTTAAGTATGCCGTGGAGGGCAAGCGGATCGTCATCTGCGACGATTCCATCGTCCGGGGAACCCAGATCCAGGATAAGGTTAGGGATTTGAAGAAGGCCGGGGCCAAAGAGGTTCACGTCCGGATCGCCTGTCCTCCTCTCATGTATCCCTGCGATTTCGGGGTTTCGACGCGAACCCTGGAAGAACTGGCGGCCCGCCAGTGTTTCCCCTCGGGAAACATCAGTTGTCTCGACGATCTGCGGAAACTGGAAGAATGGATTGCCGCACAGATCGACGCCGACTCGGTAAAATACAACAGCATCGACGCCTTTGTGACCGCTATCGGCATTCCCAGGGAAGATCTCTGCCTGAAGTGCTGGGACGGCATCCGACCACTCATGCCATAAAAATCTTTTTCTGGAAGAGTATGGTGAAGCTTTCCAATCGCCGATGTGGCGGACTGGTCTGAAGTTGAAATTCTAATATATGCAGAAAATACGCATCCCCATCATCGATTTTCATGTTCATCTTTTCCCGGATAAGATGTTCGACGCCATATGGGATTTCTTCTCCAAGGGTTATCACTGGGATGTCATCCATAAGTTTTACTATCGCGAATGTATCCAGTACCTGCGTGAACGAGGCATTAAGAAAATTGTTTATTCCAATTATGCTCATCGAGAAGGGATCGCGGAGGCCCTCAATGAATGGAACTTGGGGGTCCTTGATGAAAATCCGGACCTTTATTGCTTTGCGGCTTTTCATCCCGCAGATGAAAATGCCCTTGCCTCTGCCGAAAAAATATTGAGCCATCCGCGGGTACTTGGATTTAAATTGCAGTTATTGGTCCAGCGTTTCTTTCCTCACGATGAGCGCCTTTTCCCGCTATATGAACTGGTAGCGGATCGAGGAAAGCGCATCCTTTTCCATGTGGGCAACGGACCTGTCGGCAATGGATACGTGGGAATTGACCAATTTAAGAAGCTCCTCTTGCGGTATCCTGCCATACCGGCCAATATAGCCCACATGGGTGCATATGAATACCAAGGCTTCATGGATCTGCTGGAAGATCACCCCGGCATTTATCTGGATACGTCTTACGCCTTCTTTAAAGATTTTCAGGGCAAGGGAGGGTTCAATCTCGGCAATGCACCTCTTGAAAAACATAAAGACCGGATTCTATACGGATCGGATTTCCCCAATATCATCCTGCCGCGGGAATCAGAAATAGAAACATTATTGGAATATGGCCTGTCGCAGGAATTTTATAATCGGGTATTTTCCCAGAATGGGCTGGGATTAATTAACGCAATTGTACCCCCTGGTTACCAATAACTATTTGGTTACGGTTATTTTTCTGGTTCATTTGATTCTTGCGTATCTCCCTGAAAAAGTTTCGAACATTTTTGTGTTGACAGGAAATGATATTCCGTGTAGGACCATCGGCAAATGATGGCCGATTGCCGATGGGAACAAATTTAACCAATAATAAAGATGTCGAAAGAAAAACGCTGCTGATCCTGCGCATCCTCAACGAGGCCCAGGGGCCCGTGGGGTCGCGTCTGATCGCCCGGCGCATGCAGGAAGTGGGCGTCACCGCCAGCGAAAGGGCCGTCCGTTATCACCTGAAGCTGATGGACGAGCGGGGTTTGACGAAGCTCATCGGCCAGAAGGATGGCCGCATCATCACCAGAATGGGCATTGATGAACTTGGCTCCGCCCGGGTGGAGGACAAGGTCGGCCTGGCCATCTCCCGTATCGAAACCCTTGCCTTTCAGACCACCTTCGACCCAACAAGGCAGGAGGGATTGTTGCCTGTCAATATCTCTTTCTTAAATAATGCCGATTTCCCTGCCGCCCTTAGTATTATGACCCCTGTCTTTGAGGAAGGTTTTGTGGTCAGCAACAGGGTAGCCGTTGCGTCAGCGGGAGAACGTCTCGGCCAACTGATTGTCCCGGAAGGGAAAACCGGCATTGCCACTGTTTGCAGCATCGTCGTCAACGGTGTCCTGTTGAAGCATGGCATCCCCATGGACTCCAAATTCGCCGGTATTCTACAAATTAAAAACCGTCAACCATTACGTTTTGTCGAACTTATTTACTACTCCGGATCTTCCCTGGACCCTTCCGAGGCTTTCATCCGGGCCAATATGACCACCGTTCAAAGCGCCATCCATACTGGAGATGGGATGATTTTAGCGAATTTCCGTGAAATTCCGTCTATTTGTTATCCGTTGATGCGGGATATCCTGCAAAAGATGAAGGCCGCAGACATTCATGGCGTATTTGTCATGGGCGAGGTCAGCGAACCGATCTGCGAGATCCCGGTGGATATGAATAAAATGGGGCTCATCCTCGTCGGGGGGCTGAACCCGGTCGCCTGTGTCCAGGAGGCCGGCATTATCGTGGAAAGTCGGGCCATGTCCACCGTGATGAATTACGGGGATCTGACGCCGTTTTCAGAAATATACAAAAAATATACACAATAAACTTAAGGGGGTAGAAGAAGTATGTCAGTTATCAAAGATGTTATTGACAAGGTCAAACAGACCGACCCGGACCAGCCGGAATTTCATCAGGCCGTGGAAGAAGTCCTCGAAACTCTGGAGCCGACCACAAAACGGCACCCGGAATTTGTGAAGGCCAACATTTACGAGCGGATCGTAGAGCCGGAGCGGGCAATGCACTTTCGGGTTCCCTGGGTGGACGACAAGGGGAAAGTCATCGTCAACCGCGGCTTCCGCGTTCAGTTCAATAACGCCATCGGACCTTTTAAGGGGGGATTGAGGTTTCATCCTTCCGTCAATTTGGGAATTATTAAATTCCTCGGGTTTGAGCAGGTTTTCAAAAACTCCCTGACAACTCTGCCCATGGGCGGCGGCAAGGGGGGCACGGATTTCGATCCCAAGGGCAAGTCGGACGGAGAAGTCATGCGCTTCTGCCAGGCCTTCATGCGGGAACTCTTCCGCCATATCGGTCCGGAGTGTGACGTCCCTGCCGGCGACATCGGTGTCGGGGGCCGGGAAATCGGCTATCTCTTCGGCTACTACAAAAAGATCCGCAACGAGCACACCGGCGTTCTGACTGGCAAGTCCCTGGAATACGGCGGCAGCCTCGTCCGTCCAGAGGCCACCGGTTATGGAACTACCTATTTTGCCGCCGAAATGCTCGCCACCAGGGGTCTTGATTTCAAAAACAAGATCGTCGCCATCAGCGGCGCCGGCAATGTCGCCCAGTATGCTGTGGAAAAGGTCAATCAGTTGGGGGGCAAGGTCATCACCCTCTGTGATTCAACCGCGACCATCGTGGATGAAAAAGGCATCGACGCCAAGAAGTGCGACTATGTCATCGAACTAAAGAACGTCAAGCGCGGCCGGATCAAGGAATACGCCGCCAAATACAAGGCGGCCTGCTTTGAAGGCCTGAGCGTCTGGGACGTCATCCGGGAACAGGGGATCAAGGTGGACATCGCCCTACCCTGCGCCACCCAGAACGAGCTCGACGGCATAAACGCCGCGGCCCTGGTAAAGAACGGCTGCTACTGCGTCGCGGAAGGGGCCAACATGCCTTCCACCCCCGACGCCGTCAAGATCTTCCAGGAAAACAATGTCCTTTACGGCCCCGGTAAAGCGGCCAACGCCGGCGGCGTGGCAACCTCGGGACTGGAAATGAGCCAGAACAGCATGAAGCTTTCCTGGACCAGAGAAGAAGTGGACAATCGTCTCCTCCTCATCATGAAGAGCATCCACAAGTCCTGCGTGGAAACGGCCGAGGCCTACGGCAGAAAGGGAGACTACGTAACAGGGGCCAACATCGCCGGCTTCACGAAGGTCGCCCGGGCCATGCTGGCTTACGGTGTGGTGTAAGAGGTATCCGGCAAGACACAGGCGCCTTGCCCGCATGATTTAAAGAACAGTGTCCAATAAAGAGCCGCAGGCTATATGTCCTGCGGCTCTTTTTGCTTAATACAGACTCATTGCAGCGCTCCATTATCAAATGACGACAAAATAAGAAATTTGCCGCCATACCGCCACGAATGACTGAACTCTCTTTGCAGGCTGCCAGTCCCCTCTTTTATTTACCGTAGCAGATCAGTTTCTGGTTGACCACATCCGAAAGGAGCAGCAATTCCCGTTTCCGGGCATCGTAGACCCGGACGACTTCTGCGTAACGATCGTCACGAGGCAGCAGCTCCGCCAATATGTTGGGCATGCTCTCTAACCATTCACGATTAAAGGTAACTTCTTTTCTCTCCGGATAAATAGCCATATAGAAGATATCCATTTCCACAAGATCCTGGAAGAAATGGGTCCCGAAGGACAGATCGGGAATCAGACTGCCATCCTGATAGGCGATCTCCGCGATCGCGGTGATATTATTTATCTCCGAAAAGCTAACCGGGACACCCATGGCCGGCGTTGTAGTCCCCCAGCGACCGGGACCGAAGAGGGCGGTCGGCGTCTCCTCCCGGTTATCGATCAGCTTGTTCAGCCGCCCCACTAAACGGGCGACGTCGTACTTTTCAGAAAGGGATAGCTTCGTATAGCCCTGGGGATCGACGTAGATGATCCGGGCCAGGGGCTGGGAAACGCTGCCTCCCATGAAGTTCCCTTCCTGGCGCAGCAGAATGCGATTCTTCTTGATCTTTTCCGGGATGTCCACGCGGACGTTCTGTCCTTTGGTCTGAAAGGGCCGGCACTGGAGCAGATTGACCTGCAAACGCCCTTCGGAGTTGAAATTTGCCGTAAATTCTATGTCTACGGGATACTGATAGACCCCTTCCAGAGTTTTGAGCATGCGGGACATGATCTCTGTGAAGGGCGTCGTTGCCAGAAGCTCATCAAAAGTGAGGATCCAGATATCTTGAGCCGCCCGTCCCGTCGACCGCAGACTTTCCGAGGCTTCCGTATCTCTTGCGCCCACCAGGTCCAGGCGCACATCCAATCCTTCCTTGATGACTTGGAGCAGGGAAAGGGCATGAAAGCGGTTTTCCTCGAGGTTCAGGACATCGACATCATGCTGGGAGAAGCGCCGGATATCCGCCATGCCCCCATGGGGCTTTACCAGGGGGGCGTCCAGGGCCACGATACGGGGATAGTCGTTTTCCACCCGGTTGACGGCCCGGGTCCCCATCCCAAAAACAATACGGAGCATGCCGGCCCGGGGGTCCATACCCTGCTTCCAGACAAAAGTGTTGTAGGAAAGGCCCACCCCGGCTACCTCGGGGAAGAAATAATGTTTGCGGTAGGCCCCTGATACCCGCTGCACCAGGAGGGCCATCTGCTCATCATGCTGATCGAGGCCGCGCTGGAGACGGTAGGTCAGGGCGTCCTCGTTCATGGTACTGGCAAAGACAAGGCGGACCGATTCTTCAAATGCTTCATAGCGTTGCTCCGGCGTTCCCTGGTTGACGCAGAAAAAACTCTCGTATTTGCCGGCGAAGGCATTCCCGAAGGCATCCTCCAGGAGACTGCTGGAACGGACAATAATCGGCGACTGACCGAAATACTCGAGCATCAACTGAAACTGTTCCTTGACCTCTTCGGGAAAGACACCCCTGAGCATCTTGGATTTCAACTCTCTGGCGCTCTCGAAATACCCCTCCTTGGTCTTTTGGGACATAAGGGTTTTCCACCAGCCATTCTGGACAATATAGGAATAGAAGACATCGGAGCCGATATAGAAGGAATCGTGCAGCTCCAGGCAACCGGGCCAGTCATATTCCTTGTCCCCGCGGAGAATGTTTCTCGCCAGGAGCATGCCGACGGATTTTCCGCCGATGAAGCCGGTGCCGATGAGGCGGTCCTTGATGTTCAGTAAATCATCAAGGGTAAAATAGTCCTTGGCAAGCGAAAGCATCCGCTTCTCCCTCCCGATCACGACCCGGGAAAGCTGCTCGATAATCTCTCTTTTTTCTTCTGTGGCTGCGGGGTTTTCCAGAACTTCTCGGGCGTGCAGAAAGATACGGTCCCAATAATCGAGATTTCGCTCCGCATTGACCGAACTCTTGTGGGCCAGAAAGGAGAAAAGCTGGGTAGCGTCCACACTGTTCATGATCGGGTTATATTTCTCTCCCTCCGTGATGTGGGGCAGGAACATTGTGGGCGTGTAGCGGTGCCAGGCTTTCAAGGGGTGGACGCAGATCTTGCCCTGATAGTTATAGACGTCAATGAGCACCTGGGTTGTCTCCCGGATGCGGGCAATGGTCTTGAAGGAATGGCGGCCCCGGAAAATGGCAAAATAGGCAACCGTATTGAGTTCAAACAGGTAAGGACATGTAATAACAAAGAAGTTACCGATCATCAGGTCGGTCGCCCAGGCCAGGAGCAGGTCGGAAAGAGAATCAAAAACATAGAAGACGTCCCGTCCTTCCTGACGGATGATGTTATGGACCTGGGTGGAAAAGGATTCGAACCCCGTATCGGCATTAAGTTTATAAATGACAATCTTGCCGGTGGCTTCGAGGAGGGGCGCATGGCGGGCAAAACGCATGTAAACCACCCGCTCATTATTTTCCAGGGCCTTATTTACGAAGGGAAGGACGAAATGCTTGTAATCTTCAATATCGTCCACCTGGAGAACCACATTGTCTCCGGTCTGCAAGTAATTGAGGACGTCGTCCAAACCCTGGATACCGGAACTGACTCGGGAGAAAGATACCATGATCAACCTCGCTTCAACATATTTGGTACGATACTTGATTACAAAAT
>Ga0247842_10003721_pt1 | contig 20035 bp, 19 predicted proteins | sample LaCruzMarch2015__3_FD_192411 | JGI IMG/M metagenome (GOLD analysis project Ga0247842, IMG submission 192411) | Freshwater microbial communities from meromictic Lake La Cruz, Castile-La Mancha, Spain - LaCruzMarch2015_19m | ecosystem: Environmental > Aquatic > Freshwater > Lake | place: Spain...
TAGGGTCCGCTGTGCGGACCAGCGACCTCCCGGGCACCAGCGTGGCCGCAGTGATGATCAAAGCCGAGTTCATGGGGCAACCCGCGCCGGGCGCCTGGTATAACCTGCTGACCAAGATCGACGGCATCTTCGACTCGCCCACGCCGATGAGCGCCCAAAGGTCCGCCAGGGCCACGCCGGGGAGGACGGCGAGTAGCGGCTCTTGCGTGTATTCGCAGGATGTCGTCGCGCGGGAAATGCGGATGAGCTACGCGCTGGCCTTGTTCAAGGATGCTCGGGTCACGCTCGCCAAGGCCGCAGAACCGGCGGGAATGAACATCTATGAGTTCATTGCCGTCTGCAAGGCACAGCGGATTCCCGTTATCGACATCTCCCGTGATGAGCTCGTCCAGGAAATGCAGTCGATCGGACGCCCCCAAAACGGAGGCGATGATCCTGTATCGACAGTTGGCCGCGGACCGGCTGCTGATCGATGACCGGCGTGGGCGGCGGGTGGCGACAATAAACGGCATTGAGATCATTGGATCATTGGGTGTATTGTTGGCTGCAAAACAGGCGGGTCTGATCGACGCTGTCAAGCCTTACGTCATGCAGCTATCAGCTTCCGAGCTTTACCTGTCCAGCGATCTGATCGCGACAGTGATCGACATTGCGGGGGAGAAGTGAGTTAACGCTGGGGGCATTCGCCCCGCCGAGGCTGAAGCCTTGGACTCCAGGCGTGCCCCATGCGGTGCCTTCTGGCTCCCACGCTCCAGCGTGGGAGCAAGTGCGGGCGCTCCGCGTCCAATACTTAGGGCGGCTGCGCAGCGCCGGCCCGGCATTCCACGCAGGAGCGTGGGCGCAAGGGATCGCACCAAGGCACCAGGAAGCAGAAGAGTTCTCTCACAAAGGCACAAAGACACGAAGAAGAAATCACGCCAAGGCGCCAAGCTCGCCAAGGAAGACCAGGGGTGATGCGCACCTGTCACCTGCGCAGTGAAGAATAAGACCTTGGCGAGCTTGGCGCCTTGGCGTGAGAACTGCTTTCTCCATCTGGCTCCGAGGCCCCTGCGCGGGAGTCAGAGAACCAGGGACAGACCACGGATACCGGGTCGCGCAAGCAGGCCGATCCAGGCAGACCGGTCGCCTCGCTCGATCCGAAGCGTCTGGCGGGCCAGGACCAGGACGAGCGCCATCGGACAGCTTGACGCGGCACGGGAAACTTCGTGTCGAGTCGAGGGTCCCATCCGCCTGCCGCCGGTCGATCCGCCGTCGATCCCGGCTGACGGATCGGTGCCGTGAACGACAACAGAGCCATGCCCTTGATGGCGGTGCGGGACCTCGCGATCAGTCCGCCGCGTCGAACAAGGCGGCGATGGCGGCCGGCGGTGCGCCCCCGGAAAACAGGGCCGACCAGGCCGGTGCCGCCGCGATGGGGGTGGGCAGGACCTCAAGGCCGAGCCCGACAACGGCGCCGATGAGCGGCCTCAGGTCCTCGCCGCGATGCTGATTGAAGACGACCCGGGTGCGGGGTGCCGCGGCGCCGGCGCGCAGATCGGCGAGGATCTGCGCCACGTCCTCCAACGCCCACAGGTCCGGCATGGCGGGGCGCACCGGGATGATCAGTCGATCGGCGCCGATCAGGGTGTCCATGGTCGCGGTCGTAATGGTTGGGGGACAGTCGAGCACCAGGTGGTCGAAACCTGGCATCCGGTCGGCCAGGCTGCGCCAGATCGCGGCGCCGCACGCGCCGCGCACGACCAGGCCCCAGCGCGCGGCAAAGCGCTCACCCCAGGCGGTGGCGGTGCCCTGGGGGTCGGTGTCGATCAGCAGGACCCGGTGGCCGTCCATGGCCAGGCGGACGGCATAGGCAATGGCGAGTGTGGTCTTGCCGGTGCCGCCCTTTTGATGCCAGAAGACGGTCCGCCGTGGGCCGGGCGCCGGTGCTCTCACTGACTGGCCGGCGGGGACCCGGCAGGGTGAACTGCCGGGCCGTCGGCGGCACAAGCCGCGTGGTTCGGTGCCAGCCCGACCGCGGCGGCGGTCAGGGCGACGAGCAGCAGCGGCGCATTCAGAGAACGGTAGCATTGGGTCAAGGTCATGGCAGTCTCCTGGTTATAGCTTGAAGCGCGGGTGCGCTGCGGTCAGATCGAAGCCCCCCTGGCCCTTGGCGGTGGCGAATTGGACGCGCAGGCGTTGGGTGGCCGGAAAGGCCTCGAACAGCCGCTCCCCGTCCTTGAGGGCAAGAGGTCGTTGCATGTCGGGATCTCCCGTGTCGCATTGTGGGTGGTCGGTGAATGGAGCGGGCGGGTGATCTTCGCTGCGGGCGCAAGGTCTACCACAGGGCATCCAGGGCCAGCAGATAGCGGCTGCCGCCCCCGGGTGGAGGCACCGGTGAGCGGTGGATGGCCCCGCGACCGGCGTTGCCCTGCCAGAGGCTTCCCTTGAGCAAGACCAGCGCGAAGGCGGGTGCGCGGCCGATGACTGACTCGTCCGCGGGGGCTGCACAGGTGTATGCGGCGTCCGATCGCGGATGCGGCTGCGGGTCCTCGCCTTCAGCCTCCAACCACTCGGTACCGGGTCCGCGATAGGTGCAGACCAGTCGGATACCCGTGTGGTCGCGGTGGAAACCCGGGCACATGGCCCGATCGAGGGACTCGAAACGCAGCCCCAGACGCTCGGCCCGATAGACGGTCCCGATGCCGACGGCTGGCGGTGCAAGTGTGCGGGCAGCGGTCATCATCCTCTCAGCCGTCCAGGCAAAACAGCACCCGGGTCTCCCCGGTGCCGGCGATGGGCGGCGAGCGGTGCACCAGCCCCAGCCCTTCGCTGACGGCGCGTTCATCCGGCCGCCCCCCGTGCCGCACCCTGCGCAGACCCCGTACTGCGTGATGTCGTGCCGCTGGACGCGGAAATTGCGCGGAACCAGGGCCTGGAGTCCCTGCACGCAACCGGGCAGATCGAAGACCTGCCGACACTTCGCGTTGCCGCGTGGAGTAGCTCATGCCGTGCCCCGTTGACCACAATTGAGAATAGAGTATCATGTCTCGCAAGTGAGACGCGAGTCTCATATTTTCCGGTACGCGATGACAGACACGAGGCAGCGGACCGTGCAGGCACGCTCACCCGGCCCGGTATCGCCGGCCTGTTGGCCGACCCGGCGGCCGATTTGACCAGCCGAACCGAAAGGTCTTAAAGTAAGCAGCGAACGACACCGGTTCCCCCGCGGCCAGGCCTCGGGGGATGAAAAGGGAACATGGTTCAAAGCCATGGCTGCCCCCGCAACTGTACGCAGCGAGTCGCACCCCAGATCACCACTGGCCGCCTGACGGGGCTGGGAAGGTGGGTGACGATGCCGACCTGCAAGCCAGGAGACCTGCCGGTGTCGCGTGTCGATCAGTCAATCCGGGCGGGGTGTTCCGGTGGCGAGACGCAAGGTTTCCGCTTGCCTGGAACTGCCGGGGCCGGCCGTCGGCCGACCCGCCCGGATGTCCCGTGGTCTCTCCCCGGAGCGATCCGCCCCCTCACCCTGGGGAGATCGTTGTTATGCATATCATGGAGGGGTTCCTACCCCCGGTTCACGCCGCCGCCTGGGGCCTTGCGTCCCTGCCGTTTCTGGTGATGGGCGCGCGCAGCGTCGTCCGGGTGACCCGCGAACACCCGCGGGCCAAGCTGCTGCTCGCGAGCGCCGGGGCCTTCGCCTTCGTCCTGTCCGCGCTCAAGATCCCGTCGGTGACCGGGAGTTGTTCCCACCCCACCGGCACGGGACTTGGGGCCATCCTCTTCGGCCCCTCGGTGATGGCGGTGCTGGGGGCCATCGTGCTGCTGTTCCAGGCCCTGCTGCTGGCCCATGGCGGCCTGACCACCCTGGGCGCCAACGTCTTCTCCATGGCCATCGCCGGCCCCTGGGTCGCCTACGGCGTATACCGGCTCGCCCGCACCCTGGGCGGACCGCTGAGTCTGGCGGTCTTCCTGGCCGCCGGCCTGGCCGATCTCGCGACCTATCTGGTCACGGCCACCCAACTCGCGCTGGCCTTCCCCGACCCGGTCAGCGGCTTCCTGGGCGCCCTGACCAAGTTCGGGGGCATCTTCGCCCTGACCCAGGTCCCGCTGGCCGTCATCGAAGGGCTGCTCACCGTGCTGGTGGTCAACCTGCTGATCCAGTACAGCCGCGACGACCTCGACGAACTGGCCTTCGCCCCGGGGGTGGTGCGATGAGACGCATCAATCTGTGGTTAGTGGCGGCGGTCCTGGTGGTCGCCGTCCTGCCCCTGATCCTGCCGCTGCCCCGGGGGCTCGCAGAGCCCTTCACCGGGGCCGATGGCCAGGCGCAGGCGGCAATCACCGCGGCGAATCCGGACTATCAGCCCTGGTTCAGTCCCCTGTGGGAGCCGCCGAGCGGTGAGATCGAAAGTCTGTTGTTTGCCTTGCAGGCGGCCCTGGGGGCAGGTCTGCTCGGCTATTACCTCGGCCTGCGGCGCGGTGAGTCGCAGCGGGGCAGGCCGGACGCAGACCGGGCCCGGTGCGACGCGCAGGCCGTCGCCGCGCGCGATTGACCGGCATGCCTGGACCAATTGCTGGCGTCGGCACCGCCCCGGCGAGCGTCAATCGCACTGAAGGGCTACCTGCACTGGCGCCGGTGGCCTTGATCGGAAATCCAACCAATCAGCCAACTGCAAGGTCTGTGGTCCGCACAGCGGACCCTAGGGTCCCGCGACCGTAGGGTCCGCTGTGCGGACCAGCGACTGCGCGAGCGCGACCGCCCGGCCTATCCGAGCTGGATCGGGGCGCCCGGCGCTACGCCCTTCGGCGTCTCGCTGGAGCAAGTCCTGCCCGACTGGCTGGCGCGCGAGCCCGACAACCCCTACGTGGCGGCCTTGGCCCCATTGGCGATCAAGGACGACACGACGCTCCAGGCGCAGGCCCCGCGGCCCTGTGGCGCACGGTCGAGGGCGCGCCGCTGCCGCCGCCGTACCGGGTGAGCGGGGAACCGCGGCCATCCTACAGTGGCTCAGGTTTATCCGTGTAGGGCGCGATCCCCGTGGCCTCGATCCGGTACCCGGCCTCCGCTAATTCACTGCTGGTCGGCGTCACCTTCAGCGTACCGGTCACCCAGATCGTGTCGAACGCCTTGCCCGCGAAGGCCAGTTCGGGCGGTAGCCGGACATAGACGGTCTGGTTGGCCGGGGGCGGCGGTACGTGGATGCAGGCGCCATAGTAGGGCACCAGCAGGAATTCGCTGATCCTGGTGCCATCGGTCTCCAGCGGCACGACGAAACCGGGCAGCCGCACCCGCTTGCCGTCGAGTTCCGGCACCACCGGGGCCTGCGCCCACAGTTGCTTGAGCTTGCCCAGGAGTTCCTTGGCGCGCGGGTCATCGTCCATCAGGTTGCCGGCGTCGTATTGGTTGAAGAGGGTTTCCGGCTGCCAGTCCGGGGGGATCAAGGTGTCCCACTCGATCTCCGCAGCCGCCGGGGTTGCCGCCGCCGTCGGGTTTGGGGCGCCGGCTTGATGGCCGACCGATTGACCGTCGCAACCGGATAGGCAGACCGCCAGCAGCAGGGCGGACAGGGGGTGCAGCAGGCGCATGGACGAGACCTCCAAGGATTCAGATACGGATCGCCAGGCCATCGGCCAGCGACAGACGATAGGCCCGGTAGCCGGCGATCAACCCGACCAGAACGCCCGCGGCCAGCACCATGGCGAGCAACAGGCCCTCGGTGCCAGTCACGGGGCCGCTGCCGATGACGAGCCCGAGCCGGTCAGCGATCAGGGGTCCGGCCACGGCCAGCAGCCCGTAAAGCAGGGCCATACCGAACAGGATGCCGAGCAGGGTCAGAAACAGCGCCTCGCCCATGATCAGGGCGAGCACCTGGGCCGGGCGCGCCCCCACCGAGCGCAGGATGGCCAGCTCCCGGCGGCGCTCGTTGAGACTGGTCAGGAGCGCGGTCAGCATCCCGAACAGCCCCACCACCACCACGCAGGCCGAGACCACCAGGAGCGCCTGCTCGCCCACGCCGATGACCGCCCAGAGATCCGCCAGGGCCACCCCGGGGAGGACGGCGAGTAGCGGCTCCTGCGCGTATTCATTGATGGCGCGCTGGACGGCAAAGGTCGCGATGCGCGACTTGAGCCCCACCAGCACCGCGGTGATCGCCTTGGGCGTCAGCCCCCCGCGCGCGGCCAGGGCGCGCCTCTGCGCCAGGTCCGGGGCGCGCCCGGCGACCGGCGCACCCGTCTCCCAGCCGAGATGGATGGCCTCGATGGCGGCGAGGCTCACATGCACGGTGCGATCCACCGGGGTGCCGGTGGGCGCCAGGATACCCGCGACGCGAAACGGCTGGTCGGCATGATGGGCAAAGCTGACCTCCCCGGTGCCGTGGGCGAGCACGATGGCATCGCCCAGGCGATAGTCCAGGGTGCGCGCCACCTGTGAACCCAGCACCGCATCGTAGAGGTCGTCGAAGGGCTGGCCCTGGGCCAGGGTGAGCGCCCGCCCGCGACCGTAGCGATAGTGATCGAAATAGGCCGCGGTGGTGCCGAGCACCCGAAAGCCCCGGTGCGAGTCTCCCAGTGACAACGGGATGGTCCAGGCGACCTTGGGCAGCGCGGCGATGGCCTGGTAGCTCTCCCAGGAGATGTTGTTGGTCGCATTGCCGATGCGAAAGACCGCATACAGCAGCAAATTGACGGGGCCGCCGCGGGCGCCGACGATCAGGTCGGTGCCGGAGATGGTATTGGCGAAGCCCTCCCGCACCTCGCCGCGCAGCCGCTCCACCCCGATCAGCAGGCTCACGCTGAACGCGATCGACAGGATCGTCAGCAGGGCGGTGAAGCGCCGGTTGCGCAGGCTCTTCCAGGCGAGGGCGAGGATCGGCATCATGGTCTACCCGCGTGGTTTCGGTGCCCAGGCCAAGGTCGCCGGGGGCAGGGCGCCGTTGATCTCGGCGAGCCGCAGGGTGCGGTCAAAGAGACCCTCCAGACTGGCATCATGGCTGACGAAGATCAGCGTCAGTCCGGCCGCCTGGCACTCCCGGAACAACAACTGGATGAAGGCCTCGCGCCGGTCGGCGTCGAGCGCAGAGGTCGGCTCGTCGGCGATCAGGAGCTCCGGGGCGCCCATCAAGGCCCGCGCCGCCGCCACGCGCTGCTGCTGGCCGACCGAGAGCTCGGTCACCGGGCGGGTGCGCAGGGCCGGGTCGCTGAGCCCCAGGTGATCGAGCAGGCGCCCCGCTTCCGCCGCCAGGTCGTTCCCGCGGGCCAGGGCGCGGGTGCGGCGGCGGCGCGAGAAGCGGCAGGGCAGCGCGACGTTCTCCACCATGGAGAGATAGGGGATCAGGTTGAACAGTTGAAAGACATAGCCGACGTGGTCGGCGCGGAACCGATCGCGCGCTACCGCCCCCAAGCGGTGCAGGGGCTGGCCCAGCACGTCCAGGGTGCCGCCACTCACTTGCAGCACCCCGGCCAGCAGACCCAGCAGGGTGGTCTTGCCGCTGCCGCTCGGACCCTCGATGAAGACCCGTTCGCCGGGCCTGATCTCCAGGCGATCGAGGGTCAGCACCGGCGGTCGGTCCGCGCGCCAGCGAAACGCGAGCTCACGGATCGCGATCACCGGGCCGGTGGGCGCCGTCAGGGCGTCGGTGCTCAGGGCGGAGGTCCCGGCCGTGGTCATCGGGACCAGTCCGCGGCGTCGATGTTGCCGGCCGGATACGCCTGGTCCAACGCTGGCAATGGCCGGTGTTCAAATGCCGCCGCGAAGGCGGCCAGGCGTTTGTGGATCGACTGCAGTTCGACGATCCTGGTCGAGGACGTGACCAGAAAAAACAGAGGCGGGCGCGGGAAAAAAGAACGGAACAATTCAAACCCCCTGCATGTTCGGATGTCGCATGTTACTCGCGTTCGCCCGCTTGACCCAGCACACCCGCTTGCCCGGTGTCCTTCGCGCGGCTTGCGATCGGGGCCATAGCCGGTCTCGGGTGCTTGACTTTTCCATCTGTATCGTCTCTTGGCGGCATAGGTCCAGACGATTGGACGCCTGGGGTCGCCAGCCCTAGGCTGTTCAAGCGCTCTTGGAGCACCCGCAATCGACGAACTCCGACCAATAACGCCACGTATGGAGGCAACGATGGGTAACGATGTGATGACGACGGCCGGCACCTGCCCCGTGATGCACGGCGGTGCCACGTCGGCCGGCATGGCAAACATGCAGTGGTGGCCGAAGGCACTGAACCTCGACATCCTGCATCAGCACGACAGCAAGACGAATCCCATGACAAAGGGATTCAACTATCGCGAAGAAGTCAGAAAACTGGACGTCGCCGCGCTGAAGCAAGACCTGCGCACGCTGATGACCGAAAGCCAGGCGTGGTGGCCTGCGGATTGGGGCCACTACGGCGGCCTGATGATCCGCATGGCCTGGCACTCCGCGGGCACCTACCGCATCGCGGATGGCCGTGGCGGCGGCGGCCGGGGCAATCAGCGTTTCGCTCCGATCAACTCCTGGCCTGACAACGTGAACCTGGATAAGGCACGCCGTCTGCTGTGGCCGATCAAGAAGAAGTACGGCAACCAGCTCAGCTGGGCCGACCTGATCATCCTCGCCGGCACCATGGCCTACGAGTCGATGGGCCTCAGGACCTTCGGCTTCGCCTTCGGCCGCGAGGACATCTGGCATCCCGAGAAGGACACCTACTGGGGCTCTGAAAAGGAATGGCTCGCCCCCAGCGGCAGCGCCGACAGCCGTTATTCCGGCGAACGCGAGCTGGAAAACCCGCTGGCCGCCGTGATGATGGGGTTGATCTACGTCAACCCGGAAGGCGTGGACGGCAAGCCCGACCCGCTCAAGACGGCACACGACGTGCGCGTGACCTTCGCGCGCATGGCCATGAACGACGAGGAAACGGTCGCCCTGACCGCCGGTGGCCACACGGTGGGCAAGTGCCACGGCAATGGCGACGCCAAGCTGCTCGGACCGGCTCCGGAAGCGGCCGAGGTCGACGACCAGGGTCTGGGCTGGATCAACAAGACCAGCCGCGGGATCGGCCGCAACACGGTGGGCAGCGGCCTCGAAGGCGCCTGGACCACCCACCCCACCAAGTGGGACGGCGGCTACTTCGACATGCTGCTCAATCACGAATGGGAGCTGAAGAAGAGCCCGGCCGGCGCCTGGCAGTGGGAACCCGTGAGCATCGCGGAAACAGACCGGCCAGTCGATGTCGAGGACCCGTCGATCCGTTACAACCCGATCATGACCGATGCCGACATGGCCATGAAGATGGACCCGGAGTACCGGAAGATCTCGGAGCGGTTCCATCAGGATCCGGCCTACCTCTCGGCGGTGTTCGCGCGCGCCTGGTTCAAGCTGACCCATCGCGACATGGGGCCGAAGTCCCGTTACATCGGCCCGGACGTTCCGCAGGAAGACCTGATCTGGCAGGACCCGGTGCCCGCGGGCCGCAGGGACTATGACGTCGGGGCGGTCAAGGCGAAGATCGCCGCCGGCGGCCTGACCGTCAGCGACATGGTGTCCACGGCCTGGGACAGCGCCCGCACCTTCCGCGGTTCGGACAAGCGCGGCGGGGCCAACGGCGCGCGCATCCGCCTTGCCCCGCAGAAAGACTGGGAAGGCAACGAACCGGCCCGTCTGGCCCGGGTGCTGACCGTGCTGGAAGGCATTGCGGCGCAGACCGGGGCGAGCCTGGCCGACGTGATCGTGCTGGCCGGCAACCTCGGCATCGAGCAGGCGGCCAAGGCGGCGGGCTTCGACGTGATCGTGCCCTTCGCGCCCGGCCGTGGCGACGCCACCGCGGCGATGACGGACGCCGAGTCGTTCGAGGTGCTGGAACCCCTCCACGACGGCTATCGCAACTGGCTGAAAAAGGACTACGTCGTCAGCGCCGAGGAGCTGATGCTCGACCGCACCCAACTGATGGGTCTGACCGCGCCCGAAATGACCGCGCTCGTGGGCGGCATGCGCGTCTTGGGCACCAACCACGGCGGGACCAAGCACGGCGCTTTCACCGATCGCGTCGGCGTCCTGACCAACGACTTCTTCGTCAACCTGACGGACATGGCATACACCTGGGTTCCTGCGGGCAACAACCTGTACGAGATCCGTGACCGCAAGAGCGGCGAAGTCAAGTGGACGGCGACCCGTGTCGATCTCGTTTTCGGGTCGAACTCGATCCTTCGCGCCTATGCCGAGGTCTATGCGCAGGATGACAACAAGGAGAAGTTCGTTCAGGACTTCGTTGCCGCCTGGACCAAGGTGATGAACGCCGACCGCTTCGACTTGGCTTAAGTCTTGCCAAAGGTCGTCGCACCGTCCTCCCAGGCCGGACGGGGCATTCGCCCCGTCCGAAACGTTTGAATTGCCCTAGTTATTTCTGATCCCTATGGGAAATAGGGACCAGGATCGAGTCAGCTCCGCACCTCCCGGTCCTTCCTTGACCCCCAGTCCGCCCTCTTGCAGCGCTTGCGGACCCAATGCTCTAATCCAGGCTCAGCCTGCACGGCGCGACGGGGGCAACCGCAGGGTGAGGCTGGGCGGCGGGTCCACGGGCGCCCGCGCGAGCGTCACGGAGGGTCGTTCGCCGAAGAGATGGGCGTACTCGCCGGCGAAGCGGCCGAGCTGGTAGATGCCATTCTCGGCCGCGACCCGCGCGATCGTGGTCCGCGCCGGATCTGCGCAGAGCAGTGCCCAGCGGGCCGCGTGGAAGCGGCGGCGGCGAATGAGATTTTGGGGCGTGAGGCCGAATGCCTCCTGGAACGCGTACTGGAGGGTGCGCGGGCTCACGCAGGCCGCACGGCACAGATCCGGAACACTGACCGTGCCGGTCTCCGCGTAGCGCAGGAACTCCAGGGCGCGCCGCAGCCCACGCTCGCGCGCCGTCAGAGAGGCAGGGCGACCCAGGGGTGACAGGCCCTCGGCCAGCCCAGCGAGCCGACCGAGCAGGTCCTGGCCGATGGCATCCGTCGCGGCGGCCTCCCGGGTCACCTCGGGGTATGATCGGGCGCTTGCCACGGTCGCGGCGATCCACTGGGCGAGCCCCCTCACGCACGCCAGGGATGCCGGGATGCGGTGCCGCGCCAGGGCGTGGACAAGCCGGCCGAAGGGCCCCTCGGGGACGTTGCGCCGCAGCAGGTCCATGTCCACCAGGGCCAGGGCATGCTCGTAGCCGGCTGCGAAGGTCACGTCCAAGGCCCCGGGATCGCTGCCCACGAACCCGCTGACCGGGGCATGTTGCCCCCAGAAGGTGGTGCCCTCGGGCAGGCAGACGGGGGCGGAGATGGCCATCATGTTGGGCGGGGTCAGGCCCTGGAAGCGGGTGGCGGCATCGAACCCCGCCCGGTAGATCACGAAGCCCGGGTTCTTGAGAAACTCGGTCCGGTAGCCCAAGGGGCCAGCGGAGAGTGGCCGGCAGAGGACCTCCCAGGGCGCCATCTGCCGCTCGAGGACGCTGGGGTCGTCCACCAAGACGGTCCCCGCCGCGGCGGGGCTGTGGTTCGCGTCGTTGGAGACCGTGCGACCCCGAAACATCGCGGGCAGCTCGCTTGGACCTGGATCGGGGGGAATGGACACTGCGTCGGTCCTCCTCTCATCGCGCCAGCGGTTGTTCGCGGCGCCCCCCGCATCGCCTGGCATTAGGGTTTGTGCGATCGGTCTTGTCGTCGCGATGCTGTGCCGGACTCATTCCGGCAGCTTGGACCACCCGGGACACGACGCATGGAAGGTCCGGTGGGCGGGCTACCGGCGGCGGATTTGCGGATTCGGCATAGAGCAGCTGAAGAAGTGCCGTCTAGTATAGGCGCTTCCCGGGGGGCGCACCGCCATGCGGCCGCGCGTAGCGCTGCTTGCCTGCTGCACCCGAGGTGCGCCCGAGGATCGGGCGCGGCTGGAAACTGCGGGCGGCGCAACCTGCCGCCGAAGTGACCACGCAGTAACCAGATCCGAGAGCATTGCCGACGGCTTTCCGCGCAGGGGGGGTGGCTGGCAGCGCCACGCGGTCCACCAACGGAGCCGGGTGCGTTCCTCGCCCGCCCCCGCCCCCGCCATCCACGTCACCGGCCAGCGAACGCGAATCTTTAGGAAACCTTAGCCATGCGCCAAACATCCGGAGCACCGATATCCGCCGCCTCAGCGGTTCTCGCGGCCGGCCTCGCACTGATCGCCACCAGCGGGACGACGGGCGAGACCGTGACACTCCAAGAGCTTTCCGGCATCGCCGGCACGCCAAGTGCCGCGACCATCTACGTCGCCCGCGAGCTCGTAACGATGGACCCGAGTAAGCCGCGCGCCGAGGCGGTAGCCGTGCGGGATGGGCGCTTTGTGGCCGTTGGAACCCGCGCGGAGGTCGCGGCGGCGGCCGGCAAGGGCGCGAAGGTGGACAGCACCTTCGCCGACAAGGTGGTGATGGCGGGATTCGTCGAGCAGCACGTCCACCCGGTGCTCGCCGCGCTGACGATGAACACCAAAGTGATCTCGATCGAGGACTGGGACGCCATCGACGGCTTTTCGCCGGCCGTGCGCGATGAGCAGACCTATCAGGATAAGCTCGCGCAGGCGATCACCGCCCACCAGGACAAGGCCAGGCCATTCATCACCTGGGGTTACCACCACTACTTCCACGGCGAAATGTCGCGCGCCCAGCTCGACAAGCTCGCGCCCGACTTCCCGGTGATCGTCTGGCACCGGTCCTGTCACGAGTTTTTTCTCAACACCGCCGCGCTCAAGCTCACCGGCATCGACGAGGCCGTCTTCGATGCGCTCACGCCGAGCCAGAAGGCGCAGGCCAGCTTTGAGAAGGGGCACTTCTTTGAACAGGGGGCCATCGCCATCCTCGGCAGGCTTGCCCCGGTCCTCGCCTCGCCCGCCCAGTTCAAGGCCGGGCTCGAGTTCACCGAGACCTACTACCACCGGAACGGCATCACCCTGGCCTGCGAGCCCGGCGGCTTCTTCTCCAAGCCCCTGCAGGACGCCATCAACGGCGTCTACGGCGATGAGGCCACGCCCTTCAACCACTGCTTCATGGCCGACGGCAAGACCTTTGCCGCGCGTAATCCCAAGGACGCCAAGGCGCTGCTCGCCGACACGCGCCAGGTCCTGTCCTGGGGCACAGGCCGGACCTGGTACCTGCCCAAGCAAGTCAAGCTGCTGACCGACGGCGCCATCTACAGCCAGCTCATGATGCTGAAGGACGGCTACACCGATGGGCACCAGGGCGCCTGGATCATGGACCCGCCGGTCCTCGACTACGCCTTCCAGAGCTACTGGGACGCCGGCTACCAGATCCACATCCACAACAACGGCGATGGGGGCCTGGACGTGCTGCTCGCGAGCCTCGAGAAGGCGATGGCCCGCAACCCGCGCCAGGACCACCGCACCGTGCTGGTCCATTTCGGCTTCGCGGCGCCCGAGCAGGTCAGGCGCTGGATCGCGCTCGGCGGCATCGTCAGCTCGAACCCCTACTATGTGACGGCCCTTGCGGGTCGCTATGCGAAACTCGGTGTGGGGCCGGAGCGCTCGGCCAACATGGTGCCCCACGGCGACGTGTTGAAGCACGGCGGTTCGCTCTCCTTCCACTCCGACATGCCCATGGCGCCGGCCAAGCCCCTGCAGCTCGTCTGGGCCGCGGTCAACCGCCTGACGGCAGAGGGCGAGGTCATGGGGCCGGACCACCGGGTGCCCCTCGACCTGGCGCTCAAGGCCATCACCATTGATGCGGCCTATTCGATCCAGCAGGAGGAGGAGGTCGGCTCCATTGAGGTGGGCAAGCGCGCCAACCTCACCATCCTGGCGCAGAGCCCCTACGAGGTCCCGCCCGGCGCGCTGAAGGACATTGCCGTGTGGGGCACCATGCTCGAAGGCCGTGTGCAGCCAGCCCCGGCCGCGCCCGCGACAGCGGCCGTAACCGAGGTGACGGCGGCGACCCTGGACGACGCCGAGGTCTCGGATGCTGCGATGCGCCACCTCGCCAGGCTCTTGAGCCACAACCACCTGCAATGTGGCATTCGCCGAGACATCCGGCGGATGAAAAGGCCGGGCTGACAAGGGGATGACGATGGTCGCAGAAATCGAAACCTCGATGCCTGGCGCGGCCGCCGCGGCGGTCCAGCCACCCGACTCCGGGTCCGATCGGCCAGGGCCTGCCGCAATCCAACCGCGGGGGGACGCAAGGGTCCGCGGGCGAAGCCTTCCGCGGTACGCGGCGGCCGCAGTGGCCCTGCTCGCCGGCGCCGTCCCTAACCTGTCGCGGGCCGAGAACGGGTCCTGGGACCTCTGGCTCGCCCCCTATCTTTGGGGGTTGTCCATGAAGGGGAATCTGGGTGTCGGACACCACGAGGCCGACGTGGATGTGCCCTTCCCCGACATCGTCAAGGACCTGGACTTCGGACTCATGGTCTTCCTCGATGCCCGCAAGGACCGCGTCGGGTTCTTCCTCAACCCCATTGTCTCCCGAGTCAGCAGCGAGGAGACGGTGCACGGCCTGGGGATCAAGGCGACCAACGACTCCGCCATCGTCGCCGCCGGGGCCTATTACCGACTCATCGAGACCCATTGGGATGCCGCTGCCTCCCGGCGCTTCATCCTGGAGCCCTATGTGGGGGCGCGCTGGAACTGGCTGCGGGCCAAGATCGAGGTCAACCGCGTCGGCGAGGCCGAGGACAGCGTCGATTGGCTGGACCCCATCGTCGGGGTCAGGGTGCTCTTCGACCTCAGCCCGCGCTGGGACCTGGCCCTGGCCGCCGACTACGGGGGCTTCGGTGTCGGGTCCGATTGGGCCTGGAACGCCCAGGCCTTCCTCGGGTACCACCTCAAGCTCGGCGGTCACGATGCCGTCTTGCGTATCGGCTATCGGGCATTGAGTCAGGACTACTCGACGGGTTCCGGGGACGGCCGTTTCGTCTGGGACATCACCCAGCAGGGCCCGGTCCTGGGCCTCGCGGTGCGGTTCTAGGCCCAGGCCCGAGCGGAGCCACCGCAACCGCAGGCGCGACCCAGGCCGCAAGGCCGCCGTCCGACTGAAGCTCGATCGACTAAGACGATCTGAATCCACTGCGGAGACCCAAGAAGATGACCGACAGAATCGACCGCCGCGAATTCATCAAGACTACCGTCGGGGCCGCCGCCGGGGCCCTGGTCGCCGCCCACCTCCCGGCCGGCGCTGCAGAGCCCCAGGCCGAGGCGTCCCAGGGCGCCGAGAGGATCTTCCGCGGCGGGTCCATCGTCACCATGGACGACGCCCGCAAGGAGGTGCAGGCGGTGGCCATCGCCGGCGGCAAGATCCTCGCCGCCGGGGACGAGGCCGAGGTCATGAAGACCAGGACCGATGCGACCCAGGTCGTGGACCTGGGAGGAAAGACCCTGATGCCCTCCTTCGTCGATGCCCACGGGCACTTCATGAACGCCCCCCAGATCGTCAAGTGGGCCAACGTCTCGGGTCCACCCGTCGGTCCGGTGACCAAGATCGCCGACATCGTCACGGTGTTGCAGGACCACGTGAAGAAGCAGGGGATCAAGAAGGGTGACTGGATCATCGGCTACGGCTACGACCGCTCGAACCTGGCCGAGGGCCGGGAGCTCCTGGCCTCCGAGCTGGACCCCGCCTTCCCGGACAACCCGGTGATGCTGATCCACAGCTCCAACCACGGGGCCGTTCTCAATTCCGCCGCCTTCAAGGCGGTCGGCTACGACGAGAACACGCCGACCCCGCCCGGGGGCATCATCAACCGCGTGGAGGGCAGCAACAAGCCGGCCGGCTTCCTGATGGAGACGGCCTTCCTGCCCATCTTCGGCAACATGCCCCAGCCGAGTGAGCGCGAGCTCCTCGACACCCTCCACGAGGCCCAGCAAATCTATGCCGCCGCTGGCGTGACCACCTGCCAGGAGGGCGCCACCCATGCCAAGGACCTGGCCTTCCTACGCAAGGCCGCCGACCAGGGGCTCCTGTATCTGGACATCGTCTCCCTGCCGTTCATCCTGGAAGTGCCGGCCCTGGTGCGAGAGTACGCCCCGGACTTCACCGGCAAGCCCAACGACATCCCCGACGAGGCCCCCCAGGCCTTCGGCAGCTACCGCAACCGCCTCAAGCTCCAGGGCATCAAGTTCACCCTAGACGGCTCGCCCCAGGGCAAGACCGCCTTCTGGTCCAAGCCCCTGCTCACTCCGGGACCCGGGGGCGAGGAGAACTGGCGCGGCCAGCCCCTGTTCCCGCCGGTGCAGGTGACCGCGGCCCTGGCCCAGGTATATGCCAAGGGCATCCAGGTGTTCGCCCACTGCAACGGCGACGCCTCCATCGACATGATGATCGACGGCGCACGGGCCGCTGGCGTCAAGGCCGATGAGGACCGCCGCACCGTCATCATCCACTCCCAGTTCCAGCGCCCAGACCAGTTGGAGGCTTACGCGGAGCTGGGCTTTTCACCCAGCTACTTCACGGTCCACGTCTTCTACTGGGGCGAGGAGCACGTGGCCAACACCGGGATCGAGCGCGCCTCCTTCATCAGCCCCATGAAGTCCGCCGCGGCAAAGGGACTGGTGTGCTCCAACCATTCGGACTTCTCGGTCACCCCCATGGACCCCATGCGCATGATGTGGTCCGCGGTGGTTCGCACCACCCGCACCGGGCGGGTGTTGGGGCCGGATGAGCGCATCGACCGCTGGGAATCGCTCAAGGCGCTGACCACCAACGCCGCCTGGCAGATTCGGGAGGAGGATCGGAAGGGCAAGATTGCCCCTGGGATGCTCGCCGACCTGGTGATCCTGGACGCCAATCCGCTGACGGTGGAGACGGACCGGATCCTGGGGATCAAGGCGGTCGAGACCTTCAAGGAGGGCAAGTCCGTCTACAAGCGTCAGCCCGCATGACGGAGGTTGCGCTCATGGGGCAGGCCATGGACCTGCCCTTCACCGTCATCGGCGGCTATCTCGGCGCGGGCAAGACCACGCTGCTGAACCACCTGCTGACCAACACCGCGGGGATGAGGCTCGCGGTGCTGGTCAACGACTTCGGCAGCGTCAACATCGACATCGACCTGATCCAAAGCCACGACGGCGAGACCCTGAGCCTGGCCAACGGCTGCATGTGCTGCAGCCTGGTCAACGGCTTCGCCCAGGCCATCGGCGAGATCGAGAAGCGGGCCGGGGCCTTCGATCATCTGGTAATCGAGGCGAGCGGCGTGGCCCTGCCGGCGAAGATCGCCCAGTACGGCCAGATGTACCGCCTGCCGCTGGACGGCATCCTGGTGGTGGTGGACGCAGAGCAGGTGCGCACCCAGGCGGAGAACAGGTATGTGGGCGACACGGTGCTGCGCCAGCTCGCCCAGGCGGATCTCCTGATCCTCAACAAGACCGACCTGGTCCCGTCCGAGGACCTGGAGAGCCTGCGCGCCTGGCTGGCGGGCCTGGCCCCCGGGACACCCCTGATCGAGAGCGTTCGCTCGGAGGTCCCGCTGGAGGTGCTTCTCGGTGCCCGTGGCGACTGCGGCAAGGGCCGGGGCCCGGCGCCGGAACAGCAGGGCCAGGATCACGCCCACGCCGATCACAACCACGTTGGCACCTACCGGACCTGGACCCTGGAGCGCGCCACCCCCCTGACCCGGGCGGAGCTGGAGGGCTTGGCCGCCGGTCTCGGCAGCGACATCTACCGTGCCAAGGGCTTCGTCCACCTCGCAGAGGACCCCGACCGTCGCCAGGTCTACCAGCAGGTGGGGGCCCGCTGGTCACTTGAGCCCGGCGCCGCCTGGGGGGCAAGTTCGGGTCACACCCAGTTGGTCGTCATCGGCCGGGCCGGGGCGGCTACACCCGAGGTACTCGATAGGCTCATGGCAAGCGCCATGCCGCTTGCATCGGTAGCGTGATCGGCTTGGGCGAGGACCAAGCCGCACCCGTCATTCATTTAAGTCGCTCAGGGGTCGCACGCTGCGGTGGGCCTCCATAGGTCCGCTACCACGCGGTTCCGGCCCTGCTCTTTGGCCGCATAAAGCAAGGCGTCGGCGCGCCGATACAATGCATTCCAGTCGTCCGGGATGGTCGCCCTATCGCTTCCCAGCGCAACCGGCTGGACCCAAAGGGCGCCGATCGAGACCGTGACGACAGACCCAGAGGGCCTCCCCGGATGGGGGATCGCAAGTCCCTCACAGGCCGCGCGCAACGCTTCCGCGCGCGGCTTGGCATCGTCGTGGTTCAGTGTCCGCGTGAGCAGGGCGAATTCCTCGCCCCCGATGCGAAAGCAGAAGTCACCGGCGCGCCGACTGTGCTCGCGTAGCACGGCAGCGACCCTGGCCAACACCTGGTCGCCTGCCTGGTGCCCCGCAGTGTCGTTGTATTGCTTGAAGTGATCGACATCGATCAACATGAGGTTGATCGGGGTACCCTCGCGCAGGGCCCGCCGCCACTCGCGCGGCATCACCTCAGCAGCGGATTATCTCGGCGGACGGCGATGGCGAGCTCGTAGCGCTGGGGCAGATCGCCCGCGATCTTGACGGCGAGGATGCCGTGCGCTTGCGCGGCATAGGCCACCGTGGGCAGCAGGTCGATGTATCCGAAGACCTCGCCGCTCTGGACGGCGCGCAACCCGGTGACCACGTCGGCTACCTCCCCCCATACTGATGGCAGGGTAGGCACGCCCCAGCAATTCGCCTGACGCGTGGCCCCTCACGGTCACGAACTGCTCCTTCCGGTAATCCTCCAGGCTGCCATCGAAGTCGCCATCCCGAGACGTGACCACCACCAGTGGCTCGGAAAGCAGGGGCGGGGTGAAGGCGAGGTATTCCTGCCGGGCCGGCGTAATGGCGGCGCCAACCAGCAGGTCACACAGCCCCGCACGCATGGCGCTCAACGAGGCGTCCCAATTAGCGGTAGGAATGCGCTGGAGCGAGGCACCCAAACGCCGGCCAAGGACTTCCCGCGCACGCTGAACACCAACTCCAGCGATTCATCCAACACGAAGGCTTGCTGCAGGTAGGGCGCACCAATGCGGCTGGCGCGATACAACAACAGGGCGCCGTTGTCGAAGCTGGCATCCACCTGCCCTGACGCGAGGGCCTGGATGATGGCGTCGGGGGATTCCAGTTGCACGATTCGAGAAACTGAACCGGGAGCGCCGTTCCGGGTGAACTGCGCTGGTACTCAGCCCGTCGATGTCGCGACGATCGGCGCGTTCTACCATCTGCGCCCAGCGGCCCGGCACCAGTCGGATATCGGCACCGGTCAGGGCATTGATCCGGGCTAGGATATCGGCGTCGTAGCCGGTCACGCCGCCCTGGGCGTCGACGATGACAAAGGGCTCCCAGTCTGCGTCGGTGCCAAACTCGATGCGGGGGTGTGCGGCGAGGAAGTCGCGCTCCGCGGTGGTCAGAACCACTTCTCCGGCCGCACTTGCCACACTCGTGCAGAGCGCAAGCGCAAAATACAGCACGGCGGCGAGGCCGCGAAGATGGTCAGGATGGCCGAACATCGTAAAACTGCCTGATTACCCAGAAGGCCCAGTCAGGCCGTCCCAGGGGCCTGTCAGCCAGCCATTGACTCGTCGCTCCGGGCCCTTGCCAGCCTCAATGCTGGCCACCGCTGGCCCGACCTGGACAGTACCACCCGAAGTACCCTTCTTCGCAAGTCCGGACCGATCTCTCAACAATACATAATGTTACCTACGTTGGCGGGCCGCCAAGCCGCATAGGTAGAGTGGCTTAGGTAAGCGGACGTAATTGTGACATAGAGCACGGTATCTTGCGATGACTTGGGGGCGCAGGTGGCAGGCCTGGCAGGCGGTGAAAGCTCCGAAGCGCCGCCCGCAGAGGCAGGGACATTCCCGCTTGGAATGTCATACACTTCTGGTTCAAGCGCGGCGGCGAATTCCGCAGCGACCGGGGGCAGGGCGCCGCCTGTCCCGGGGGCGCGGCCGGAGAGACCCCCGACGGACCGGGGCCAGGGCAAGAACCAGGGACAGACCACGGATACCGGTTCGCGCAAGCAGGCCGATCAAGGCAGACCGGTCGCCTCGCTCGATCCGAAGCGTCTGGCGGGCCAGGACCAGGACGAGCGCCATCGGACAGCTTG
>Ga0247842_10003730_pt1 | contig 20003 bp, 19 predicted proteins | sample LaCruzMarch2015__3_FD_192411 | JGI IMG/M metagenome (GOLD analysis project Ga0247842, IMG submission 192411) | Freshwater microbial communities from meromictic Lake La Cruz, Castile-La Mancha, Spain - LaCruzMarch2015_19m | ecosystem: Environmental > Aquatic > Freshwater > Lake | place: Spain...
CGTCATCAACTTCTGTCGGCACTTCTGCTGGTGAATGCTCATCAGTATCATCCTCACTTCTGCCGAACTTCTGCTTGCTACGGTGTTTAAGGTCGACAAAACCACCATTTGATAAGGGATAACTGGCGATATCAACATGGAACGAACTTCTGCGACCTTGCTGTACGGGAAACCACATCCACTTCTTCCGCTTAAGGTTCAGCATTAGTCGGTTGATGTGATTTTTTGAGTATTTTTCTTTGAAGTCTTTAGAAAGTCCGGCATAGCTTACTTGAGCTCGGCCGATCCGGGGATTGGCATTGATCCACAGCCAGACGAGGATTGAGTATTCCTCGAAACTCAAATAGCCGTCCACAAGGGCGGTTTTGATGCTTCGGGGAAGCCTTACGTAATCATTGTTATCTATTTCGAATGGTAAATTTTCCATATTTCATATTTGTTTATTTTCAACTGATCGCGTCGTTATACATCAGCGACTTCAGCTCTTTGATGGCGTTCACAAATTTGCGAGCGTTGATGCTTGTTAGGCCGTCAAAGTATCCGGCAACGACTTGGACCCGATCTGGCTCATCGGTAAAGATAAAGCGGAAGCGTCGGCTATCGGTTTTGTTTATACCGACAAGGTGATAGTCGTTGGCCAGGAGCAGACAGGCCGTGTAGAAGTCGCTGGTAATAAAATTATTGTCCGGTGTTTGGTTTTTCATATTCATTTTGATTATTAGATTGTTTTTCTTTCTCTTTTTGCTCGTAGCGATAATCCAAAAGTCGGACAATCAGATCGGCTAATCTGTCCATGAAAATTTCCTCCATTTGAGCTGGGGTGAGAGGTGGTATTTTCTTTGTGATTATTGGCTTCGGCATATTGTTTGCCGGCCCGCAAATAAAAAAGCAGACCGTTTTCTTTCAGTCTGCTCTTGCTCGTCCGAATCAGGACGGACTCCACCTTATTCGGTTTTGTAATCAATAAATATGCGTCTAACTTTCCATTTTAGTAATTTCTCAACTCCCAGTTTCTGCTTTATTTTATTGTTAATCGCTCGCATAGAGTCATAGACACTGTCCTTACTGTCTTTTGCCCAGTCCATTAAATCCAGAATATCTATTTCTTTAACCAGTGTGCCGAATGGTACGGCAAAAATAGTTTTGCATAAAAAGTATTGATTTGTGTTAATTGGAATAGGGCAGGTTTTTACCCCCATGCTTATTATTCCGGTTTTCTCATCAAATCTGATCGTTGTATCTACCGGCTTTTCCGGCTTCGGTGCGGGTTTGTCTTTAAGCTTAAAATAATAATCATTAAGCATGGACCGACTTGGCTTGGAAACTATAAAGTCGCCTTTATCCAGCTTAAAGCTGGCAATAACCCTTTTCTTTTTAAGTTCTGATAGGACTGCTTTCTGATCGTCAATATTCAGATCGGATATCGGAAAGTTAAAATACACCTTTGCCGGGATTTTATGAGTGACGTCCGTATAGGATTCCACACTTCCCAGTAGGGAATAAATAAAAACTAATCTTGCATTTTCATTTTTCATATTCATATTTGTTAACGCCTCAACGAAAAGGGCTCGTGACCAGTTACCACAAAAAGTGATAATGATCACGAGCCCTTGAGCACGGAATACCGTTCAGGTCGCCCCTTGAGGCGAAATTATTAAATTGTTGATTTTATTATACTCCCCAAAATCAGATCGGACAATATGTATGTTCATTTCTCGACTGGAACATACCTTAAAGGTGTATAGCAGTTCACTTTTTAACTGGAAGTAAGCTTCAACCTTACATCCAGTCTATTTTTGTTCATTTTGCCATACTGTACTGTGCAAAAAGTCTCTTTTTTGCTCACCACAGTAATACAACTAGACAAATTTAGTGAATGAGACCCATTTTATGCCCTTCATTCACTAATCTTTTGATACTTGCGGATATGATCGTATATAGTTAGCTATACCTGATTATCCACCTTGTATTAGTTTTCAATATAGCATATAATAAGAGTCAAAGGTAACATCACGGGTAACATTTAACCTATAAAGCATAAATATATGGAAAAAGCCGACATTTTAAGCATTCTAAAAAGCAATAATACAGTCTTTTCTTTTAAGGAGATATTGCTAGCTTCCGGGGAGAGTAATCCGGCTCTTTTGAGACGTAGGATATATTCCTATATAAAAAATGGTCAGCTTTATGGTATTCGCAGAGGCTTATACGCTAAAGACAAAAATTATAACAAGCTTGAATTAGCAACAAAGATATTTATTCCAGCTTATGTAAGCTTTGAAACAGTCTTGGCCGAAGCAGGAGTCACTTTTCAACATTACAGCCAAATCTTTGTCGCTTCCTATCAGACGAAGGAAATAGATTGTGACGGACAAATTTTTTCTTTTAAGAAATTGAAAACTAATATTCTTAATAATAACTCCGGGATAGAAAATAAAGGATTCTATTCGATCGCTTCAAAAGAAAGAGCATTTTTGGATGTTGTCTATTTAAACAAAGATTACCATTTTGATAACTTGTCGCCTCTTGATTGGGACAAGGTGTTTTCTATTTTGCCTATGTATGAAAATAAACGAATGACTAAAAAAGTTAATCAATACTATAAAGATTTTAAATCTAAGCAAAGCCAATAAATTTATGACCATAGACAGAACTACACACAAAAATATTCTTATCAGAATTCTTAAGGACATATTTACCGATCCTAATGTTGGACCTTTCCTTGGTTTCAAGGGAGGAACGGCCGCTTTTCTTTTTTATGATCTCAATCGTTTTTCGGTAGACCTGGATTTTGATCTGTTGGATGCAACAAAAGAGGATCAGGTTTTCAATAGGGTTAAAGAGATATTAGAAAGTTATGGAACCCTCAAAGAGTCCGAAATGAAAAGGTTTAATCTTTTTTATTTGCTTTCTTATGAAGAAAAAGTCGCCGGGGCTCAAAATGTTAAAGTGGAAATCAATCGCAGAGATTTTGGTTCTAAGTATGAAGTAAAGTCATATATTGGCATCCCGATGAAAGTGATGATTAAGGAGGATATGGTGGCTCATAAGCTTTGCGCTATGTATGAAAGAATTGGTAAAACCAACCGAGATATTTTTGATGTTTATTTCTTTTTAAAGAATAACTGGCCAGTTAATAAGCAAATTGTAGAAAGTCGCACCAGTATGACATATAAAGAATTTCTACAGAAAAATATTGAATTACTGGAAAAGACTACTGATCGCAATATTCTTTCTGGTATGGGTGAGCTTTTGGATGAAAAGCAAAAAGCTTGGGTTAAGTCGAAGCTCAGGATGGAAACAATATTCCTGATGAAGCTGGCGTTAGATAACGAAAAATAAATATATGCCAAAGGAAATCGCCAAAAATAAAAAAGACTACTCAGAGTTAAGCAAAGACGATCTTATTAAGATTGTTGAGAAATTGGAATCTCGTAAAAAATACGGGCTTATTTGGGATGAGGAAAAAGTCAAAGAACAATTTGAAAAGGACGCCGTGAACGCTCTCCCAGTTTTGAAAGAGGTTAAAGGCAAAGAAATTACCGACAAGAATGGCGGACCGGTAAATATTTTAATTGAGGGAGATAACTATCACGCCTTGTCAGTATTGAATTTTACACATCAGGGTAAGATTGATTTCATTTATATTGATCCTCCCTACAACACTGGTGCTAGGGATTGGAAATATAACAACGATTATGTAGATGATTCAGATTCCTTTAGACATAGTAAGTGGCTATCTTTTATGGATAAAAGATTACGGCTTGCTAAAAATTTATTAAAAGATGACGGCGTGATATGTGTAACTATAGATGATTACGAGTTGCCTCGGCTCTGGATGAATATGGAGGAAATTTTTGGTCATGATAATCATTTGGGAACACTGGTGATTAGAAATAATCCAAAAGGAAGAATGACAAAGAGAAAATTGTCATTGGTACATGAGTACGCATTATTTTTCGGCAAAACATCAGAATCGTTTGTTAGAAAATTACCAGTAGCACCGGAAGATAAAACTCACAACTATCAAAAAGACGAGGATGGCAGCTGGTTTTTACAAGTAAACCTCCGTAAACAAGGCGTTGATAGTAGTGCTGTAAATAAAACAGGTAAATTGTCCGACAGATATTATCCAATATATTTTGATCCTAAAACTGGACAAGTTAGCTCTATAAAAAAATTACCGGTAGAGATTTTGCCAATTGATCCAACTGGTCAAAAAAGAATATGGCGACGCTCAAAAGACGTTATAGATCAAATGTGTAAAGTGGGAGATTTGTGGGTTAAGAAACAAACAACAAACGGATATCAAGTTTATTATAAATTTAGGGGCGGATTGGAAGGACAAACTCCTCAGAGTATTTGGTATGATGCGGAATTTTCAGCTAGTGAATACGGGACATCAACACTAGATAAGATTTTGGGCAAAAGAGAGATGTTTCAATATCCAAAATCTCCGTTTGCAGTAATGAAGTCAATTCTCTCTGGTACTAACGATAAAGATGCCACGATTCTCGACTTCTTTGCTGGATCAGGGACAACTGGTCAAGCAGTTTTGGAACTAAACAAGCAAGATGGTGGAGGTCGCAGATTCATTTTATGTACGAATAACGAAAACAATATTTGCGATGAGGTTTGCTACCCTCGTGTTAAAAAGGTTATTACTGGATATAAGGGGGCAAAAGATTCTAATGTCAAAGGATTGGGAGGCTCTCTTAAATATTTCAAAACAAAATTTGTCACAGACGCTTCTAATAAAGATGACTTCAAAATTCGCATAACCAAAGAATGTACCGAGATGCTTTGTTTGCGAGAAGGTATTTTTGATGAAATAAAAAAGACCGATGACTATCGTATTTTCCAGCAAGGTGATCAAACTCTGGCAGTATATTATTCTTTGGACCGCAAGGCTTTGTCTGATCTTAAAAAAGAACTCAATAAAATTGACGGCAACAAAGTATTTTATTGCTTCACGCTTGATCCACTCGGCGTGGATAAAAGCGATTTTATTGGCTGGAATAATGTTTCCCTTGAGCCTATTCCGCAGAAAATATTAGATGTCTATAAACAAATTTATGAATATTAATCTCAAACCATATCAAGAAAAAGCCGTTAATCAGCTAATTGAAACAGCTGTTAAACTTTTAGATTTTGATGGCCCGGGCGAAGCCTTGGTCTTTCAGGCTCCCACAGGTTCCGGCAAGACGATCATGACCGCCAAATTCATTGAGGGGCTTATCAAAGAACTCCCTAATGACGATATTTGCTTTGTTTGGATGAGTATCGGCAAAGGCGAATTGCATTTGCAAAGCAAACATTCTTTAGAAAAAGTTTTTGCCGGTTTTCCTCGGGTTACTTTAGCCGAGGAAGAATTTCTTGGCGGACGAGAACGAATTGTTCAAAATGAGGTGGTGGTGGCTAACTGGGAAAAACTGAGAAGTAAAGACGGCAAGACTGGAGAATGGAAGGTGCTTTTAATGAAAGACGGCGAAAAGCTAAACTTCCGTGATGTTTTGGAAAAGACCAGAGAGCAAAGGAAGATTATTTTGATTATTGACGAGAGTCACACTAATGCCACCAGCGAAAGGGCTCAGGAATTACGGCAGATTATTTCGGCTGATCTTGTTATGGAAATGAGTGCCACACCAAAACTGATGCCGACCGTTGCCGATCTGTTTGAAACTAAAGCAGGTTATGTGAAGGTAAATCCGAAAGATGTCATCGAGGAAGGCATGATCAAAAAGGAACTGATCATCAACGAAGATATAGAAAAAATTGCCAAATCCGAAGAAGACTCCCAGACGGCCGTACTTGAGGCCTCCTATCGCAAACGGCTTGAGCTTAAAAAAGCTTTTGAAAAAGAAGGATCAAATATCAATCCTTTGGTTTTGGTGCAGATTCCTACTGCTGAAGCCGGTGATCAAAAAATTGAAGCGGTTAAAAAGTTTTTATCTGCCAAAGGCATCACGGAGAAAAATGGCAAGTTAGCTATCTGGCTGGCTGAGCAAAAATCTGACACTATTGATTGGATTTCTGAACCGAATAATGAGATTGAGTTTCTTATTTTCAAACAGGCCATTGATACCGGCTGGGATTGCCCACGAGCCCACATATTGGTTAAATTCCGCGAGACTCACAATATTGTTTTTGAAATCCAGACTGTCGGTCGTATTTTGCGTATGCCCGAGCAGAAACATTACGGCAACGAAGCTTTGAACCGTGGCTATATTTATACCAATCTCCAGTCTATCTCGGTTAAAAAGGAAGAATACAATCCGAACATAATTAAGCACCTTAAGGCTACACGCATTAAGGAATATAAGCCGATCAAAATTGAGTCGTATTATAAATCTCGCGCTGATTACGGCGATGTTACTTCTAGTTTTGGCTCGGTGTTTGAGAAAATAGCTAATGATTATTTTGGTATTAAGAAAGGCGACAAAACTAAAGATAACGTAAAGACCGTTGAGGCCAAGGGTATTAATTTGGATATCAAAAAATACCAGCAGGAATTAATCGCTGATACCGCTGTTGATGTAAAAAGTTTCGATGAGCTTGAGGGTAAAATTGATGCCGATGCTATGGCTAAATTGAATGTTGCCATGGATGAATTGCAGGTTTTCTTTGAACAGGTTATTAAAAACAATCTCGGACCGTTCAAAAATATTAAGCGTTCAGTTCCGGCAGTTAAGACAGCTATTTACGTTTGGTTTAACAAAACGCTCGGTGCCGAAGATTGGTCTGATCCATCGCTCTTAACGCAACAGGTATTTTTGCACGCTAAAAACAGGGTTGTTTTTGAACACGTCCTAGCCAAAGCTATTGGTCAGTATGTTTTTGTCAAAGAACAGGAAGTCCGTGAGCGTGTAGAGGAAAGCGAACAGAGATATGCCTTTGAACTCCCGATCGAGTCATTCTATAACGAGCATACCGATGAGATTGTTAAGGTTAAAAATTACGCCTTTGAGCCGTGCTATCTGAATACCGACAGATCTAATCCGGAACGAGAGTTTGAAACTTTCTTAAATGCCAACGCTTCAAAAATAGATTGGTGGTGGAAGAATGGCGAAAATAAACAGGATTATTTTGGTATCAAATACGAATACGCCGGAAGCATAAGCACATTTTATCCTGACTATTTAGTTAAGCTATCAGACGGCCGTCTTGGACTACTTGAAGTTAAAGACACCGGTGATCGTGACGGCAAAACCTACACCAAAGCCAAGGCCGAAGCTTTGCAGAAATACATTGCCGATTCCGGCAACAAAAAGCTTTTCGGCGGTATTGTTGTTGAGCGTAATCGAGCTTGGTTGATCAACGACAGCAAGTCTTTCGATTGGGAAAAGTGCGAGCACGGCGATTGGAGTGAGTGGAACGAGTTAAAGTTCTAACCCATTGAAAAGCGATATAAAAAAAGAGAATGAATACAAATCTCTCACAAAACCAAAGAATAATCGTAGCGTTTTCATACATCGTTATTCTTTTTGCTCTTTTCAAAATAGTTGGAGGCACTATCGGAAATCTTGCATGGGACACGAACATTGATTCCAGTATCTGGTTTTACTCTGGTGCGTTCATGATTATTTTGGGTGCATATATCGTCGAGCCATTTTTTACGAAGCCGTCAGATGCAATTGCAAACTCGACTGCCGTTTTAATTGCATTATTCGGCCTGTCGAACAAGCAAGCTCTTTTTGGATATACTTTTATTTTCTATTATGCCGTGACAATCCTTATCCTTGGGATTATCACTATTATTCTTAAGGATGCAAAAACAGATTTTTGGCGAAAGATTAGCAAAAGCCTGTATTGGTTCGTAGAAAGTTTTGGTGCATCGAAAGTAATCTTTTCTGTTGTATATCTGTCTGCTTCTTACTCATATTTTGCAGTGCCAGAGAAAATAATCGCATTCATAGGTATAATCACTTTTTGGATTTGTTTGACATTCTTTGATGTCATTGGATTGGCAGTGGAAAGAGTTTCTAAATTGGTTAATTATTTAGGAAATAAAATTGGAGATGAGCTAGGACAAGCGATCGGTTGTGAAAATCCACTGCTTTATAAAGTTGAAATTGACTATACGAAGCACAGCTCAAAGCCAGTAAAATATGGCGACTTGGTTGCCCTAGAGACATCAGTTAATGTTGGATCGATCGGAATGGTGGTGGATACGAAGTATCTTTTAAACAAAAGGTGGTTAAGCATATACCTCGTGCAAGACGAGGGTGGTGACATTCTAAAAATAAATCTGAAAGACAAGAAGATGATAACGGAGTCAAAGTCAGTTTTTGCCAAAGAAAATTTAGTATACCTTTTAGATGTTTCTACACTCGACGATTCTCTAAAAACAAAAATTGATGGCAATCCTCTGTACAAAGATAGAGAGCAGTTTATCGGGTATGTCTCAAGCGGTTCAAACATAAATACAATTAACTTCTCAATTGTCAGAGAGGCTAATAAACTTGAACAAAAAATTAGCGAGGGTGCAATCCTAAAAACTTTAATCTATGGGCAAGAAACTCTTTACCAAGTTATAAATGGCAATGCGAAAGAAGAGCATCTTGAGAATTTTGACCGACACGGCTTCATAATTGGCATCGCTAGAAAACTAGGAAAGTATAAAAAAGACACAAAAGATTTGGATGTGAGCAAATGGATGCCTTCAATTTTTTCCCCACTTTTCTATGCTTTCTCTGGCAGTGTTTCTGAGGCCAGAATTAAAGAAATTGCACAAAATTCTATCGGTCGCCTCCCTGAAACAGATTTAGAGATTCCGATAAAAGATATTAGTTCACTGGTTACTCACAACACTGCAATTTTAGGTATTCTGGGGATTGGTAAATCTTGTTTAGCTTACGAGCTTATGAAAAGGGTGGCTGAAGAAAAAATTAAAGTGATATGTATTGATATAACCAATGAGTACAAAAGAGAACTAACTGTCTATTTGCCGACCACGACTGCAATAACTTCTGACGATGAAAATGCTTTTAATACGATCAACTCGAAGTACGAATATATCCACAAAGAAAACGAAAATACGAATAAAGAGAAACAAAATCATGAAAAAAGCGGAAATATAAGCGAATACAAAGAAGCAATCCATAAGGATTTATGCCAATTTCTTTTTAGTGCTGACAATGTGCCAGAATCAAAAGAATTCGAATCCACCAAGCAAGTCCGTATTTATAATGTGGACTACCACAAAGCATCAAGGGGCGAAAAAATTGGTTTTAATGTAAATACTACCGATCTCACTCAAGCGGAAAAAACAAGAGTTGTTGCAGAAGAACTTTTTAAGATTTTGATGAAGATCCCGTTAGCTGATGAAAAGAAAGCAAAGGTATTGCTCGTTTTTGAAGAAGCACACTCGCTAATCCCTGAATGGAATTCGGTCGCAAGTGAGGGTGATAAAAGTGCTACAAATGGAACGGCTAAGGTTATTTTGCAAGGAAGAAAATATGGACTGGGTTCTTTAGTCATCACACAAAGAACTGCAAATGTTAGTAAAAGTATTCTCAATCAATGCAATACCATTTTTGCCTTAAGAGTTTTTGATGATACAGGAAAGGGATTTTTGGAAAATTATATCGGGGAGGATTATGCCGATACTCTTGCAACTCTCGAGGAAAGACATGCCATTGCTATTGGTAAAGGGCTCAAACTTAAGCAGCCTGTCATTATTCAGCTCAACGATAGAAAAAATATTATTACTCCCCAAACGCCTCTTAATCCATCCAATGTATGAAATTATCAAAAACTAATTTTCTGATATGTCTTGATTGTGCTAAGAATGCTTGGCTTAAAATTCACAAACCAGAAATATATAAGAAAAAACAGCTTTCTTCTTTCGAATTAAATATCATTGATACAGGCAATCAAATTGACGAACTTGCTCGTAGTCTTTTCCCCAACGGGACGATCGTAGAATCTCGCGACGACACAGAACTTACAAAGAAACTTATGGCCGACAAGACGCCGGTTATTTATCAGCCAGTTTTTACTACTGAGAAATATATTACAGCTTCCGATATTTTCGTTTGGAATTCAGATACAAATATCTATGATCTATACGAAGTAAAGTCATCGACAGCCTCCGAAGAAGATGGCGGAAGAAAGACTGAAGATTATTTGATAGATATGGCTTTTCAGAAAAATGTTTTGAGTGATTTAAGTATTCAGGTGGGAACCCTTAACCTGATTAGACTTAATAAGGAGTATGTCCGCACCGGAGACATTAATTTGAAAGAATTATTTTTGATTGAGAATTTAACTGAACAAGTAAATGAAAAACTTGAGGATATCAGACAAAAGATGGAAGGTGCTCACGAACTATTATTTAAGGAAACCGAGCCTCAGGGACATTGTGATTGTATATTAAAGGGACGAAATTCTCACTGCACAACTTCGTGGTATTCAAATTCAGATCTCCCAGAGTATCCTGTTCACGCGATCGCACGAATTCACAAGAAAAAACTGACGGAGTTGGTAGATAATAATATTTTTAGTATTCACGATGTTCCGGATGATTTTGAATTATCTGATAATCAACGAAGACAAGTAAATACCGCACAATCCGGCAGAGAGTATATTGATAAAAAAGGCATTTCAGAATTTTTGGAGACGATGAAATATCCCTTAGCTTTTCTTGATTACGAAACATATCCCTCTGCAATACCAAAATATAATAGATATCGACCATACCAGCAGATTCCATTTCAGTTTTCACTCCATGTGATTGAATCTCCAGAAAGCGAGTCTGTCCATTATGACTTTATTTATACAGACCAAGACTGCCCAGACGAATATTTTTCAGAAGCATTAAAAAAACATCTCCCGAAGACAGGAAGTGTTATCGTATGGAATCAAAAATTCGAGCAAGGCATTAATAAACAGCTCGGCGAACGTTTGTCTGAGTATAAGGACTTTATGCAGGATGTTAATAATCGAGTTGTTGATTTAATGATTCCATTTTTTGGTAAGACAACAATGTACGATCACCCCGAGTTTAAAGGCAGTGCATCGATCAAATATGTTTTACCCGCACTCGTTCCACATCTTTCGTATAAAAACATGCATATTCAAGAAGGTGGTACCGCTTCAGACACTTGGAATCGTATTGTGTCCGGGGAATATTCTGAGGATGATAAAAACATGAAAATACAAGCATTAAAAGATTACTGTCACCTTGATACTTTGGCGATGGTTGAAATTTGGAGAGTACTAAAAACGGTATCGGAACAATAAAACTAATTTAAAGTTGTTATGAAAGAAATTGATTTCAAAAAATATGTCATGCTATACAGTCTCGAAGACTATCTTTTTTCTGTTGTTGGCCCGCAAATTAAAAAAAGGGGTTACATAACTTTTGACGATTTTTATAAGATAGCCATGTGGAAGTCTGCTAGGCAGAAGCCAAATTATTTACAAAATAAAAACAATGTTGAATCGATATCAAAAGATGCCTTTTTAATACATGGTGAGCTAGAAAAAATGGACAAACTTTGTAGTTTAAAAGGAGTAGGAATACCTACCGCTTCTGCGATTCTTACTATTGTGTATCCAGAAAATTATGCAGTTATTGATGTTAGATGCATCGAAATGCTTCAAGAACTTGGATATTCAATAAAAAAGACCATCACTCCCAATAATTGGTTAATATATCTTGATATAGTACGAGAAATTGCAAAGGAAAATAACATCACATCTCGAGATGTTGATAAGGCTCTTTTTGCTATGCATCGGGAATTCCTAGAAGGACAAGGCTATAGAAATTTATATGTTGCTAGCAAAAAATAAATACTATGGAAATAGAATCAAAACAACAAATTTTAGAACGCCGGAAAGAGATTGAACGGGAACTCGTGGATATACTCAAAGAGACCAAGAGCGATTTTACTCTGGATCATATCCGAGATGTCATTCTCCACGAAGATGATAACGACGACATGATGAAAGTTGTGGCCATGTTCGATCGTGGCGGTGACGCTTCAGAATTGAGTAATGTTCTTGAACTGGTAACAGACGCTTGGAATTATTTTCCACATAAAGTCCTTGGTGGTATTTCTCCGGCTGAAAAATTGTTGGAATATCAAAATAAAAAAAAGTAATTATGGCTGATGATAATAATCCAATAGAAAACGAAACAGAAGAAGCTCCGGACGAGGAAGTTGCCGAGCTTATGGAAAGTCACGATCTTGATAAGGACACGGCCGAGCGTGTTCAAGAGATTATGGAAGATTTAGGTGTAGACGAGGACGACGCCGTCGAAATCGAAGAAAGTCTTTAATTTTATGATTCCATCAAAAAAGAAAATCGACGAGTTAAAGGAATTGGTCAAAAGAGATTTTGGTGTTGAATGGACGGATCAGGAAGCCTCGGATGAAGCATTTAACTTACTTAACTTTTACGATGCTCTGGGGAGATTCGCTATGGAGGATATCCAGAAGTATATCGACACCGGCGGTGAACCGAGCTTTGCAGGACCGGACTATGATAAGTGGTTAGCGGAGCAGGCGGAAATCGTTAAAAAGATTCAGGCAGATCGGAAGGAAGTCTCTAAATCAAAAAAGCGAAAAGGTTAAGCAAATATGACTCGGCATAATTTGCTTAACATCACTCGAATTAAGCAAATCGTCCCAAGCTCTCAAATTTCGTCAAACCGCTGGGCTATGTCGCAGGAGGTGTCAAAGGTCTACCCAGGGTACAAAGCTCGTCCCAAGGGCAGACACGGGGCAATAACGTTTTACTTTTTGGCTAGGAGGAGGTCGTAGTTGTAAAACTTGGCAACTTTCTTGATGTTATTCATTTTTTCACGTAAAGTAACCATATACTCTTTATCTTCGAGTACTGTTATAAGACCCGACAGTGCCTGACCCATAAATAAAAGAACAGGCGATGCTTGTTCTTTTATTTTAGAATCAGAATATATATTTATTGGCAGATGATGGCGTTGTGGTATAATTGAAAAGTAACAAATATCTATATGGGACACATTACGTCGAAGAATTATTTAAATCTGCAAAAGCGGTTAGACATGAACGCACAAGGTGCTCCAGCTTCAGAAAGTCTTTATAAAATTTTAGAAATTTTATTTACAGCCGAGGAGGCAGAAAAAGTTTCTCTTTTGCCAATAATGCCTTTCGATAGCAATGAGGCAGCGAAAAGATGGAATTTATCCGAGCCAGAAACTAAAAAAATTCTCAATGAATTAGCGAGTAAAGGACTTCTTCTAGACATGGATAATCAGGGCATACAGACATATGTTTTAGCTCCCACTATGGCGGGATTTTTTGAATTTGCCCTTATGCGAACAGACGGACGCTTTGATCGTAAAGTATTATCTGAACTTTTTTATCATTATATAAATGAAGAGGATGATTTTGTGGAGCACGCCTTAATGCAAAAAACGCCGATTGCTAGAACTTTGGTGCATGAACATGCTATTCAGCCAAAGGATCAAGCAGAAGTACTTGATTATGAAAGAGCAACCCATATTATTAATACAGCCACGTGTATTACGGTTGGGACTTGCTATTGTCGCCATAAAATGGAACACGTAGGGAAAGCTTGTCAGGCACCACAAGATGTTTGCTTAACCTTTAATACAGCGGCCGAAAGCTTGATGAAACATAAAATAGCTAAACAAATTTCTAAAGAAGAAGCACGAGCAGTTTTAGATAGATGTGTTAATTACGGACTAGTGCAAATTGGTGACAATATTCAAAATCAAGTTAATTGGATGTGTAATTGTTGTGGATGCTGTTGCGAGGCAATTCAGGCCTATAAAAAAATAGGGTATCGGCGGAAAATAAATAGTAATTTTTTTGCTTTAGTTGATTCTAAAAAATGTGTGTCTTGTGGAGCCTGTGTTAAAAAGTGTCCAGTCGAAGCAATAAAAATTGAAGACAAGAAAGCAATAATAGATCAAGATATTTGTATTGGTTGCGGTGTTTGTGAGCGTAGCTGCGCTGTTAAAGCGATAACGATTGAGCGTAGAAAGAAGCTCACACTGGTGCCGCTTGATAGTTTTGAGCGCTGCGTTATTAACGCTATCGAAACAAATAAACTACAAAATTATATTTTTGATAATTATAATTTATGGACCAATGAATTACTGAGGAATTTGGTCGGTATTTTATTTAAGTTAAGCCCGGCGAAATTTTTAATTGCCAACCGACAATTGAAATCGCAGTTCTTAAAAGTATTAAGAAAGACCAAAACAAGTAAAATATATAAAGGGCTTCAAAAAGACTAACAAATAAAATGATTTAAAATGGACAATAAAGAATTTCAACCAAGCGAATCAAAAAGTAATAATAAAGATATTTTTTCGGTAGCCTATTTAAGCATGGAAATTGCTTTAGAAAATAATATAAAAACCTACGCGGGTGGCCTAGGGGTTTTAGCAGGTGATATTTTGAAATCGGCTGCGACCATAAATTATCCCATGGTTGGGATGACGCTTTTAAGTTCCCAGGGCTATTTTAAGCAAAGAATAAGTCCGTCGGGCAAGCAGATAGAATTAATTGATCGCGATTATGATTTTTTACGATTAAAAAAACTAGACAATGAAATTATTGTTCAAATCGGAAGGGAAAAAGTAAAGGTGGGCGTCTGGCAATATTTAATTAATGGAACAAATAATTTTACGTCTCCAGTCTATTTATTAGATACTAATATTTCTGGTAACAAAACGGCGTATAAAAAATTAACCACTAAATTATATGGTGGTAATTTTGAATTTAGATTGCGTCAGGAGATTGTTTTGGGGCGAGGCGGTGTGAAAATGCTAGAGTCTCTTGGTTATAATAATATAAAAAAATATCATTTAAATGAGGGTCACGCCGCTTTTACTGGGGTTGAGCTTTTCTTAAACTCAAAAATGATAGGAATTGAAAATAAAATAATAGAAGTAAAAACCAAATGCGTATTTACGACACATACGCCGATTAAAACTATTTATGATGAATTTCCAATCCAAGTGATATTAAAGAATATATCAGATTTTCCATATGAACTGCCCGGTTTAGTAAAACATAGAAAAGTAAATACACTAGACCTCGGAAGATATTTTGCTGGCTATGTAAATGGTGTTTCTAAAATGCATCAGCAGCTCTTAACAAATATATTTTCTGAGAATGAAATAAAGGCCGTCACTAATGGTGTTAACTCCGGTTTTTGGACGAGCGATGAATTTAAAAAACTATATGATAAATATCTATCAGGTTGGCGAGAAAATAATGAATTATTAAAAAAAGTAAGCCTCATTTCTAATCAAGAAATCTGGGATGCGCATCAAAAAAATAAAAATAACTTATTAAATTACCTGAAAATTAATAAACAAATAAATTGGCAAGAAAACATATTTACTATCGGTTTCGCCCGCCGATTTACTGAATATAAACAACCGCTTCTTTTATTTGTAGACGTGGAGCGATTGTTAGACATATTAGATGGGGGCGGGGGAGCGCAAATAATTTTTGCCGGTAAGGCACATTTACGCGATACTAGCGGGCAAGAGGCGATAAAAAAAATTTATAAAATACAGAAAAAATATCCAAAATTTAATTTAATATTTTTGGAAAATTATAATTTAAAAATGGCACAAATGTTGGTTTCTGGAGTCGATCTCTGGTTAAACACGCCGCTTCCTCCTCAAGAGGCATGTGGCACTAGTGGTATGAAAGCGGCCCATAATGGTGTACCACAATTAAGTACGCTTGATGGTTGGTGGCCCGAGGGTTACGTGAAGGATAAAACTGGCTGGGCGATTAGTGGGGCGGATGAGCTTTATGAAACACTAAAAAAGGAAATTTTACCTTTGTATTATAAGGCGCCAGAAAAGTGGCGCGAGATTATGAAGAACGTTATTAGTATTAACGCCTCCTACTTTAATACAGGAAGAGTTATAAGACAATATATTAATGAGGCGTATAAATAATATAAATTTGAGTTATGGAAAAAGATTTCTTGTTAAATGATTTTAATTTTTGGCGGTATTTAATAAATTTTTGGTCAATTTTCTTTTTTGTTATTATTGTTCTAGATTTTATAGCTAAAAATGCCTACAATGATATCTTAAATGTCCTGGCTACTGTTTATATAAGCGTACTTGCTATTTATGTAAGCAATAAAGAATTTGAGCGTTGGTACGATAAACATAATGGCAAACATCCGGGCGAATTTTTTGTGGTGATTTGGTCAATTTTAGTGTTTTGTTTATTTGTTCTTGATTTTATTTTTAAAGCTGATTATCAAATGCCAGGATCAGTAGTCTCTTCATATATAGCTGTTTTGACAATCTTGGTAGTTACTCGAAAATCAAAAGAAATATACCAGACGCGGTGTCAATTAAAACATAAAAAATAATTTATTTACTAAGCAAAAAAGAGTATAATATAAATATATTATTAAATAAAAATTTATGCCAAAAAAACAAACAAAAAAAGAAGATTTTTCTAAAGATCAATTTAAAGTTTATGGTCATGAATTAGTAAAAAAAATAAAAGAACTAATCAAAGAAGGAAATATTCGAAGAATTATTATAAAAAATGATAAGGACAAAGTTATGATGGAAATACCGGTTACCTTTGCAGTTATTGGTGCGTTTTTTGCTCCAGTTTTAGCAGCAGTTGGCGCTTTAGCCGCGCTAATGACAAAGTGCACGGTTATCGTGGAAAGAAAATAATATTTTAAAATATGTGCGGAATTATTGGTTATCTTGGCGTTAAGCCCGTCATGGACGTTTTAATACAAGGACTTAAAAAATTAGAATACCGGGGCTACGACAGTGCCGGTATTTGTATTTTAGAGAATGGCTCTTTTTTGATAAACAAAAAGGTGGGACCAGTTGCTGGTCTTGAAAAAGCAGTCGCCGGAAAAAATAGTCAAGGTTTGATCGGGATTGCCCATACACGCTGGGCAACTCACGGAGCGCCAACAGAAGATAATGCCCACCCCCACTTCGATTGTCGCCAGGAAATATCCGTTGTCCATAATGGAATTATTGAAAATTATCAGGCTTTAAAGAAAATATTAATAAAAGAGGGTCATAAATTTTCTTCAGAAACTGACTCGGAGGTTTTGGCGCATTTAATTGAAAAATTTTATCAAGGAAATTTAGAGAAAGCTGTTGCCAAGGCACTACTTTTAGTAGAAGGGTCTTATGGGTTAGTTGCTCTCTGCGTCAAAGAGAATAAACTGGTGGCCGCACGGAAAAGCTCACCTTTAATTATTGGGGTCGGAAAACAAGAAACGTTTATTGCTTCTGATATTCCTGCCTTACTCAAATATACGAAAAAAGTAATATATTTAAAAGATAATGATTTGGCAATTATAACCTCTCAGGGATACAAAATAAAAAATTTGTCGGGAAAGATTATTGATCGGGAAATAGAAGAAGTAAAAATGAGTGCTTCAGCCATTGAAAAAAAAGGCTTTAAACATTTCATGCTCAAAGAAATTTTTGAACAACCCTATAGCTTGAATAATGTACTATGTGGGAGAATAAAAAATAATAAAATCAAGTTGTCAGTAAATGTAAAACCAGGATCGTTTAAAAAAATTATTATTGCCGCCTGCGGCACGAGTTGGCACTCGGCCTTAATCGGTAAATATTTAATCGAAGAAATTGCGCGAATTCCAGTAATTGTTGATTATGCCTCGGAATTTCGCTACCGTAATCCGTTAGTTGATAAAAGTGATTTATTAATTGCGATTTCCCAGTCAGGTGAAACAGCGGATACACTAGCGGCCCTGCGTGAAGCGAAAAAAAAGGGGGCGCAAGCACTTGGTATAGTAAATGTCGTTGGTTCAACTATGACGCGCGAAGTCGACTCGGGAATTTATCTTCACGCTGGACCAGAAATTGGCGTAGCGAGCACCAAGGCTTTTACAGCCCAGGTAGCAGCCTTACTTTTATTTGCCTTAAATTTAAAACAGGATAAAGGAGAACCGTTGGATAAGAAATTATTGTCCGATTTTAGTCAGTTGCCCAAAATTGTTGAGCAGACTTTAAAAATAGATAAAGCGGTAAAAAAAATAGCCAATAAATTTAAACAAGCAAGCAATTTCTTGTATCTCGGGCGTGGTTTGAATTTTCCAGTTGCCCTGGAAGGAGCTTTAAAACTGAAAGAAATATCATATATTCATGCTGAAGGATATCCGGCGGCAGAAGTTAAGCACGGGCCGATTGCTTTGGTTGATACAAAAATGCCGGTTGTATTTCTTGCCACAAAAAATGATTTATCTGACAAAATAATTAGTAATATGCAGGAAATAAAAGCGCGTGGTGGAATTATTATAGCCGTGGTTGATCGGGATTATGAAAACATAAAAAAATTAGCAGATTATTTAATTAAGGTTCCAGTCGTCAACAAATTATTATCACCAATTATCAATGTTATTCCATTACAACTGCTCGCCTATCATATTGCCGACAGTAAAGGCCTAGACGTTGATAAGCCTAGAAATTTGGCTAAATCAGTAACAGTCGAATAAAAGCATTAAGGAGATATTATCAAAAAACCCAGCAGTAGCTGGGTTTTTTGCTTCGAAGTAAATAAAATTAGTTTATTAGCTCTAAAATTTCGTCGCGCATTTTTTCCATTAATTCTTGGCTCGTTGCTTCAAGATTAAGGCGAATTTTTGCTTCAGTATTCGAACCGCGAACATTAAACCAGAAATCAGGAAAGTCGACTGAAATACCATCAAATTTATTTATCTTGCCGGCGCTATATTTTTCTTCTATTTTTTTAAATACAGCCTCTTTGTCCTTGACGTTACGGTTTATTTCTCCGGAAAGATAATATTTTTTATAAGGGGCAATTTGATCGGCCACAGATAAATCGTTAGCGGAAAATATACTAAGTAATTTAAGAATCATAAGACTTGGGTACTCGAAGCAGCCGATTGGACCATTAAAATAAAAATGTCCCGAAGATTCGCCAGCAAAATATATGTCTTCTTTTATCATTTGCTCCTTTATTAGAGAGTGGCCGACATGGGTGACAACGGGGATTCCTCCGGCCGCCAATATTAAGTCGGGGGTAATTTTACCTGGTCGCACATCATAACCGATTTTAGCACCTGGTTTGTCAGCGAGAAACGATTGAGCGAGCAAGCCGCGAATAATAGCGGGGTTAATCGTTTCTCCTAAATTATCAACGAAGAAAACCCGGTCCCCGTCGCCGTCAGTGGCAATCCCCAGGTCTGCCTTTTGTTTAAATATTTCTTTTTTTAATTCAGCCAAATTTTCTTCTTTGAGCGGATCAGCTTCATGGACCGGGAAGGTTCCGTCTAGTTTAAAATTAAGTGGAGTGATTTTTCCCGGAACGGCAGATAAGATTGGGTCAAGATAGGTTGACCCCATGCCGTTAGCGGCATCGGCGACAATTTTGAATTTTTTAATTTGATTCGTATCTATTAAACTCCAAGTATAATCAAGCTCGTCTTGGAGTGAAGAGGTATTAGATAAGGCTTGCCCCTTAGTTAGAGAGGGAAGAAAATGATTATCAAGAATTTTTTCTTTTATAAAGTTTATACCCGTATCGCCGCTGACAGGTAGCCCCTTGGATCTAACCATTTTAAAGCCATTCCACTCCTTAGGATTATGCGAGGCTGAGACCATAAGACCTCCATCGTAGTTATATTTTGCTACATAAAAATAAAAAGTGGGCGTAGAGGTCAGTCCCAAATCGACTGCATCAGCTCCAGCCGCGATTAGCCCCCGTATCAAATTATCCTTTAGAGCGGGAGAAGAAAGGCGCATGTCAGCCCCGACGGCTATTTGTAACTTTTTATTAGCTTGATAATCAGGATCATTTTTACGTAGCTCAACGAAGGCTAAACCGAGAAGATAAGCCATTTCATTATCAAAGTCTTGACCATAAATTCCGCGGATATCGTAAGCTTTAAAAATCTCAGGATTTATTGGAAGCATATAAGTAAATGCCACCTAAGCCTAGCCAGATTGCGAATAAGCCGACAATCCAACCAATGAAAGG
>Ga0247842_10003735_pt1 | contig 19985 bp, 29 predicted proteins | sample LaCruzMarch2015__3_FD_192411 | JGI IMG/M metagenome (GOLD analysis project Ga0247842, IMG submission 192411) | Freshwater microbial communities from meromictic Lake La Cruz, Castile-La Mancha, Spain - LaCruzMarch2015_19m | ecosystem: Environmental > Aquatic > Freshwater > Lake | place: Spain...
AGAAGACCGTGCCATTCATGGAGGAAAGCCCGGTATGCCTTGGTCCGGCCCGCAATGCCGTCCTGCAATTCCCACTTGGCCCCCAGCTTCTGGGCCCGGGTCCATTCACGACGGAAATTATGGATGATATAGCCCATGTTGGCCTCAATAAGGTCGATGCACGAAATGCTGTTGTTCGGCTTTCCCCCGTCGGCAATCACAGTCTGGATTGCTTCCTGAAGGCATCCCACAACCTCAACTAAGGCACCGGCGTTATTCCGCTCTATGGCCTTCTCGAAAAACTTGTCGTATTTGCTGTCCATGATATCAGTCCATGACGATGAATTTTCCCTCGTGTTTTTCAACCTTCTTTGCACCGATGGCCCGGAGTAACCGGATCCGTCTCTCCTGCTCATCCCGGCGGTCGCACATCGATATGGTCAGGTCTTTCTTTCGGAGAGATTCGAGATACCGGTCCATCGCCCGGAACAGGCGCAACATCTCCTCAAAAACCTCGACATCAGTGATTGAAGTCCGGAATTCCTCACCGTAGAAATGACTCATCATCTTGTCTTTCGGATCGTAATGGCGCTGGTACCGGAGTATGCCAATACCATTCGACACCGGGCCGGGTCTATCCCCCTCGGCAATGCTGTATACGGTGATTTCACTACACAGATACAACCCCTCGTGCAATTCACGGGGTTCGTTCTCGATGTATACCGAGAAAAAGAGTTTATTCTGCTGCTTTTTTTCTGCCATGGTAATATTCACCTCTTTCAATTCACCCGGAAGAGATACCACGTCTTGCCGCCGATGGTAACTTCATCATAATTACCGTCGTAAGAAGACATCGCACCCCACCCATCGCCCTTTTCCATGTCGGCAATATACAGATCAGTATCGAAATACCGCCTGTAATTCTCGGGGATTTCAGGAAGGACACAATCATCGATATAGCCCTCACAGTAGGTACGATACACGGTATCTATGTCGTCGGATGGGACAACCCCATATTCATCACTGTTACCGTGTCCAACATCGATAAGATCCGCCGTGTTAAACCCGCCGGTGTGCGTGGTGAGGTCATCCAGCCAGTAATCGGTATCACCCTCGTTATGCAGGTGAAACAGAAGGGCAATTTCCTCCTCACTCGCCCCGTCCATATCGGAGCGGATTTCATCGATAATTTTCTCGATCTCCTCGGATCGGCTCTCTTCCGTTTGGCCGGTCTCTTCATTGACCGGCTCGACATCCTCGACCTGCTGATCGTAGCGAGTATTCATGAGGGTGATTTCTTCATCGTTCCGGCTGGTCCCCTCTTCCGTTTCACTCGTGAAATAAGGCATGGGTAATCACCCGTGAATAAGATGGTATTTCTTCAGGATAGAGGACAATTCGGCTTCAAACTCATCACTCTTCAGGCGGGCTTTCTTGTTATTCCCGTCGATACTGTTGATGTGCTTACCGGTGGTCGTTCCCCAGTAATTTTCGGAAACGATACGACCAAAACCGGGCGCTTTTGCTGCGATCACGGTCTTGTAGGAGAACCAGAAAGTCAGGGCTCCTATGACGACGACGGTCATGTTTGGTACCGTCGAATCTACAGAAATGTTTTCCATAAAAGATACCTCGACCTCTCACCATTGAGAGGGGACATCATGCCCGGGATTTGACCCCGGTGAAAGCATGACAGGGGATCGTTCCCCGTCATCAGTCAGGCATGATTTATTCAAAACTTCGATGCCGGCCCCCGTGAACCCCGGGCCGTATAGGGTGGTGCTGATCCAGAGGGATGAGATCGGCGCGGTTTTCTCCCTTCACCTACCCGTTCCGCTCCTCCATAACTGGCATTCCGGCCAGTGGTGTAGTACTTAACCCGTGATTGTCCGAGAACCCGCCGGTCTCATCGTGGTTCCCGTCCATGTGTAGCCGGACAGGCCATAGAATCATTTGGCTGGGGGTTTTCTTGTAATTCCCGGGGAAACGTATAGGATCAATTAACGGGGCCGCCGGGCCATTGATGCGATCACAGACCCGCTCACCGTCGTTCCCTTCCGTCCTGAAATATCTGTGTACCTGTCCGGGGTGGGAAGTTGGTTCCCCCGTCAGGCGGCGGGGGCATCCCTGTGTACCCTCAAAGGACATAAGACCCGCCTAATAGCGGGCCGTGCCTCGATCTAGTGCTTTTTCCTTGTCTGAAGCGCTTGAATGCACCTCTATTCCGTTACCGGTGATCTCCCGGATCCCGGTTTCCCGGTTTCCGGTTTTCACTCGGATGATCCCATATAGGATCGATGACGTGATAAACCTTTCCTTTAATAATAATTAAACGCAATCCTAGCGGAAAATCCGCTAGGATGGGTTAAAATTCGATTTTCGGCCCGGATCCGGAACCGGAAACCGGTGGATCCGGAACCGATCACGTAGCAGGCAATAGGGGGTTTTCGCTGGTTCTCGCTGGTCATACCAAAATAGTGATGCCCGGACCTATCTTTAAAATCCGTCCAGTGCTTAGTAGGCTTTCTAAAAGGGGCTTTCTTTTGATATATTGAGACACTTATCTGATCTGGGGTGCCGGATGCCCACAGAATCAATCTATGAAGGTTTCTTATTTTCTTCGGGGTGAAATTTTCGAAAGTGTTGCTTCCAGCAGTAAAACATAGAATCGAATCCCCAAATTGCTGATTCTGTAAAGTCTTTTGTCTAGGTTCCCATTATCCGTAGGATAAATTACAAACTGGTCAACCAATCCAGCTTCTATTAAATCATCAAGTATCGGTTTCAGTTCGTGATAGGTAGAATCGAAACCTTTGCAAAGTTCAGTGAGCGAATAAATTTTGTTAGTCACCAGGCAAAAATATACAGATTGGTGTTCATCGTCCCTCAAGGCCGAGGTAATTCGAATAGCCCCCACGATTGGAGAATCAAAAATAATATCTTTCACGTAAATTCCTCCTCGTGACCGCAACGCTCGCATCGGAACACAGTGAAATGATCCATGTGGCAGCTGTAATTACCTACGGCGAGGGAATCGAATCTGCATTTTTCGCAAATCATGTGGGCCTGGCGAGGGCCGCGGTATAGTTCGCAAGCGAATCCGTTTTGAAGATTGTATGCCCTGTGCTCCTCACAATTAAACGCATTGAGGCGAGGAACACCACCTTTTCCTCGAATTATGCAGCTAATTCTACCATTCTGGTGCCGATACCCGAACCTGCAAAGTTTTCCTGACGGATACCCGTAGAATTTATCAGACTCACAATATTTTCCCCCGTTGCTTCGGAAATCAGGTGTCATGTTTTCCAAACCCTTGTCTTTTTATTTTTCGATCGGCATCGAGTGCAACGCGGACCATTCACTCGTATACCCGGATGCTCCGGGGACATCGAATCGAATTTTCCTTTTTCGTGAGTAACAGAAAAATTTGATTTGCAGGTGGGGCAAAGCCAAGTGGTTCGTTCGAGGGTCATCTTCCTCCGACCGGTGCAGCCTGTTCGTACGCCTGCTTCAGGGCCTCGTGTTCAGTTTCCCCCTCTCCCTTTACGTACCTGCCATCCGGATGCGTGAAAAGCCAGAATGTATGCCGTGCCCCGTCTTGGCGATAATCATTGTGGACCGCAACCGACCAGCCTTCGTTGTGAAGCGTTTCGAGATATCCCCAACCGATGAAGCCAGGAAGTCTTTCTGGAGAAACCACATGAGAATTTACAAATCCTTTTTTCAGCATTTCCCCAGAAGACAGTCTCTTTCCCGCTACAATATCGCGGCACCCGAGATACATACAAACAGCTGCAGTTACAAACGATGATTCCTGAACAACTGACCACTTGATAATATCGTCTCTTGGCAAATTGCCAAAATATCGATCCAGTGGTTTTATACCAGATGCCAAATATTCAGACCAGGAATCGTCCGAATCTCTCCCGGGCAGCATCCCCACTTCTCGGGCGAATCCGCGATCCCCTGGGCAGGAGGCCTCTGTCTTTTGGGCAATTTCAAACGTTTCCTGGATCCATTCGAGAGTTATAGAATGATCCCGGCCATCCTTTCCAATGAAACGAATTACTCTATCGGCCTGAATGCCCAGATGTTCTACAGCATCTCGAATAACTCGAATTGTTGTCTCCCAGTCAATAAGGATCGATCTGTCCACAATAGCGTTGTGCCTGCTTGCAGATTCTATCTGTTTTGCATTTTCGTTTCGGATTATTTTTATTAATTCGTCAAATGTCGTCATCTCGCCCTCTTCTTTCCGCCCGGTCCAAAAGTGAATACTGGCTTTGCCTGGCATCCACCCTTGATCTTTTTCGCTGCAGCCCTTCGTTCGCTTCGATTCTTTGGTTCAGTTTCAGACATTTCCATCAATCCCAATCCTGATGCCCTTCGCCGATGCAGTATCCGCTCATTCCCAGCCAATGCCGGCCAAGCGAATCCGTGAACTCGACACTGATAGTTTCTGGGTCTTCGAGACCCTCGAAAACAAACGTAACGCCATCGATCGTAACGGTTTTATCTTCGTCGTAGCATGCAAAATACTCGTGCACCTGGTAAAGCATATACAGCCCGTTTGGTGCCTTTACGACCTCGTAGATACCCGAGCACCCAGACTTATACAGGAACACCAAGAACCCCGATTTGTCGTCTCCCACGATGGCGTGGTAAGAGGAATTCCGCATGAAATTTTCTCCATGCTCATGCCGGTCGAATAAAGCATGCCAAAATGTCGGACATGCTTTCTGAACGTATAACACGCTGTTCGGAGGCTGATCGCAATTTTCGTGTTTTGCTACCTCGTCCAGGTATACTTTTCCTCCCCAGTTGCTGTATGCCATTACTGGCCCCTCTCATCGTCCTTCGGCGGGGCCAACGCAAAACATTCCTCGTGGAGAACCCGCGTATTGCTCAGAAATTTGACGGTGACTATTCCATCGTCTCTCCTGCTCTGTACCACTCCTGTCCCGGGGACAGGGGCGATACCACTGACCTGGATAACCCGGTCCCCAGGCTTGAATCTTACCATTTCTGCAGGAGCACCCATGGGAGGAACGACATCAGGGATGACTTTTACTTCCGGGTGATGCCGTCTCCAAATCTCTGTTAGAAGATTGCTCGCGACGTGAGTATGGTTCGGATATTTTTCATAAAACGCCCGGGAAAGATCTTCCAACGTCTTGTGCCCCTTGATAAAAACATGATGGTACCCCATCAACCTCGGACTTGGAGAAAACGTGCCGCGTTTGGAAATTTTCTTTTTCGGTTGCTCGGCAATTGTATTTGTACCCTTAACTTCAGGAATGGTAATTGTGCTCTTATCGACGGAAACAATGTTTTCCGTAGGCGCATCGACCTTTTCAGAAACTGAAACTTTCTTCCGTCGTCCTTCAACAAAATAAGCTGCAGATTCGATGAAATGGACCGATTCCATCTCCGTGAGTCCTTTGAAGGATATCACGACGTATCCAAACGTTTTTCCGTTTTCAGAAACGGTTCTAGACCGAAAATTAATCTCTGGGGTATCCGCCATCATTCCTCCTCGATGAACATGTGGTACTTCTTAAACAGCATTGCTTTGAAATCGTCCAGGTCCTTTTGATCCCGCTTCCAGTACAGGTGAGCACTCGACGAGCAGGTGGTCAAACTTCCAACCCCACAGGATCCTTTAAATCCCCCATCGAGCAGCTTCTGTACTACCAGTTCCTGCAGGCCGCAGAGACCTACCCAGTTGGCCGATGCTCCTCCGAGGAAATCGTGACTGCGGAAGAAATATCTTCCGTGAAGAAGGAAGTCGAAATCCGAAATTTCTCTCTTTGGACCGGTTAAGACTTCATCCTCGGCAGGTCTTACGAGGAAATGGACGTTCTGAAGGCATGGCTGGTCCTTGACCGCGACCCCATCGATTTCAGGAACCCAGGTTATTCCCAGAGCCCGGCGGCTCTCTGGGTTGGCGAGGAGGCGGGAAACGATTTGTTCAATTTGGTTGATTCCCCGACCGTCGCCGTTTCCCCAAATCTTCTGATTAATTTCTCTTGGATAATCAAACAGCCTCCATGGATACGTATATTCCGGTGCCTGACCGTACGGATATTTATCCCTCGTTTTCAGATGGCAAAGATCGCTTTTGTACTGATCGATAAATCCCGGTCCAAAATTGCAGGCTTCACTCACCCAAGGCTGATCCTGGGGTCTCCGTATGATGACCGTTACCAGGTCCGGATATTCCCAGGTCTTTTCCCACTTGCCCGGGGAAGTCTCGATATCTATTCCCCTGGACGTTTTCATGATGCTCGCTACAGCGACCTCATGCGCCTCTGCAATTGTGATTCGGTCAATTTCCATGATTCTCTCCGTCTTCGATTATCTTTCCTCTTTGCAAAATTCTGTTCCCTCGTATTACAATGTATTCTCCGTTCTCAATCCTCTTCGTTGCGTCCCCCGTATCAACAATACAAGGGATATTCATCTCACGAGCAATAATTGCGGCATGGCAGGTAAGGCCCCCGTGGTCTGTCACAATGGCCTTAACCTTGCAAAAAAGATATGGGGTAATAGCACAATCGCAGTGCTCGGCCACAAGAATGCTTCCCGCAGACATAGATTTTAGATTGAAACAAAACGGATCCACATGTGCCGTTCCATCTACTTCGCCAGGCATCACGATTTTTCCTTGAATCGACCCTTCATTCGCTTTTCTCGCAGCCCAGGTCTTGTCTTCCAACGCCTTCTTTGCCAGTTCCACGCTCTCTCCGACCGGCAGGCCCCGCGAAATCCCGTAAACCATCAGCTGCAGAAGAGCATGACCGAAGTCTCCTTTCTCTCCTTCCTTGGTCTGATATCCTCTGGCTCGCGGATTCAACACAGGGTCGTGAGTCATGTGGTTTCCCAGGGACCCAAATTGGTTGGATGCAATTGCGTACCGGAACTCGGAATCTTTCCGGTCTTCTTCCGTAAGATACCGTTTCAAAAATACTTCAATCTCTTCGAAATTCATTTTAATCCTCTAAAATGGCCTCTGATGTCTGTTTCCTCACAACACAAAACGGAATTATCGATTCTTTTGTCGTATAGGTATCAAATTCGCCTTTTTTAGTTTCCTCGATAATCCGGTAAACCTGTTCTTTTCCGTCAGGCCGAATCATGTGATGATGGCGAATTTCAACAATCTTTCCATCGAGATACTCGATTGTGGTTTTGAATGGCATGCTTATCTCCGGCACAGGATGCAGTAAGCCGGTACCGGCTCGATATTAAATTTCTTAAAATAATCACATCCGGCACAAAACAAAAAGCCATCAATGGGACTCTCTACTCCCTGTTCAATAGGACATTCAGAACGCTGATCAAACGGAAGCGTACACATTTTGGCAGTCGTCCTTTCCGGCACCCAGGCACGACATCGGTATGGCGAAAATGGCCAATATGGCAATTCAGACGAATTTGGATTGTTTTCAAGATTGGATGGAATTCTGAATGGGATCCCCTCTTTACAAAGAGTCATGATTCCAAGCACATTTTTCGGACAAATCGTTTCTTCAGACATTGTTTTCTCCTCGTTTTTATAATGGACAGGCCGGGATTTGAACCCGGATTCCCAGGGAAATAATGTGGCCACGCTTATCCAATTAGTATACCTGCCCGCAATTGCTCCTCTTTGGTCCGGGAGGAGCGGCCCGGTCCGATTACATCCGAAAGGCTGGAACGGGGGATGTTCCGGTCTTCCGTGCGGTTCATCGATACCCCCTTCATCGCTTGAGGGGGATGAGTTCGCCCGGAATCGAACCGGGACCCGGATGGAAATTTTAGTGAGCGCTCTCCGACACTGCCTCTATGCTACGAACCCGTTTGGCGCACTTACGCCAAATCCCATATGGTCTCACTCATTAAAAAAGGTTGCGATTAGATAACTGCAAACCCGCAAATGTTCAGCATCGAGCAGATGAGAAACAACAGAAGAGCCGCAAACCAGGCAGCTACCCCTGTCATGCGAAGCGATTTTCCTTTGAAGAGGAGACCGGCCCCGAACAGAACACAGCCTCCCAGGAAAAATGCGAAAATAATAGAAAGGGGCCAAGTGGGAATCAATTTCAGTTCCCATCCTTTGAATAATCCCGGCACGCCCGGTAATACGAAAGTTTTGCTTCAAGCAGCACGAGCCAGGCAAAGCATATCAAGAACGATACAACTCCTGCAGCTGCAAGTATCATCTGGATAATTGCGGGAAGCACGGAAAATGTTATGCTGGCCAGTACCAACAGCGAAAGACCCACAATGGTCCCGAGCAACACGGCTGCAGCCTTTCGTACCATTCGTTTCATTGCCTGTTTCATCAGCGCCACGTCCAATCTCTTGCCCCGTAAACATCCCCGAGGCTGTAACTACCGAAGTCTACACGAATCGGTTTATCAAGATCGAGCCCAATGGTCGGCGTACTCTCGATATAATACCCGCTTCCTTCGAGACCATTGTGTAAGGCCACAATCATACTCATCGACCGGTTTCCATTTAAATTCCAGCGATGTACCCCATCAGCCATAGCCCTGAGTAATTCCCCGGCATCTACGATAATGCCGATGAACCCCCGGACATCCATATCCATGCCGTTGGTTACAAGTTCGGCGAACTGTTCTTTCGAGAGACCAGATAACCGATCGAACTTGTCCAGTTCGGGATTCTCTTTTAGCTCAGTTGCAACATCCTGTGGGAAATCCGACCATCCCAAGCTGAATTGCATATCAGTATTCCAGACCAGGAGATTCAGCCCATCGAGGAGAATCCACCAGTTATCTTCTTCTCTTTCTTCGTAAATTTCATTGAAGTCATCACGGAAGTACGGATAGTTCTCCATTTCTTCTTCAATTTCCGCGGGGTTCTCCCATTCTTTGGCAAATTCTTTCACGGCTTCCCGGTAAGAATTATACTCCTGTTCCGAAGCATAATCTGAAGATCTATCGGCGATAGCATCGATAAAAATAAACGGATCTCCCTTTTCGATAGCTTCGACAACTTCCTTAGCGTATCCTTGCGGGCCATCCCGGGTGTCGTTCCAGTCATACCGTTGAAATTTCCTCGAAAGAAACCCTTTTACAAATTCCTTCCAATCGTTCTGAAATTCAATATCGGGGCTGTCGTGGGGCATTTACGCACTCTCCCTCTGTTTCTTTTCCTTCAGAGCCGCTCCCACAAATATCGTGGCTACGAACCCGAGACCCAGAGTCAAAGAACCGAGGGCCAGGCAATCGAGCGGGGTCCAATTATAAGATTTTTTGGCCATGGAGTTATCCCCTCGCCTTCACGACAACGATCCGGGGGTCATACCCATCGTGATTGATGAGACTTTTCTGCACCGATGCGGCGGTCTCCCCCGTATTGTAGAAAACGGAATCTATAAGCCGGCTGCGGAGATAAACATCGTATTTGTCCTGTTTCGAAACAAGTTCGCGTCCCACCCCAGATTGGCCGGTTCCCTTTTTCATAGCACTGAACGGCCACACGAACTCGTCAGTCCCTCCCATATGAGATTTCGGTTCCGTCCACGTTTGCCACCCCTCTGCCCGCAGTTCCTTGACCAGGCGGTTGCGACTCTGTTCCGCGTCTCTTTGCGATGCCGTATCATTCATGGGTGCTCCAAACCACCCAGCGAGGTATTCGTTTTCTTTTGGGGATCGCGGATCGTGGGGCCAACACCCACCTCCAGGCATGGCCCGTATAGCATCTATCCACTCTTTCTCCGTTTTATTCCCCGCCATTTGCCTCCCGACCGCATCCCCTTCAATCTGGGACTGGATTTCGTTGTCCCAAATCATCTGATTGACGGGAACCCTTCCATCGTACAAGTTTCTTGCAATTTCCCAGGTCCTCCTCATTCCATTGGTATGTTGGCTCTGGGGGAAATCATTGAATGCGTATCCAATTTCCCGTGCAAATTTCATTGCACCTTCGCGGCCACGGTAACTCACCTGAAGATCTTTCCGGTTATTTCCTACCGCTGTCAGCATGCGCTCGATATAATCATCGAGTGTACCATTCGCATATGATCGGCGACCGACTTCTTCCTCTTCGATTTCGTATAATCCCCAATTTCCCCAATCAGGGTTCATTCCGAATGCGAACCCGGCCGGCGCAACATGATCGTTCATCCAGGTATCAACGTCATCAAGTTCTTCGTTGATAAATTCGTAAGTATCGATAATAGACCTGGAGCCCGGGATCCTGACTCCTTTATTATTCTCTTCGATGTATTTTTTCAATTCTTCAGAAATTTCATATCCGAAGTTTTCTGCAATCACGATGATTGCCGAAGGCATATGAATTCCGCGGGCATTATTGACCCAGCATCCTGCATCTTCTGCTGTAACCTTATCCATAAGACAAAATTGTCCTGCCTCTACTTAAAGGTGCTTATTGTCGTTTTCCCGCCACACAAAGCATTAATATCCGATATGCCAATCTCTCTCCATGGATGATCTGTTCGTTCTTAACCTCGATTGCAATGCCCCGGGCAGCATTTACGTGCACACCGCCAACGGATCCGTGTGCCGGTACCTCGGCCCTGACAACCGAGCCCAGATATCACCTGCGACCGGGGCACTCGAAAAAGTAACTCATGAGAATATCGGGAAATGTTCAAACCAGGTCCTGGCCAATCCTGGGTTCGAAAATGTCGTGCTGGGTTCTGTGACCGGCATCAAAAATCTCTTTTGAGATCTCAAACCCGGTAAAATTTTCAATGCCCACTTTCTTGCATACCGTCGGAACAGTGAAATTTCCCAGGAAAAAATCACATACTAAATCCCCGGGCTGACTGCTATATTGCAGCATTTTTCTCACCAATTCCTCGGGCAATTTATTCACATTTTTAATTCGCCCTGGGTGATATTCTTTTAAAATCTGCCATACATCTTCCCGGTCCCGATAATTCGCCTTCGATTCGGTATACCTGCAATTCCGGTTAAACGTCCTCTTCCCTTTTCCTTTCTTCTCGTACAACAAAACGTGATAATGCGACGATACGAACTTGTTTTTCGTATATGGCCCGAAATTATATTTCCATATGAGGTGATTAACCTCTTTCAATCCTGCCCCGCGAAGCGCCATCAGCACTTCAGGCAAATTCGTGTACCCGGAGACTACGTATATCTGCCCGCCAGGACGCAAGATTCTCTCTGCCTCGCGGACCCAATTATTGCTGAATTCAAGATAATTTTCTTTCGCAACCTCGATATAACCCTTAGTCACGAATTCGGATTTTCTGGCGTACATCCTCGATATCTTATCCCCGTGTATCCCGAACGGAGGATCAGTAATCATCAAATCGACCTCTCCATCCCCAATGTGCTCCCGTGCACCTGCGATGCAATCTTCGTTATAGAATTCATAAGTCATTGCATCAATCCCGGCGTTTGCCCGACAATATTTTTCAATTCTCCCCCTGCAATCCCGACACCATAGTATTCCTCCGTCGAAACGCACCTGGCCCTGGTCAACGGCTGCAATTTTCTCCGAAGTATCGGGTCGTCGTCCACGTAAATATCAAACATCTGATCGTTCAGAATCCCGGCTTTAAACAGCACCGATTGCCACGAATGGATGTCCGTGTCGCTCGGATTCATCAGGACCAGTTCCGGGAAGAATCCGTGCCGGTTCAGTTCCATCTCCGTCTTTTCCCTCCACCATTCCGGCCGGAACGTCAAGACGTACCGCACGTCCCGCGGGCATACGATCGGGTTGGTTTTATTGAACGGCAATATCTTGTCCCGTCCGCCCCAGCGGTCCACGTACCCGAAGAAATCGAGCTCGATAAAATTGTGGTAAAGGGTACCATCTATATCCCAAGCGGCCCTCATTTGAACCACTGATCCAGCGTCGTGTATGAGGGATCAATATCCATCCAGCTCCAATCGAGCGCCTCAGTTATCCTCTCCAACGGGCGGCGAATCGTCTTCTCGAGCATTACTTCCCGATCAACAACGAATTCGGGCGGTACCTGGTCCCCGTACTCGAAACAAAGAACGTCTGTCCTCCTATATTTTCCCAGCATGTTTTTGATATAAATCCTCTTCGGCTTACTCCCTTTACCAAATTCTGCCCCCAGGTACTTATTCGCGTACTCGCATCCCCGGGCATGAGCATCCTTATTTGCGTAATCGTCCAGATTCTTTCCGATTCCTCCCGGGATCCCGATCTCGTCCAGCGGGTATTCCCCCTTCCGATATTTCTTGATGACATTCGCCAGGAATGATTTTACTTCGGTAAAGGGGTTGCCTTCGAGGATCATGGAAATGAGGGTTTTTTGAGTGACACGGGTAATTGCAGGGGAATCACTTCGTTTCGTTTCGAAACCAACCACGTCGATATCCCTGACATCCTTTCCTTCCTTCCAGACCAGTAACCCAGCGTATCGTTTTTTCCTTCCCCCTGAAAAAAACCGTTCATAAAGCTTCTCGAACTTCACCGAAAAAAATTGTTTATCTGCATTTAAAACTCGTTTTGCAAATTCCGGATAACTATCATTCATGATTTTTTCGAGTCTCTTGGCTTCAGCAATAGTCTCTTCCCGAGTCATCGTTTCCGGAATTTTAAAATCTACTGCATCGGTATCTCCCATCACGACTTTGTACCCCTCCCGTTCCACAATTTTCCTGTTGTGTTCGAGAATAGCCTGGCCGGTCGATGTAATCGCAGCCCCGATTTCTCGATCATTGAGACGGAATCCCGAGTGCCCGCTGACCCCGTAATAAGTATTCATAATAATTTTAATTACCGCCTGCTGCATATCGAGTTTTTTATATTCCGGAGAATCGTAAGGATATTTGTTCCTTTCCGCCTTGCAAGCATCTCGCTTTTCCAACAATTCAAAAACAATACCTCGCACAAGACCATCGGGGCTGCTTTTGAAACGCACCCCATTCGGAGCAACCAAATCTCCATTTGGATCCTTAGTCTCCGGAGACGCATTTAACGTCACCATTGCCATCGGGTACAGAGATTTCAAATCAAGAACAGCGACGTTCGAATGAACTCCCTTTACCGGGGGAAACACCATCGCCCCATCAAAACTCTCTTCTTCTCCTTTTACTCCCTTCGAAGGAAGTACGTATTTTCCATGCGCACGGTGTAATACATAAACATCAATTACCGACGAAGAATTTAACGCTCTGTCCATCGGGCATCCGACGTATTTGGAAACTTCATTATAAAATTCAACAATGCCGTTTTTCTTCTCGATGGCAACACATAATTCGACGTCTGTGTGGTTGTATTCTACAAGCAATGTGGGATTGTTTTTCCACAAATCAGATATGCTTCCGGTAAAGTGCGTTTTTGTCCTTCCTACCTCTGCCAAAGCAATGGCGTCCAATCGATACGATTCGGCTTTCGCCTGATGCATTTTTTTGTAACCTTCGAGCATATCGAACGGAATTCTTCCTCGTATCGGGTTCCGTTCTCCCCCAGGCAATCTGGAAATTGAATCCGTATTTATTCCGAGCGCTATCATTCTCTGAGCAATATATGGCAGATCGAACAAAACAAAATTCCATCCGGTCAAGATATCCGGATCATAATATTCAATATATTCCCCGAAAGACCCGAGCATTTCCTTCTCGTCGCGAAATATACAAACGGTATGTTTTTCCGGAACAAAACATCCATTATCTTTCGGAGTTTCGATAATTTCTCCTTTAGGCAAATACAAAAATGTCACGTACCGATCTTCAAACGAATCCCAGCATGTCAAACAAATAATCTCGTCTCTCTCGGGGTCGGGCCAGCCCCTGGCGCTGTTACATTCGATATCGATAATACACGTCCTCGTAGGAGCATTTACCACTGCCGGTCGGACATCATCGCAAGATGTAAATTCTGACGGAACGGACATGCCTCCGGTAAGCCCTTTATCGATTAAGAATCGAACCGGAAAGAAAATATCCGCTTCAAAATGAGTATATTTGTCTTTAAAATCCCGAACATCCCCCGGAGTATCAGCGTATATTTTACAAAGTTTTTCTCCGCGAATTGACAAAAACTCTTCTTCGAAATTCGGATGCAAAACTTTCGGATGTTTCATTTCTGCGGCTTCGGAGACAGGTACATAAAAATAAGGAAATGCTCCGGTCACTCTGACATGTTTGGGGTTTCCTTCCGCATCCCTACCATGCACATGAATAATCGGTCCGTTGGGAGCATTGCTATATTCCACAGAATTTATCGAAATTTCCATGTTATTCTTCCCTTTCAGCGGTATTACGAAAACCTTTACAGGCGCTTCTCCAAATTCCTCGTGAACTATCTCTCTGACCGTGTACCCGGTCCATGGGAACTCCAGCCGTTTACCTCCGCGTCCGCGGGAAAGAACCATTTTGTCAATTTTCTTCCCTTCGATTCTATGAATCCAGAATTTCTTGTACAGTCGATACTCTTCCGTCTTTGTTCCGTTTTCAACCTGGTCAAAATATTTGTACTTCAAAACCAGGTGCAAAACTTTCTCGACCGCCTTATTCCGTTCTCGTGTCCTCTCCCCGGAACTACGTTCCCAACAGCTGGTACATTTGTGATGTTCAGATTTCATTTGCAGCTGTCTCAGCGGTTTGCCACAATCTTCGCAATAAATCGTTGCCTTTCGAGTCAATTTCCACTTCCGAGCATAAACATGTGTTTGCCAGAATACATCTCTGCCCGATGGATATCCACGTACTCGGATATCGTCTGATTTTTACCAGATCCGTCTGAAATAAGCTGAAACGGCATCATTGCCTGTTCAAACGATAAAAATTCCAGCTCGACATCAACAAGAAGAGATTTTATTTTATTAAACATCGCTCTCCCGCTGGCTTTCATATTTACTCTCTTTTCTCCATTTTTCAAGGAAATAATAAACACTGGGAATTCAATTAAAAATCTATTTCCGTTCTGCATAAACCCAATTGTGTACAAATCGCAATTCAACTTCAAATCGGGATTGGGAACTATCGATGGTTGTCGTCTTGTCATCAAATCGGAACACCCAAATTTCATCAGCAATTTCTGAATTTCTCCAAAAGATTTTTCAAAATCCACGGTAGTATTCAGATAGGGAAGGACAGATTTATTTTTTAAATTTATCATTATGAATTTATGCATTTTTATTTCTCCCCTTATTTCTCTCCTCTTCTCTCATAGCATCGAAATATTCTGCAGAGAGAACATAATATTGCCTGGGCATCGCCCCTTTACCCGGTTCCTCCCGGCCGGTCTCGATTAGTCCCTGGACTTTCATCCTGCGAACTTCTCTACGGAAGCTGTCGGCATTTCCGCAATGTTTTCCCATCTGACCACAAAACTGTTGCCATTGCCTGTGCATCTCCGATACATACTCTTCGCCTTTGATCCTTCCACCGTTCTCCCGAGCCCTTTCGTACAAATATTTCAGAATAAACCAGCTGACCGTCGGACGTGAAAACGGGTCAAGTTCAATCGATACCATTTCAAATCACCTCAAAATCAATCATATAATGATTTTCTCGCATCGCTTTGTCGATATCGGGCTGGAACATAGTCCAATCCGTGTAAACATCCCCAATGTTGGCGTTCGTGTGTCCCAGAACGGCCCGAATAATAATGTCGCGATTCCCCAAGAGTCTCATCTGAGTTTCAAATGTCCGTCTACAGGTGCGAGAAGTTACCTCGACATCTCCGATCTTGACCTTTTTCATTCCCAGTTCGCTCTTCAGCGTCTTGGTAAGCCACTGGCCCGGATAGGGCAGGCCCCCAGTCTTCTTCACGAACTTGTGCCAGGTTTTCATGTACGGATCCAGCCGTGGGTGCCAGGACAAATATCGTTCCACGTACGTCTTGCACGTCTGAATTCTCATTTCCCGCTTTTTGAAATCGACGTTTGCCTTGTTCAGTAACTTGGCAAATTCCTGGGCCCGGGCTCCAAAATAGAAAAGGACCACAACGCCGGCATACAGTTCCTCGCTGACTTCGGCATCTTGCATCTTCTCTAATAATTGTTTCAGCTCCGCGGGACCCAAGGCGATCTTCTTCATTACCCGCGGTTTCCGCTTCGGCCGGATGGCCGATATCTGGTTCAGTCGCTGCAGTTCAATGGCAACACGGGGATCTCCCAGGGGAAGCGACTGGGAAGTATACTTAAAATACCCACGGATTGCCGCAAGCGACCCGTCAACTGCGCTCTGGGACTTTAACGTGGCCAAATATTGCTCCACCAATACCGGATTCGTCTCCTCCAATAGAGGGTGTCCGTTCTTATCCAGCCATTTCTGAAATTTGAAAAGAAGCGATCCGTACAAAATAGCAGCGCTTTCTTTTCCTACGCTTTTCAGATGGTTAATATATTCATTGCTCGGCAAATCAGGAGGTACAAAATTATCAGTCATCCGATTTGTCATTGTTGCGCCACATTAATAAGTATTTCCTTTAACACCCAAGCGCTCGAAAAGGGCATTCTTTTCAATTACTGGTATACTCGTCCGAAAAAAGAAAGAAAGGCCAACCGGAAGAAGGGAATCGCGGTCAGCGTGAATACATCTGATCCATGTATTCTGCAATTGCATCGATTGCATCGATTGCATCTTTGTTATTGGTCGAATATTCCTGAATCCCGCCGGCCCAGAATACCGAGATCAGATGGTTGGTATCGAACTCGACATGCGGACCACCGGTAGCCGTTGTCAGGATGTACCGCGATGTCGCCCATGGTTCTTTCTTCCATGCGGCCCCGGTATGCACCTTTCCTCTCACGACATCGTGGTTCAGATACTGCACCCTCTCAATCGAGAGTACATCTTCGTCCAGGTATCTTCCAATATGCCCGAGATCCTTTATCTTCCGGCCAAGTTCCGCCAGTTCTTTTTCCTGGGCATCCCAGATCCGGACCAGTTCTTTCTGTTCGTCTTCAGTACGTGCTGCCATAACAATCAAAATACATTCTCCACGTACATCTTAATAACCTTATCTACAACTCCCCTGCGGGCCCGGTCTTTCTTATACCTGAAAAAATCGACCATATATTCCGCGAAATCTTCCTCGTCGGAAAAGGGACCGTAAATCAAAGAGTACATCTCTTCCCCGCCTTCCCCAAGTCTCGAGTATTCCTCCAGAACATGGCCCCATTCGTGAAGGACGGAATCAATCATCACGTCTTCCACCGTCATTTTTTGAGGAAGCACGGCTGCATCGATGATTCCTGGAGTTTGCTTATTGATATTGAAGATCGGGGTCCCTTTAAACTGAGATTCCCGCACGTACAGCGCTAACCAACACCTCCGATTCCCAGAAAATTGTTTCAGGCTGGCATCGATCTGTTCGCGGATTCCGTATTCAGATAAAAAACCCAGTGCCGTATCGATTGCCCGATTAAATGCTTCCGGAAACTCGTCCCAATTCATCTCTGGATCCGGAATAAGCGGGCATTCGTTGATAATGTGTCCCATAGACAAGAATGCGAAGTTATTCTAAAAAAAGGTTGGGTTAATAGAGATCGTTGTAATCCGGAATCCGCCCGGTCTTCCGACAGTTCTCCAGGCACTCGACCGTGATAGGTTTCCATTCAACGATTGAGGTACCAAACCACCACTTGAACAGGGCATGGCGGGCACCGGTAACTACCCCGAACTCTACGATATAAATCCACGCTCCGGCTTCGATAGCATACCGGTAGGTTGACTTTGCCTGGGCATCATCAACTGCAGCGAGGATATTTACCTGAAGTGCAGGAGACTGATCAGAAACGAGCCAGTGGCGGGTTGCCTCATCCATCTTATGAAGAGGGTCAATTCCAACAACGCTGTAAAACTGCATTTTCTTCGTAAGAGTAGAGACGACCGGCACAACAACCTTCGAGAAAATATACATAAGACCGAGGTAAATTCCGAAGTACATTTCCCAGATAGGACTGAAAATGGCCTGCCAGTTCGCAAGAGTTTCAAGACTGATCGCACCGGTCTGCACAGCAATGACGCCGACAATGATCGAGTAGATGATCGTGGCAATGAGCTTCTTGATATCGAAGGACTCGCCGGTCTTTACTGCAGTGGCAAAAAAGCCAATGAAGCCGTATGCCAGGCCCATGACAATTGTCACCGCGAGAAGCACAATATAGTTTACATCCATGGTTTTTTCCAACTCCGTTTTGCAAAACGTTTTCTCCAATCGCCTGGTTTCCCGGGGTCATGAAGGAGAAAGCATTTTACTGTTTCTTGAATATTGACACGATGGCATTTAAGATTTGCTCAATGATCTTCACGAACCAGTTTTTTTCAATTACTGGTTCGGGCTCCGGCTCCGGTATCGGCAAGGCAGTTAACGTAAACTCCATACCAGTTACCGTGCCAGTCACCGTACGGGTCTGCGACTCATATCCGTCGGCCGACACCGTGATCTCATATGTTTTCCCCGTCTCGACAGCAATCTTCTGAGGAACAATGCCGACAACAACTCCGTTCACCGACACCTTTGCCGTAGGAACGTTGCTACAGGTAATCGTCAATGACGTATGCGCGTCCTGCCCGATCTTGGTTTCGGCCTTGTCCAGGACGACCATCCAGGAGCACATGTTCCTGGCATAGTCAAAGTATTTCCTCGAGATCTTCCCGAACTGGCCGCACCAGTTCCCCCACGAGTGAATCAGATACAGCCAATCTTCGTCGTACCCGTAGAAGCACAGTGCATGATACCCGGAAATCTCCCCGCTGGGATCGGGGAACGTACCGTCTCCCCCGGCCATAGCCCCGTAATTCTCATACACCGGTATGGCCCCGTAGACCCAACCTTTCGTGTAAATAGAGGAACAGATCTCATCCCAGGTCGCACTTCCGTCCGGAGACCCGCACATGGCGTACCCGTCAATAAGATGCCCCTGGGCGAACTTATTGGCCTCGTCCATGGACACGTTGCCATTGGCAACCATTCGCGCCGCATCGATGCCTGGCGGATATGCCCAGACCACGTTTCCTTCTTTGTCCGTGTGCCACTGGCTCTCAAGGAACCAGCCATATTTGACCCAGGCCCGGACAACGTATCTGAGTTCTCCCCCCGATGGATACGTAACCTTGCCTACGTACCGGCCAAGCTGGTAAAATCCTTCTGCAGAAACGGAAAGTCTCGGGTACCCGGTATCATATCTCGTACCGATCGCATCGATAACATCTACCCGCTGGGCAGCGATGTCTTCTTCTGTAGGAAGATCTCCGGTCAGCATCATGTAAAGGATCTCAGCACCGAACTTTGCCGACATCCCAGTACATGTGCCCCTCTTGTCCTGCGATACCCGCGCCACTTTCTCCCCAAAGGGGTTCTTCCATGCTACAGGATATGCCGGAAGCACAGTTATTCCCTGCAGCATCTGGATCCGCTGCAGGGACCAGTCATGAGGCGTCCCGCTTGGCGCTGGATCTAGAATTGGGGTTGATAGTTTTTCCATTTTGTTCATCACCATCTTTCAATATTAATTATATGTATTTAATATTTATTGTACGTTTATCTCTGCGACCATTGTCCATTTTAATATCTCGGTCTCTTGCCTCTTCAAGAATGACAATATCTCTGGCATAGTACCTTTTCCAATCTCATCGTCCTCATCGCCAATCTTCAGATCCCATGGCATCATTCTTTCCAAATAATCATAACTTGTTCGGATATCTCCTGAAATCGGATCTTCTTTCTCAACCTCAACAATATTCCAACGAACGCGGAGATACGCTTTTCCTGTCACTATTCTATCAAGAAATATTATTTCTGGTCGTGTATCTGAATTAATAACTTTCATAATCTCAACACCTGTTTTTTCATAAGTGGATCAATATACTTTTTCGAAAGTCTATACCCGTTACACCACTTCGCCCATCCACGATAACTATTTATTACTTGCAAATCGCGCGGACTGACATACTCCCACGGCTAAAGCGCGTGGGGTTCTAACGTTACCGGGCATTCCAGCATTGCGTCGTGGGGTATCAGTGCTCCCATCGTACACATCTCTTTCTGCGTACGATCGATCATGTCTTTGA
>Ga0247842_10003737_pt1 | contig 19977 bp, 21 predicted proteins | sample LaCruzMarch2015__3_FD_192411 | JGI IMG/M metagenome (GOLD analysis project Ga0247842, IMG submission 192411) | Freshwater microbial communities from meromictic Lake La Cruz, Castile-La Mancha, Spain - LaCruzMarch2015_19m | ecosystem: Environmental > Aquatic > Freshwater > Lake | place: Spain...
AAAGTTTTAAACTTAATTTTATCAGGTTTATGGCTTTAAACTATCCAAAAATAGTTCAAGATATTATTTTTTATTCATTATTGATTATTACCTTTGCTTTGATTTTAAATGTTCTTATTAAGATAAAGATTCAGGACAGAAATTTAATTTTGAAAACAAGTCTTTTCATTATTTTATTGATTTTATTTGTAATATCCGACAAAGAATATTTAATCAGATTTATTCCTTATGATTTAATAATATGATAAACTTCGGAAAATTTTTAAGTATTTTTATTTTCTCGTTTTTGATAGTTATGATGGTTATTAATTGGTCAACGGTCCAGGGAATTTTTAATTACAAAACAATATATGCTAATTTATTCAGTAATCCTAGAAAAGAAGAGGTAACTGTTAAAATACCGGACGTTATATTGAGTGAGCCCGAACCAAAACCGGAAGTGGAGTCGGAGTTTGTTGATAAACCTGATAGTATAGAAATTTCAAAAATTGGAATAACAGCCCCTTTAGTTTTTATTGATACTGATGAAAGCAATGCTTTTAACGAAGCATTAAAAAGCGGAGTTGTTCATTATTATAAATCAGTTGCGCCAGGAGAAGTGGGAAACGCAATATTTTTAGGACATAGTGCTCCTTCTGGTTGGCCAAAAAGATACTATGAATGGGTTTTTAGTAAATTAAACGAATTAGCAGTAGGGGATGATGTATTTGTATATTATAAAAACAAAGAATATAGCTATAAAGTTGTCGTTAAATATTTTTTACAACCGGGGGACGATGTTCCGAACTCGGACTTGACAAATTCTAAATATATGCTAAGCTTAATCAGTTGCTGGCCACCTGGCCAAAACATAAAAAGGATAGTTGTCCAGGCGGAAAAGCAACAATAATCAGTACCTTATATATAAAATAAATTTTTTAAGGAGGCCAAAAAATGGCTAAGAACGTAGTTTTAGTTCTATTGTGCCTGGTAGTTATAGCTCTTTCTATTGTGAGCTGTAATCTTCTGGGCAAAACAACAACCCCCGCACCCGCACCCGCTGCATCTGCGCCATATATACCGGCAGCACCGCCGGTAGCACTCGCCCCCTCTGTACAGCTTGTTCCTCAAATAGAGGTTACAAAGCTGGTCAGGGTGACTGGTAACAAGTACTCCGGTAGAGCTTATAATAACAACTGGAGTACTGTGGCGCGCGCTGAGATGGGAGATTCCCTTGAATTTCTAATTCGGATAAGATCCATAGGGAATGCTCCAGTCCTCAACATATTGGCTGAGGCTACAATGCCCGGCCAAATGAATATCCAACAGGTGAATGGATATTCATACGGTGGTGCTGGTAACACTACCGTTTGGGTGGATTCAATACCGCTTCTAGCGGTCGGAGAAACTCGAGAGTACACGATATGCATAATATTGTGTAACTCAAATAATCAGTATGTCTGCGGAGATAATATTCTGCAGAGCACTGTTAAAGTTCGAGGAAATGGGGTTGAGCAGGAGGCTATCACAAACGTAACGGTAAACCGGATTTGTAATACTTATAGGACGCCCTGTAATGGGTGTCAATATTTTCCACCCGTAACTCCGCCCTGTACGCCACCTTGTTATTATCCTCCTTCTCCACCTCCGCCGCCACCTCCTCCTCCACCGCCTCCGCCACCTCCTCCACCGCCACCTCCTCCTCCGCCACCTCCTCCACCGCCATGTCCACCCCCAGTACCTCCTCCACCGCCGCCCGTACCAGTAACGCCACCTTGTCTGACATGTCAGCCAGTACCTCCTCCACCGCCACCCCCTCCAGCATCTCCTGCGCCACATTTACCGGCGCCAAATCCATCACCTAGTCCTTCTAGGGGTGGACCAGGAGTGCCACCTCCTTAGAAAAATATCCTAAAGAGAACTGAGCTATTTCTATATCTCGCTCAGTTCTCTCTTCTTTAATGAAGATTATGTGCTATAGTCTTTATCAAAGGAGAAAATAATAAAAATAATAAGAACCTCTAAAGAGGTTCAATAAGTAAATAATAAAAATAACCAAAAAAATATGTTTAAATCAAAATTAAGTATCTTTTTGTTCTCGATCGTATTGTGTGCTTCTTTATTGGGAGCTTTTGGTGTTCAAGCAGAATGTTCAACAGGCTGCTCATATGAATGCCCAACAGGATGTCCTCAATTTAATAATTGTTCAGGAGATCTTGAGTTGCTGACTTTTAAAAACAGAACTCAAAACACTGCTGATTGGCAAAGTTCTATTTCTGCCAATCCTGGTGATACAATTGCTTTTAATGTTTATTATCATAATTGTATTACTGAAAGCACTGCTAATAACACTAGAATAAGAATAGATTTTACTAATGTTGAGACTTCACCAATAGTAACTACTGCTTATTTATGGGCAGAGAACGCTTCTTATGTTACTGATTCTGGTAATATAAGCTTAACTACTCCTCAGAAATTAAATTTTGCTTCTACTGCTAAATGGTATCCTAATCAGACAAACAGTAATCCTACAATGGTTTCAGTAACCGTTAATGTAACTAGTGCTGAAGTATCTATTGGAAGTATTCAAGGAGGTTGGCCAGCTCAAGGATGGGTCGTTTTTGAAGCGACTTTGAGTGGAGCTCCTTCAGTAAATAATCCTCCGACAGCCAATGCCGGCTCTGATAAAGATGTTCAAGAAGGAAATTCAACAACCTTAAACGGATCTGGAAACGATCCTGATGGTGATTCTTTAACTTATTCTTGGACCTGTAATGGAGGTAATTTATCCAATTATAATGTTGCTCAACCTACATATACTGCTCCTCAAACAAGCGGAGACACTAATTATACCTGTACTTTAACTGTTAACGATGGAGAAGGAGGCAGCGATTCAGATTGGATGAATGTTTATGTAAGAAACAATACTCCAGTTAATCATGCTCCAACAGCTAATGCTGGACCCGATAAAGATGCTTATGAAAATCAATCTGTAACCTTAGACGGTTCAGGATATGATCAAGATGGAGATTATTTAACTTATTCTTGGAGCTGTAATGGAGGAAACTTATCCAGCTATAACATTGCCAGACCTACATATAATGCGCCTTCTGTATCTTATAATAACTACTACACTTGTATTTTGACCGTCAGAGATGATGAAGGATTAACAAGTTCAGATAGTATGGTGGTTTATGTAAGAGATCAGGCTACTAGAAACTTATATGTTTCTTTGATAGCTAATCCGTCTTCAGGAAACGCACCTCTTAACAATGTCAGCTTAACAGCAAACATTTCAGGAACAGCTTTAGGATCAGCCACTTATAAATTTGACTGCACTAACGACGGTTCTTGGGAAAGAATAAGTACTTCTGACTCAAACAGTTATACAGCCAGTAATCTTTGTAATTATTCCTCAACCGGAAACTATACTGCTAAGGTTGAAGTAAACAGAGACGGTATAACTAATTCAGCTACTGCCATAGTCTATGTTTATGGAAATTCTCAATCAGTAAATCTTACCGTAATCAAATCGGTTAAAAATATTTCTGATGGTACAGCTTGGCTTAACACCGTAATAGCTGATCCTGGTGAAGTATTATACTTCTCTATTCAGGTAACTGCCGGAAATAATGTTCAAAACGTTTCTGTTAAAGATATTCTCCCTGGTAAAATAAGCTATGAAGGAGAATTAAAATTAGATGATATTTTTACTTCAGGTGATATATTTAACGGATTAAACATTGGAGATTTATCAGCCGGTCAAACCAGAACCATTACTTTCAAAGCAATGGTGGCAGGAAGCAATCAATTTGTTTTCGGCACAACCGAATTAATAAATACTGCTCAAGCTTACGGATCTAACTCTTCTTCTTTTAACGGAACAGCTAAAGTTAGTGTTACAAAAACAGCTGTAGCCGGAGCTATCACTGAAATAGTAACAGGCGTTAATCCTCTTTATATTTCTTTAATAGTTGCTTTCTTACTGGCCTTAGTTTTCTACTTCTTATGGACTAATTTGGAAAAATCTCAGAATCCATCAGCTAGAAAATTTCTTAGTCAGTACTACAGAGCAAAATCTTTACTCTTCAAATAAGAAGATCTAATATGTAACTAAAAGAGAACGGGCCTAAAGCCCGTTCTTTTTGTTTATAATAATTTATCTTAATTTTTCTTTGGTGCCTGTGGATTTTCTGTGGATAAATAATGATTTTAAGCTCATTTTAAGGGGTGGGTATTTGTGGTTGACTATACCCTATAAAGTGAGATAAAGTGAGTACATGTGGGGGATTGTGGATAACTATGGGAGAACCCCTTAAAACGGTGAATAACTATGTTTATAGGACAATATCCATATTCAATAGATGAAAAGAAAAGATTAGCTATACCTCCAAAATTCAGAAAGCTTTTGGGTGAAAAAGCAGTAGTTACTACAGGACTAGATCGTTGTTTATTTCTTTTATCTTCAAGTGAATGGGAAGTACTAGCTAAAAAATTAACTCAGCTTCCTTTAGGACAAAGCGATGCCAGGGGGTTTTCCAGGCTTATGTTGACCGGAGCCATGGAAGTAAACTTTGATAATTTAGGCAGAATATTAGTTCCTGAATATTTAAAAAATTATGCTCAATTAAAAAAAAGAGTAATAGTCGGCGGGGTAGGTAACAGAATAGAAATTTGGGATGAAGAAAACTGGAAAGAATATGATGAGAAAATGAAGAAAGAAGTAGGGGATATGGCGGAACGTTTAAAAGAAATCGGTATTTAATTTATGCACATACCTGTTCTTCAAAAAGAAGCAATAGAATACTTAGATCCGAAACAGAATGAGAATTTTATTGATTGTACTTTGGGATACGGCGGACACACAAAAGCTATTTTAGAAAAAACGGAACCTAACGGAAAGGTATTGGGAATAGATCAAGATTCAGAAATGATCAAAAACCTCAGAACGGTTAAAAGAGTAATTTCCATCTGCGATAATTTTTCAAATTTAAAAGAAATTGTAAAAGAACAAAAATTTAATAAAGTTTCAGGAATATTATTTGATCTCGGTTTCTCAAGCTGGCATTTAGAAGGATCGGGCAGGGGATTCACTTTTTTAAAAAACGAACCTCTGGATATGAGGTATAACATCAAAAATCCTCTGACAGCCGAAAAGATAGTCAATTACTGGGCAAGCTGGGAAATAGAAAAAATACTGAGGGAATACGGGGAAGAAAGATTCTCTGACAAAATAGCAGAAAACATAATAAAGTTCAGGAAAGTAAAATCGATAGAAAAAACATTTCAACTGGTGGAGATTATAAGAAAAGCTACTCCTTCCTGGTATCAACGTCAAAAGATTAATTTCGCCACTAAAACTTTTCAGGCTTTAAGAATAGCGGTTAATGACGAACTTAACAGTTTCATAAAAGCTCTGCCCCAGGCTCTGGAGATACTTAAAAAAGACGGAAGACTGGTAATAATATCATTTCATAGTTTAGAAGACAGAATTGCTAAAAACTTCATAAGAGATAATAAAAATTTATTAAAAGTCGTAACTAAAAAACCAATAATACCGACTCAAGAAGAAATTAAAAATAATCCTCGTTCAAGGTCAGCAAAACTAAGGGCGGCGATAAAAATATCATGAAAAACAATACTCTCGCATTAAGACAACCTTTTTCAGCAGTATTCTCTGCTAATTTAACCAGAAAATTTTCCTTAAAAGCTTTTATAACCCTGACCTTACTTTCAATAATCTCCTTTGTAATATTCTATGTTCTGCAGATAAATTATTTCGCTAAAGAAACTTATTTGGTTCAAAATTATGAAAAACAGTTAAATCAAATCAATCAGGAAACGGAATCTTTAGAGATAAGCTTTTCTAAATACAATTCTTTGGCAAATGTTGACGATTATCTCTTAGGTAACAATTTTCAAAAGACAAACCAGACCAAGTTTATTCAATTATTAGAAAGCACTGTTGTGACGAAATGAAAAATTGGAAAATAAACTTTATATTTGTTTGCTTTATTTTATTTGCAACGACTCTTATTGGTCGTTTAGCTTATGTTCAAATAGTAAAAGGAGACTATTACAAAGCCTGGGCGCAGGGTCAGCATAACGCTAACAGTGAATATCAGGCTCCCAGAGGGGAGATTTTTTTAAAAAAAGATGAATCATTGGTTATAAATAAAAATTTTCCTTATGTTTTTGTATCTCCCTCAAAAATTGATGATCTTGAGAAAACCGCTGAAACTTTGAGTGAAATTCTCAATTTAAATAAAAGTTCAATTTTAGAAATTATTCAACAGGATAATTCTTTTATACCGATAAAAAACAAACTGACTGATGAAGAAATCAGTAATATTAAAAAAATCAGTCTACCAGGGGTTTATCTTAACGAAGAACAGGGCAGATATTATCCAAAAGAAGATTTAGCTTCCCAAGTAGCGGGGTTTTTAGGGGCAGAGGGAGACGGTCAATATGGTTTAGAAGAATATTATGATAGTATTTTGAAAACCGGAGAAGTGGGAACAGATTTAGTTTTAACCATAGATTATAATATTCAATTTGAAGCTGAAAAGTTATTAAAATCTGCTAAAGAAAATTTAGAAATAGAAAGCGGGCAGATTGTTGTTATGGAGCCCAGTACGGGGAAGATTATAGCTCTTGCCAATTTTCCAAACTTTAACCCTAATCAATATGAAGAATTTGCTAAAAAAGGATCTTTGGATATTTTTCAAAATGTAGTTACTCAGAAATTATTTGAACCGGGATCTGTTTTTAAACCGGTAACTATAGCCGCCGCCCTAAACGAAGAAAAAATAACTCCTCAAACCACTTATATTGACGAAGGAGTGTTAAAAATAGATGGTTGGCCGGTTAGGAATTACGACAATAGGAAATACGGAGAAATGACAATGACCGGAGTTTTAGAGAAATCAATAAACACCGGAGCTGTCTTCGCTCAAATACAAATAGGTGGAGAGACTTTTCTTAAATATCTTAATAAATTAGGTATTTTCAGTCCTACAGGCGTTGATCTTCCTGAAACCTATTCTAATAATGAAGAAGTTAAAAATGGCAGAGATATAAATTTTGCTACAGCTTCTTTTGGTCAGGGAATAATGATGACTCCTTTGCAATTAGTAAGAGCTTACTGCGCCTTGGTTAATGGAGGAAAACTGGTAAAACCATATTTGGTGGAAAAAATAATTAGCAGTAAAGAAACAATTACTACTCAACCTCAATTTTCCGAAGCCATTTTTTCTCAAAAGACTTCTTCTCAACTGGCAGCTATGCTAATAAGTGTGGTTGAGAATGGTTACGCCAAATCAGCCAGGATTCCGGGTTATTATGTAGCAGGAAAAACAGGAACAGCTCAGGTGCCTTTTGCCAGCATAGGAATAAATAAATCCGGTTATTCGGATAAAACTTGGCAGAGTTTTATGGGATTTGCCCCGGCTTTTAACCCACGATTTGTTATTTTGGTAAAGCTGGATAATCCCAATACTAAGACGGCCGAGTATTCTGCTGTTCCCATATTTCACGATTTGGCAAAATATATTATAGATTACTGGCAAATACCGCCTGATTACCAATAATATGAGTATTTTTTCTAAATTAAGTTTCTTATTCAAAAAACCAAAAGTTGTTATTGTTGTCGGAGAAGACAGAAAAGCAACTAAAAACCTTATTCATCAGGTATTAAAAAAATATCTTAAAATAGACAAGGATGTTTTTATTTTTGAATCTGAATTAGAAAATAACGAAGAAGTTGAAAAAGTTAAATTTTTAATGAAAAAATCTAAATTACCGATTTTAGTAGCAACTTCTACTGTTAAAAATGAGGAGATTAACCAATTTTTAGAGTTGAAAAAATTCTTGCCTAAAGAAGGATTTTTTGTCTTTAATTTTGATGATGAATTAAAAATTGATGATGAAGATAAAACTAACTGTTTGAGTTTTGGCTTAAAAGAAGGAGCTGATTTTATGGCCAGCGATATTAATGTGGACGAAGAGACTAATTTAAAGATAAATTACAAGGGGAATGTTGTTCCTGTTTGGTTAAAAGGAGAGGGGACAGATAAAATATATTCAGCTTTGGCTGTCGCCTGTGTGGGAACTATTTTAGACCTAAACTTAGTTGAAATTTCTCAGGGATTAAAAGATATTGATGTTAAAAGTTAGTTGGACTAAGTTTTAAATTTATTTTATAATAATATCCCTGGCCCCATCGTCTAGCCTGGTTCAGGACGCATGGTTCTCATCCATGTAACACCAGTTCAAATCTGGTTGGGGCCGCATTTTTAAATGGTTCGAATCCTGCCGGGGAAGCTGATAAAAATCGCCTTTTTATTGGGGCAGTTTTTTGGTAGGATGAATAAAACAATAAATTTATGTCTAAAAAATTCTCCTTTTCTTTCATCGCCTTATTGTTAACTTTTTTAGCTTTTTTGGCTTGGGCTATGACTCCCATGTCTCAATTAACGGGATTGTTATTTGTCCTCTTTTTATCTTTTGGGCTTATGTTTAGTCGTAGGTCTATTAAGCAAGAAAATAAATCTGATAAAATAATAGGATTTTTTTGTCTTACAATAAATTTAATTTTTGTCATATTAATCATTTTCAATTATTGGTGGTTGCCGAAAGAGGAAGCGAAGAATATACAAAATCTGGTTGCCTGTACTTTAGAAACAAAACTTTGTTCTGATGGTTCTGCGATTGGTCGTACTGGTCCGAACTGCGAATTTGTAGAATGTCCTGTTGTAAAAACAAATGAAATTTCTAAAACGCCAGAGCAGGTTGTTTATGATTTTTACGAATGTTCTATAAAAAATATGAATAAAACACCGTATAACCCCGACGATTTAATAGATAATTGTGGTTATTTGTTGGAAGAAAATTATAAGCAGTCACTTTTTGGATTATTTTTTTGGAGGATAATATTTCAATTAAATGATACGGATGTAAGTAGAATCCCAATTGGCAATCTCGATGTGAACCAAACAGGAATAAAAAATGAAACTGCCTCAACTATTGTTTCTTTTCCGCCTTTTTGGCCACAACATAAAATTAAAGTGTCTCTTTTATTAATAAATGATAAATGGAGAATTAGTAATATTGAAGATATAACTAAACAGGAGGCTGAAAAAGGTGAAGAATATAATGATCTATATGAAGTTAATGAATTTACTTATACTAAAAATAATCATCTTTTTTTCGTAAGAAAAAAAGAAGAATTTAAAGTTTTTGATATTATTAATAATTTGTTTTCATGCGGAAATTATCAAAATTTATTGGAAAGTGATAAACAAAATTTAGAAAAAATTAGATCTAAATTTTCTGAAAATGATACGGGGATAATTTATCATTTTGTAAATGCCTTAGAGCCAAATCCGAATGATAATACTAGACATTCTAATGTTTGGAAAGTTATGGTTATTCCTAATAAGATTGGATATCTTAATTTAGGAGATTTTCAAAATGATTATGGGGATTGCGAAGCAGGAGGTTATTTTTGGCCATTAAATGTAAGTGGAAAATATTTATTACTTGATAGTTCTTGTGGGAGCGGAGCACTTGGAGCAGGTTGCTATGCTGTCAGCGAATTAATAGAACCAACAATTATACTTAAATAGAAATTAAATTTTAGTTAAACAGGTTCTAACATCGTCCACGATGCGGAGCCAAGCTCAGAGAATCGCCATTTAGGCGGTTTTTTGGTAGGATTAAAATATGAATAAAAAAATATCTACAACAGTAGGGGTATTAATAATTATTTTATCTATTATAATTTTCGGTGGAGGAATTTTGGCTTATCAATATCTTTGGCAAATTTCGCAACAAGAGACCAATATAATGATTAAAAATGAACAAAATCCGTCCGAACAAAAACCTGAGACAAAAACACCAGAGAAAACTCAAAATGAAATTGCAAATTGGCAAACTTATAGGAATGAAGAATATGGATTTGAGTTTAAGGTAGCACCATTATTTGTTAAAAATGGATATAAGATAATTATATGGCCAAAAGAGGATGTGACTACTGAATCTCTTGATATTCTAATTTTTCAAATAAAAGCTATTCCTCCATATCCGTTTCCACTAGCAAATCCCGAAGAATATAATACAATGTTTAGCATTGTTATTAATTCTCAGGATTACTGTACGCAACAAGAGGGAAAAAAATATGATAAAGCATCGTGTGATTATAAATATGCTGATCAATGTAAATGCATAAGAAATGGAAATCAATATTTCTCACATTTCCTTTTAGAAAATAATAAATATTTTATTTATTATGGAACTGGTCCGAGTTCAGGTGATGTGGCGAATGCTATGGGTTGGGACAAACCAGAGGTAAAAAATGTTTTTAACCAAATGCTTTCCACTTTTAAGTTTTTAGATAAATGTGGTGAATGTCCTCAATACATGCCTAATCATCCTGATTTTTGTAAAGATGGAATAATTATACCTCCTCAACAAGACGAATGCGGCTGTTGGGGTCCTCCTGGGTGCAAGAGGTAACCTCTTATCGAATCTTAGTGTGTTATTCGGTTACATTATCACTAAGTTCGGAATATAAATATACTCACTTTGTCTCTGTATAATAGTTCTAACGTCGTCCACGATGCGGAGCAAAAAAAGAGTCGCCATTCAGGCGATTTTTTGGTAGGATAATACAACATGCCATTTCTCAGAAAAGGGAAAACTAATATAAAATATTTCTTAATCGTATTTATTATAGCTGTTATCGTTAGTGGAGGGATTTTAGTTTATTCCAAGAACATCAATAAACAAACAATTTCTTCTTCGCAAACGTCAGAAATAAAAATACTAGAAAAAGTTAAAAACGAAACCGTTATAAAACCATTAGAAAAAATAGTGTTATTAAGCGGAAATGGTCTTAATCTTAATGAATGGGATATTAAACAAATTTCTGTAGGAGAATGGGGAGATTCAAAACTTATTATAATAAATAAAGAAACAAAACAAGAAAAAACTTTAATTAACAGCACCTTTGAGCTTAGGGATTATATAGGGCAAAATTTTGAAGTTGCCTCTCTCCTAAAAAAAGACGGAGTAATAGGCTTTATTGGGTCTTCCGAAAAAGGGGATGAAATATATTTTATGTTAAGCTATGAATACGGTGGTTCGGTATTCGGTTTAAATATAAACTCTTTAAATTTGAGAGAAATAAAAAGTGCGGATTTCTTTGCTTTAACAGTTGCTTATTCGCCAAAAGGGGATAAGGCAATTGTTGGAGAAAAAAAGTATCCAGGATCTTTATTATATTTAGTATGTTTTGAAAACGATAGTAAAAAGATTATTTTTACTCCCAAAATAGAAGAAACTTTGCATAAACAGCTTCCCGAGCTTGATGATCAGATATATGTTAAATGGCTCGATGATAATACAATAGAATATAAAATTTACGAAGTTAAATCTAAAATCACAGACACTAGTCTTATAACAAACCCTCTTATTGGGAAATATTTACTTAAAGTTCCAGATTGCTATTGATACAAAAACAGGTTCTATCGTCGTCTCTTAGGCGAGAATGTGATGCAGGGCAAGGTAATCAAACTAAAGTCAACAACTGCTTTGCTTGGCTAGTAACCATTTCGGGATTAGGCAAAGCCCTTTCTCACTCAAATGTTTGAAAGCTGTCCCGCCAAGCGAGCTAATAAAAATCGCCATTCAAGCGATTTTTTGATAGAATAAAAATATGAATAAAAAAATATCTACAGCGGTAGGAATATTAATAATTGTTTTAGTTATTACAATATTTGCTGGTGGAATTTTAGCTTATCAAAACGGATGGATATCAAAATTTTATATATCAACTCCCGCAGAAGAAAAATCCTTAATAACAGCAGAAGAAGTAGTACCATTTATTAAGATCATTTCTCCAAATGGCGGAGAAAATTGGGTATTTAACACAACTAATGACATAAGCTGGGAATCTTATGGGATAGATGCAGTGTCTATTAATTTAATGGTTTATTATGATGGAGATTACGATTTTATGGTAATAGCAGATGGTATCCCAGCGAATATCGGAAAATATTCATATCAAATAAAATCGCAATTACCGCTAACAACAGCTGAAAAATTTAAAATTCAAATTATCGGTTATAACAACGGTAGTAAAATTACAGATGAAAGCGATAAAGACTTTTATGTTAGGGAGGTGATTAGCGGTAATAATGTTCAAGAAATAGTTGGAGATTTTTGTCATAACAGGAATAAATCAATAAAATCTTTTTCTCTAGTAAATTTCGAAGTAAATAAGGAACAGTCAGTATTGGTGATTTGTAACGATAATAGTGTACCTCCGCAGTCGCAGATATACTTTTTGAAACAACAAGGCGATAGTTATGTTTTAATAGAATCAGAGGGGTTAGATGCTTTTTTAACTTTTATTCAATCTTGGCGTACGGAAAGCACTCCAGAGATTATTGATATTGATAATGATGGGATACAGGAGATTCTTGCGGAAGGATCAAATTGGGGAGGACCTTGTACTGGTCATTCAGATTATTTTGCTATTTATTCTCCAAAATACGATGAATTGTTTTATACAGAAAATAGTTCCCAATTTGATTCCCAGTGTCAGAATCTTATATATTCATTTTATTTAAGTCCTAATTTGCAAAATATAGAATATCAAGCTTTTAAATTATATTTAGAAAAATTTAAAAGCCAATAATATTTAAACTTACTAAATAAAACAGGTTCTAATGTCGTCCAACCAGAGGAGATAGATAATTGACAATACCAAAAAAATGTGGTATTGTTTTTTTATCAGTACGAAATAAAAAAGGAGGATAAATTGGATAATAAAGGATATTATGTAGGATCAGTTGAGGAGCCAGCAGGCAAAAAAGGATGGTTAATAGGGTCTTTTCTCGAGAAAAATCATCTTTGTTTTTCTGAGGCAGTAGAAGTTTGTTGGAAAAAAATGGGTCCCGATAAAAGGGAACCAAAGCACATTCATAAGTTAGCTATAGAAATTTGGGTAATAATTGAAGGAAGTATAACTGCTATAATAGGTGATCGTCATTTTATTTTGAAGGCGGGAACATACGTTGTGGTTCATCCTTTTACCCCAACCGAAATACTTAATGCTGAAGAGGGAACTGTCGTTATTGGGATTAAGGCGCCTTCAATACCTGAGGATAAATATCCTTGTTAAATTTCTTGGCTGAATCCAAAGGGCGATGTGTATAACATCGCTCTTTTTAATTGAAAAAGATTATAACATCGTCCCATAGTCCCACGCGAGCTGACAAAAATCGCCAAGTGGGCGGTTTTTTGATAAAATAAAATAAAGTCGTAATAATAATTAAATTAATCATAATATGAATAATAAATTTTATTATAAAGGATATTTTTGGATAATAACTACAGTGATATTTATGGGGTTATCTTTTGTCTCTTTTCTTCCAGACGTTCTGAAATACACCAGAAATATTATGGGAGAAGAAAATAATATATATTTGTCATTATTTTTTGGAATTGGTTTTACAGCTTCAATAATATTAGGATTCTTTTTTACTCAACGCGGTAAGAGTGAAACAGAAGGGGGAGCATTAGTAAAAACAGGTAAATTCATGTTTCGTATGTCTATTCTTTGGTATTTTTTAGCATTTATAATTATTGGTGGTCTTTATTTAAGTCTTGTTAGAGCGTCTGGCGGTATGGATAATTTAAAAAAATTAAAAGAAGATTTAGGACTGAATATACCGATAATAAATATATTTACAACAAAACCAGTTATTTGTACTCAAGAAGCAAAAATTTGTCCTGATGGTTCTGTGGTTAGTCGGGTTGGTTCAAATTGCGAATTTGCAATATGCCCAATAACAAAGACAGATGAAGTTCTGGCAAGTTCAACACAAGGATTGGTTGCTTATAAAAATGCAGAATATGGATTCGAATTTAGTTATCCAAAGTTATTAGCTGAAGATGATAGTTGTAAAGTTAGAGTGCTAGAAGAGGGTGTGTTCGGTGTAGGTTACCGTATTCTTATAACAGTAATAAATACTAGAGAGATGAGCTTATACGATTTCGTTAATCAAGACCTTGTTAAAGATGATATTAAGGCTGAAGATAGATACAGTACAGTTATAAATAATATGGAAGCGGTAAAAATTGCTTATGGTTTTGGAGACTCGAGTAGATATGGAGAAAGGGTATATATCCAAAAAGGTGTTAAAGTTTCTATTTTTGACTATACTTTCGGCGAAGTATGTCCAGCAGCTTATAAAGATAAAGATTCAGAACATTATTATTATAGTCAGATAATTTCTACTTTTAAGTTTTTAGACTAAAGCAAGTTCTAATATCGTCCCATAGCGCCAGGGGAGCTAATAAAATCGCCATTCAGGCGGTTTTTTAGATACAATAAGAAAATATGAAAAAAAGAATTAAAAAGAAAGGAGACCAAAAATTGAAGTTAAGTTTGAAAAATAAAACGTATAGATAATTTAAAAGGCTAGGTTTTTGGCCTAGCCTTAATGTTTATCCCTGAAGATTTAAAAAGAATATTTTCCAATTCTGCAACAAGTGTTCTTACAAGAATTGCTGAGTTAAGATAGGGATTTTGCTTAAAAATCAAATCCATAAAATACTTTCCGACTCCGTAACCTGGCGATTGAAACCCTTTAAACCACCAGGAATGATTGTATTCTAAATAATCTCCCTGTTCCTTTATCAAAGGAAGTATTTTTTCAATTTCCTGTGGATTATAGGCTGCACCGCGAGAAATAAATCCGGGAATAAATTCAGATTCAAAAGACATTGCCATTCCTTCAGAAAACACTATTTCTTTTAAAGAATGTGTGCTGTTTGAATTATATTGATAAATACCACGGGCGGCGTGGTGCATTTCGTGACAAATTATTCCTCGGATCTCTGTAAGAGTCCAGTCGGAAAAATTAGAAGGTATAAGAACTTCGATCCAATCTATAGCGTGAATGCCGCCATGTGAGGGCATTAAAGGATTTGAAGTATAAGGATATAAAACAAAGTTTATCTGCCAATTAATCTTTAATAAGTCGGCAGCTCTTTTTTCTGTTTCGTTGATTATTTTTTCAACCCTATTTTTGTTCCCTGCTGAAAATTTATATTGCGATTCAAGGAAAATAATCTTCGGTTTCAATTTAACCTCCTGTATTCTTTTTTTAATTTGCAATTCTAAATTATAACATTTGTCAATAAAATGTCAATAAATAAACTATCAAGTATAATATTATACAGGGGCTTTTGAGGTTAATAAGAATAAATAAAACCACCTTTTTTATTAAGACGATTTTTAAATTAAGAAAGATAATCAGTATTGACAAGGTATTGTTATGGGTGTATATTCATAATAGAGGAGGCAATAATAAGAAAGGCCGTTCTTCCTCATTAACAATAATTAATCATAATAAAATTATGCCAAAATTAGACGGAACTGGTCCTATGGGGCAAGGTCCAAAAACTGGTAGGGGATTAGGTCCTTGCGTAGGAGGAATGAGACGAGGTTGGGGTTGTTTTGGCGGAGGATTCGGGTTTAGGAGATTTGCTTCTCCCAAAAACGAACTTATCGCTTTAGAAGAAGATGAAAAAATGCTTGAAGAAGAATTATCCGCGATTCGCGAAGAAAAAGCTGCTTTAAAAGATCAGCAAAAATAAAGAAGTTCTTAGCCCTGTCCTTAATTATGAAAGGACAGGGGAGGCCCTTCTTTAAATAAAAGATTATTAAGATATAATTAATTTTAGTATGGTCAGACCACGACTTTGCCGAAAAATCGGTTTTAATCCGAATATAACTTATTTTAAACCTCAAGGCGTTCAAATGAGGCTTTTAGAAGTGATTGAATTAACTACCGAAGAAATTGAAGCATTAAGATTAAGGAATATGAAAGATTTAGAACAAGAAGAAGCCGCTAAAAAAATGAATACTTCTCAAAGCACTTTTCAGAGAATTTTATCTTCAGCTTATAAAAAAATTACAGAAGCCCTAATAGAAGGAAAAGCAATAAAGATAATAAAATAGATTATTCTGTTAGTCTTTTCTAATGAAGAATTAGTAAAAATCGCCAAAATAGCGATTTTTTGTTATCATAATAAAATATGTTTAAAAGTTTTATTTATCCGGTCGCGGTTCTTTCGGGCACCATAATTGGCGTTGGTCTTTTTTCCTTACCCTATATAACTTTAAAAGTGGGAATATGGGTGATGTTGGCTTATTTTATTATCTTAGGAGGGTTAGTTGCTTTGATACACTATCTTTTTGGTAAAGTTGCCGTAAATACTCCTGACTTTTTACGTTTACCCGGTTATGCCCAACTTCATTTGGGTAAATGGGGTAAAAGAACAGCTCTATTTTCAACGGTCATAGGTCTTTTAGGAGCTCTTTTAGCTTATTTTATTGTCGGAGGAGAATTCCTGGCAGGTCTTTTTAGTCCGATCTTTGGCGGAAGTAATCTTTTATATTCTCTTTTATATTTCATCGCCGGATCTTTACTTATTTTCTTTGGAATAAAGATTATCTCTAAAATAGAATTCTGGGGAATGGCGCTGTTTTTCATAGTGCTGATTATTATGTTTTTTAAAGGATTTCCCAGCATTAAAATAGACAACCTTTTTCTTAAATCAGATATTTCTTTATTCTTTCTGCCCTATGGCCCCATTCTTTTTTCTTTATGGGGAGCTTCCATAATACCTGAAGTGGAAGAAATGCTTGGAAAGAAAAAAGAACTGCTAAAAAAAATAATTCCGATTTCTCTTCTAATTCCAATATTAATCTATATTCTTTTTATTTTTTTAGTTTTAGGAATAACAGGAGCTTCTACAACCGAATCGGCTTTAACCGGTCTTAAAGATTTCCTTGGACCAAAACTATTTTCTTTAGGAATAATCCTTGGATTATTAGCCACCTTTACCTCTTTTATATCTATAGGACTAACATTGAAAAATTTATTTTCTTTTGATTTAAAAATAAACAAACATATTTCTTTGGCTATTACATGTTTTGTACCTCTGATTCTTTTTTTAATCGGAATTAAAAATTTTATCCCGGTAATATCTTTTGTCGGAGGAATAACTATTGGCATAGACGGAATTTTGATTTTATTGATGTATAATAAGATAAGTCGGAAGAATCTTTTAATCATTCCATTAGTGTTGGTATTATTGGGCGGTATTATTTACGAAATAATATATTTTATAAAATAACATATGCTTATTGCTTTAAATATTTTAATATTCATCGCCTCTATTTTTTTGCTTGGATTTTCAAGTAAGTGGTTAGTGGGAGCTCTCTCGAGAATAGCCTTATTTTTGAAAATTAAAGAATTTGTTGTCGCTTGTTTTGTAATGGCTTTTGCGACAACTCTTCCTAATCTTGCCGTCGGAATACTTTCTGCTACTAAAAAAATACCTCAACTTTCTTTTGGAGACGTAATAGGCGGAAATATAGTTGATCTGACCATAGTTTTAGGATTAGCCGCTTTAATTTCAAAAAAGGGAATTTCTTCTGCCAGCAGAACTGTCCAAAACAGCTCGCTTTATACCATATTTATAGCTGTTCTTCCTTTAGTTTTAATATTCGACGGAATATTATCAAGAACTGATGGCGTAGTTTTACTTTTAAGTTTTATAGTTTATGCCGCCTGGCTATTTTCTAAAAAAGAAAGGTTTACAAAAACTTATGAGGATTTTGGAGAAACTTTAATTTTAAAAGACTTTTTGAAAGATTTACTTTTACTGTTTATAGGACTTGTTGCTCTTTTACTCAGTGCTGAAGGAGTGGTAAAATCAGCTTCATTTTTCTCAAGCACCTTTAATTTGCCCATAGCTATGGTTGGACTTTTAATTGTCGGCTTGGGAAACTGTCTACCTGAAACAGTATTTTCACTTAAAGCGGCCGGGAAAGAAGAGAATTGGATGGTATTAGGAAATCTAATGGGAAGCGTAATTATGTGTTCCACTTTAGTTTTGGGAGTCGTCGCTTTAATCTGTCCTATACAAATTTCGGATTTCTCTCCTTTTGCCGCCGCCCGCGTTTTTATGATAATTTCCATATTATTCTTTTTGGTGTCTATTCGAACTGGCCGAAAAATTACTAAAAAAGAAGGAATTATTTTAATAGGAGTATATGTGCTTTATCTTTTAACGGAAATATTCATAAATTATTTTAAATAAAGATAATGAATAATTTTATTTATATATTGTTAATTTTCTTTATTTTAACCGGAGGAGCCGGAGTTATTATATTTTTCCTCAGGAAATCAAAAGTTGACGAAAAACAATCCGAAGCTATAAGAGATTTAGAAAGAAGAATTACCGATTTAATGATAAACCAGTTAAAAGAGATACGTGGCAGTGTTGACGGCACATCAAAACAGCTCAATGATCAAGTAAGGTCTTTTACTAAAGAAACGACTGAGATGAGGGAAAATTTGAAACAAATAGAAAATATAGTTAAAGACGTTTCTTCTTTCCAAGATATATTTAAATCTCCTAAACTTCGGGGTCAATGGGGAGAAGCTTCTTTAGAACATATTTTATCTCAACATTTTCCGAAAGAACTTTATAAAATCCAATATTTATTTCCTTCAGGAGAACAAGTTGATGCAGTTTTAAAACTTCCCAATGGTAGAGTTTTACCAATAGATTCAAAATTCCCTTCAGATAATTTTGATAAAATGATAAAAGCCGGAACTGCAACTGAAAAAAATTTCTTTAAGAAAAACTTTCTGGATGATGTTAAAAATCGAATTAATGAAATCGCCACAAAATATGTTTTACCTTCAGAGGGAACAACTGATTTTGCCTTAATATATATTCCGGCTGAAGCTATTTATTATGAAATTATCAATAATATCGGTAAAGAAATAGATATAGCCGCCTTTGCTTGGTCAAAAAAGATCATTTTAACCTCTCCAAATACCATATATCTTACTTTAAGAACCGTTGAGCATTGGTTCAGAGATACTCAGATTTCAAAACAGACTCAGGAAATCTTAAAAAAGCTCAGTAAAGTCCATCAAGACGCTTCAAAACTTATGGATGATTTCAGAAAACTCGGAAATCATTTAAAAAATGCCTCTTCAGCTTATTCTGATTCAGAAGACCGCTTAAAACTGCTGGACGACAAAGTAGAAAAATTGGTGGAGATAGGGGAGGCAAAAAAGCTTAAAAAAGGGAGCGATGATTAAGAGACTATTGATTTTTTTTCTTATTCCTATATAATACAATATTATGTTAGCAATAATTAAAACCGGAGGTAAACAATATATAGTTTTACCCGGTCAAAAACTTAAAATAGAAAAGATTGAAAAAGAAGTAGGGGATGAAGTTATCTTCCCGGAAGTTTTGCTTTTGGAGAAACAAAAAAAACTAGAAATAGGAGATCCTTTCGTAAAAGGAGCAAAAGTGATTGGAAAAGTACTGTTTCAAGGCAGAGCGGAAAAATTAGTCGTTTTTAAATTCAAAGCTAAAACTAGAAGAAGAGTAAAAAAAGGCCATAGACAGGCCTTTACAGAAGTTGAGATAAAGAGTATTGAAAATTAAATTATTTTCGGCTTTCTAGAGCAGAAGATAGTGTTTCTTCGTCGGCATATTCCAATTCTCCTCCGACAGGAAGTCCCCGCCCTAAGCGGGTTATTTTTTTATTGAAAGGTTTCAGTAATCTTTCTATATATAAAGTTGTAGCTTCACCTTCAGCCGTAGAGCTGATGGCTAATATAATCTCCTGAATTTCCGGATCTTTTTTTATTCTTTCTTCCAGCTCTTTGACTCTTAACTTTTCAACGTCAGCTTTTTTTAAAGCTGAAACTGTGCCTCCGAATATAAAATACAGACCGTTATACTTTCTGATTTTTTCAATAGCCAACAAATCCGTTTCACTGGAAATAACACAAAGTAATTTTTTATTCCTTGAATTATTTAGACAAATCGGGCATAAAACTCCTTCAGATTCAAAAGCATTAAAACAGAGAGAACAATTTTTTACGT
>Ga0247842_10003739_pt1 | contig 19965 bp, 21 predicted proteins | sample LaCruzMarch2015__3_FD_192411 | JGI IMG/M metagenome (GOLD analysis project Ga0247842, IMG submission 192411) | Freshwater microbial communities from meromictic Lake La Cruz, Castile-La Mancha, Spain - LaCruzMarch2015_19m | ecosystem: Environmental > Aquatic > Freshwater > Lake | place: Spain...
GTCGAAATTCTTACCCGCCGCCTGCCGGAGACGGTCACGGCAAAGTAAAGAAATCAATATGAGACTACAAGATAAAATCGCGATCGTAGCCGGGGGTGCGCAGGGGATTGGAGAGGGCATCGTCCGCTGCCTGGCCGCGGAAGGCGCGGATATTGCCGTCGTTGACGTTAACTGTGATGCTGCCGGCCGTATTGTTGAAGAAGTGAGGGAGATGGGCCGCAGGGCGCTGCCCATAACCGCTGACCTGACTGAAGAAAGCCAGGTGAATAGGGCAGTCAGGGATGTCGTGGCCTTCTTCGTCCGCATAGATATCCTTGTCAACAATGTCGGCGGTGTCAGCGCGGAGATGTCACAGAGAATGGAAGAGCATGCTGCGGTATCAATCCAGGAAGCTGATGGGCTTCCAATGTACATGCGCTTCAGCCCGGATATCTGGGACCGGTATTATCAGCTCAATCTGAAAAGCCACGTGCTGCTGAGCAATGCGGTAACACCATATTTCATCAAGCAAAAGGGTGGGAAAATCGTAAATATATCGTCCGTTTCGGGGAGATTGGCTGACCCCGACCACATGCCGTACTCCGCTATGAAGGCAGGTGACATATCATTAACCTGGTCACTGGCCAGGGGGCTGGCGCCCTATAACATCAATGTGAATTGCGTTTGTCCGGGATTTATTTATACACAGCTGTGGGAGCGGGCAGCAAATAATGCTCTGAAAGAGGTGCGTGCTATTGTGCGACAATTCAGGGATAAGGGGGAGAAGTTACCGCGGCCACTCGCGCGTTTTACTGGTGTGGACATGGAGAGTATGACGCCCAGGGATTACTGGCTTAAGTTTATTGTCCGTCCGAATAATCCACTGGGGAGGGAGCAGACCCCTGAGGACATAGGGCGGGCCGTAGTCTTTTTTGTTTCAGACGATGCCAGAAACGTTACCGGCCAGGTGCTCAATGTGGACGGCGGCCAGATTATGCGGTGAACTCGGTTTCAGCTTTGCCGTTTTGCGCTCTTAATGCACTGCATGTGTTAATGATGAGCAGTATACATGTTTCATATTAGTGATGGTCCACCTTCAACCCATATCATATAAAATTGACAATAGGTATACTAATAGTTATACTATAAGTAATACGAGTGGTATGAAATATGGCAAATATTAAAACGGCTATCTCAATTGAAAAGACTTTGTTTGAAGAAATTGAAGCTTTAGCTCAAAAGATGAAGGTTTCCCGGAGTCACCTCTTTGCTCTGGCTGCCCATGCATTTATCCAAAATCATAAAAGCCAGAGATTATTGAAAGCCATAAACGCAGCATATAGCGACTCACCTGATATTGAAGAAGAAAAACTTAGAGTGCAAATGAAATCCAGGTACCGCCAGTTGTTGAAGGAACGTTGGTAATCAAACAGGGTGATATATTCTGGGTTGATCTGGGAAAACCATCGGGTTCTGAACCGGGGTACCGCCATCCTCATATGGTTATTCAAAATAATGTGTTCAATAGAAGTCGCATTAACACGGTGGTAGTATGCTCCTTGACGTCGAACCTCCAGAGGGCGCATTCGCCGGGCAATGTAATGCTCAACAAGGGCGAGGCGAATCTGACAAAACAAAGTGTCATCAATATCACCCAGATTTTCACTGTGGATAAGAAAGATCTTGTTGAAAAAATTGGTTCGATTTCCAGTGAGCGGATGACACAGGTGCTGGAAGGCATAGAACTGCTCATAAGTCCACGAGATATAAAAGAATAACCTGAATGGCTTTTTTGCAAAAATTATTTTGGCAGGCAGGGTGTCAGATTTTCCCCATTACGTTCAAAATGCCCGGTTTACGCGACATCCTGCTTTCCGGACAGGGTGTTAAGTCATAAAAATTTCTATCGCATAGGCCATATTTTGAAGCTATTGGAGCGGGAGACGGGATTCGAACCCGCGACACCCTGCTTGGAAGGCAGGAACTCTTCCACTGAGTTACTCCCGCGAACAGTCAACCATTGTATCCCGCTGCCATAGGGATGTCAAAGCAATAACGAGATTGCTTTGCTACGCTCGCTATGACAATCAGGGGGGAGTTCAAATCGAGGCTGTTATATAGCTTGACATTGCATAATCAGCAGAATATGATAAGGTCAGTAAAAGCATGAACGGGAGGTCGTACTGATGGCAACAGAGCAATTTGTTTCACGGCCTTACGAAGATCAGGAGCTGCTTTCGATCGACCGCCTCAAAAGGGCGGTTATGAACCGGATAATCGAGCGGGCAGAGGCTTTGATGGACGTTGAGTTTCCCCTTAAAGACGAAAGGCTGAGTCAGCTTTTTGTTGAGGAATGGGAGACTGCCAAGATCGCAGTGAGGAATTCACCCCAGGCCAAGGAAGCCTACAAGAAATGGCTGGAATCCAAGATGGGCGGCCTGCTTGACACGCAGGTCAAGGAAGACCGCGATGAGCTCAATTCCATGGGCGTCCAGGAAAAGAGCCTGTGAACGTGGGATAATAGTAATCACCGAGAGGAGGAATACACGATTTCTCCTCTTTCATTTCTACACCGGAATAAAAGAACGGATACCGGGACATGGATAAGAAATTCGAAGAAGCCGAGCACCAGCTTGATAAACTGGCCCAGATGGAAAAACGCCTGGAGATGATGTACAAGCGCATCGACCAGCTCGATACCATGGTCTCCACCCTCATCGAAAGGGTCATGCGCCAGCCGGTCATCACCGTCGAGGTGACCTGCCCCAAGTGCGGCAGCAACGTCCACGTTTCGCTCACTGGCAACGCCAAACTCTCGACTAAGGCATAACCGCACGCCGCGGCAGCCACTCTATCCTTGACTATAGATATAGCCGTTGATAAAATGCCATGTGGTCCGGGGGCGGTTAGCTCAGCTGGTTAGAGCGCTACGTTGACATCGTAGAGGTCACAAGTTCGAGTCTTGTACTGCCCACCATTTAAACCCGAACGCTATTTGAATAATAGTACAGGCAGCGGTATGTCCATTCTGTCAATATCGTGACTAGTTATAATCAGAAGGAGTAAAAATGGCGGATCATAAATATGAAAATCTCAGGGTGGCCATCCAGATGCGGGGTGGATCGATGCCGGCGATCAAGAGTCCTGAGTTTTTTGCGCTGGTAGATTATTTGTTCTCCCCGAAAGAGGCGGAACTGGCCGTCGTGATGCCGATCATGCCCGCTTCCGCTGACGAAATAGGTAGCAAAGCGGGTAAAGACCCCGGTACCACAAAATTGCAGCTTGAAAGGATGGCTGACAAGGGTCTTGTCTACACCTTCGATAAAAATAATGTCCGCTATTACAGTCTTTTACCGCTGTTGCCCGGCGTCTTCGAGATGCAGTTTCTCAGCGGCGATGTAAGTGAACGGGCGGTCAAGTTGGCGCATCTCTTCGATGATTATTTCCAGGCCCTGGAAAAATGCAGTTCCATTTTGGAATTAAAGTCCGTCCCCTTCCCCCTGGCGCGCGTTATTAGTATCGAAAAAGAGATACCTGCGGCGTTCGAAATACACACTTATGATAAGGTCTCTGAATACATAGACAAAGCGGAATATATTGCTGTGGGTACCTGTTACTGCCGGCACCACGGCGAGTTGCTGGGACGTCCTTGCACGAAGCCGAAGGACGTTTGTATGGGGTTCGGCCCTGATGCCAGGTACATAGCCGAGAGGAAGTTCGGCAGGCTGGTAACCAAAGATGAAGCACGGACAATCCTCCGCCGCACAGAGGAGGCAGGCCTGGTACATTGTTCCAGCAACATGAGCAAGTATATTCAGTTCGTCTGCAACTGTTGCTCATGCCACTGCGGCATACTCCAGAGCATGAAAAAGTACAACATGAAAGGCTCTGCAGCGGTTTCCGGGTTTATTACTACCTTGGACTCAGAAAGCTGCATCACCTGCGGCGATTGCGTGGAGAGATGTCCCATGGAAGCGCTGACGATCAACGATGACACATTGCACTATGATAATAATAAGTGCATCGGCTGCGGGCTTTGCTCTTCGGCCTGCCCGACGGGATCTTTGACGCTGGTGGCACGGAGCGACGCCCCGGTCCCGCCGCGCGACTGGCGTCAGTTGAACACCAGCCTTATTTCATCGATGAGAGAACTTACGCAGGGTTAATAACCCCCCATGCAGACTCCTATTACCGGTAGCCTTGCCCTCTACTGACTTTCCCTCTTTATCGGCCAAACTAAAAGGCCCGTCATATGACGGGCCTTTTGAATTACAGTACCATGTCTGCTAATCCCAGTCGCTCTTGGGGCGCTTCTTCTTGAGTACCCTGGGTAGGACCATGATTAGTATCAGCAGTACCACGATGCCGATGCCCAGGAATACCAGTGTATTGGTGGTCACGAAGCCCACCTTCACAGCGGTGGCAGGTGTCCATTCGCTGGCATTGCCAGCCCCGTCCACGGCGCGCACGTGCCAGTAGTATTCCCCGTTGGGCAAAGCCTCGGCCTCGGTCAGCGTGTACTTGGCGTCAGCCAACTTGGTATGGGCGAAGAGGGTTTTGGCGAAATTGGAACCCTCGCTCACCTCGATGTCGTAGGTAACTCCGCTGGGATCGGTCACATCGCTCCATTTGAAACTGATCTTGGTATCGCCCATGAAGCCGACCGTGGCTCCATCCTTGGGTGAGGAGATCTTGGGAGTCTCGGGAGCGGTGGTCTCCATGGTATAGGTGGAGGAGGCCGTCGACCCCTTGGTATCGGTGGCCGTGATGGTCAGTGAACCGCTCTTGCCGCCGGGCGCCTTGAAGATGGCCTGGAAGGCGCCAGACTCGTTGACCGATCCGCTGGCTACGGGATTGTTATCGAACGAGATGGAGAAGTCCTTGCCGGCGTTGAAACCGGACCCTGTAACCCTCAGCTCATCTTTAACGTTGCCGCTCCTGGGAACAACGGTGAGCACCGCTTGGGTGGTGAAGGTGGCCGGCGTTATATCCGCCGATGGGGTAACTCTGCCGCTGGCTGTGACCGTATGCGGCCCGCTGCCGCAGGGCGGAACCTTGGTATCTACAGACCAGGTGCCGCTGTCGTTCGCCAGTATATTCCGTTCGAGAGTCTTACCATCGAAGGTAACCTCGATGGTGGTCTCGTTGTTGGCAAAGCCGCTGCCGCTTACCTTGATGCTGTCCTCCACAGCACCGTTGGCGGGGCTGATGGTTACAGCGGGGGCAACCGTGAAGACCATGTCGGGGATGTCCTTGGACGCCGTAGTATTGCCCTCTACATTGACGATGTGGCTGCCCCTGGTGGAAGAGGGAACGGCAAACGAAGTGCTCCAGGACCCGTTGACCTCGGATGTGATACTTGACCGCACCTCCTTACCGGAAAAGAGCACCTTGATACCACCCTCGGCCGTGGCAAACCCGGTGGCAGTGACGGTGACCAGCGTACCCACTCCCCCGGCCACGGGGTCCATCTTAACCACGGGGCTGATGGTGAAATTCTTGTCGGCTACGTCGGAACCCTTGGTGATATCGCCTGATGCGTCTACAGCACGGGCCCCCTTGCCGGAGGGTGGAGCGGGAAAGCTGGTGCTCCAGGTGCCATCCTCGTCGGCTGCGATGCCGCTTTTGGTTATTACACCGTCATAGGTCACCGCGATGTTCTTCTCGTTCACGCCGAAACCATGTCCTACAACGTTGATTTCGGTGCCGGCGGACCCGAGATTGGGATCGATGGCTATGTAAGGCACGATAATATAATTTCCCGTGAATATCTGGCTGTCGGTCGGGCTTTCCACGGTGACCGTGTGCTGGCCCCCGTACGATTCAGGCGCAAGGAAATATACGCTACCGCTGCTGCCCACCAACCCCGACTTGTACGCATCCCCGTCCCACTTGATCTTGTAGGAATTACCCTCGGTGAGACCGGTAATGGTCACTTCAAGCCCGCTGATGCCCATGGTCGGACTCATATTCGCTGCTATGGCTATGCCTGCGGGTACAAGGCTGAGGACAATAGTTAAAAGGGCGGTGATCGCCAGCACCTTTTTTCTCATATCCGTACCTCCTTATATAAATAATATCGAAAAAGCCCGGCAATTGATAGATAGCCCGTGGGCAGGCCCTGCCGTGCTTCCCTTCTCCGATCCTAACGGGCCTTGTCGACTACGTTCCTGATCTCCTGCTTCCTGATCTTGCCTATGCCGGTCCTGGGCAGCGATTGCATGAAAAAAATTTTCTTAGGGGTCGAGAAATTATGCATGCGCTTCAATAAATAGTCTGTGATCTCCTCCTCCGTAGCCCGGCACCCCGGCTTCAATACCACTGCTGCAGCCACCTCCTCCCCGTACTTATCGTCCTTGATCGCGATCACGGCGCACTCCTGCACAGCCGGGTGCTGGTAGAGCCAGTTCTCGGCCACGCCTGGGTCTATGTTCTGTCCGCCCTTGATGATGATGTCCTTTTTTCGTCCTGTTACATATATTTCGCCGTCGTCGTCCATCCGGCCCAGGTCGCCCGTGTGGAACCAGCCCTCCCTGATCGCGTCGGCGGTTTCCCGCGGCTTGTTTAAATATCCGGACGTCACCATCGGGCCTTTGCAGATGATCTCCCCATCCTGCCCGCGGCCTACCTCCCGGCCGTCATCGTCGATGACCTTTACGGACAGTCCTGGTATGGGGAAGCCGCAACTGCCGGGCTTGCGGGGCCAGTCCAGGCGCTGCCGCGAGATGGCGCCGCCTACCTCGGTGCAGCCGTAACCCTGCGTGATCTCTACGCCGAAGGTTGTCTGCGCCCTGTCGAGGGTGTCGAGCGGCAGTGGTGAGCCCGAGCATATGAGCAGGTTGAGCGAGGAAAAATCATCGGTTACGGGATTCCACACCAGGAGCATGAAATTGAGCATGGCCGGCACCACCGGCAGCGCGCTGGCGCTGTATTTGCTGACAGCGTTAATCACCCTGCGCGGATCGAAGGGAGGCATGAGTATGTTAACGAAGCCGGTGATGTATCCCTCCAGGCAGCTTATCACTCCGTAAATGGTGTTCATGGGCACTGTGGTAAGCAGCGCCTCTCCCTTGTCGCTACCCCATACAGCGATGCCGGCCTTCATCTGGCTGTACATATTGTGGTGGGTCAACATTACGCCCTTGGGATAGCCGGTGGTCCCCGATGTGTACATCAGGATGGCAAGGTCGTCCCCGGCGACCCCGGTTACGCCGCCCCCGGCATCACCCGCCTGCAGGTATTTTCGGTAATCCACTACGCGACTGCCCGATCCGTTGCCGATCAGTATGATGGTCTGAAGAGTCTCGATTCCCCGGCCGGCCTCGAGCACCTTGGCCAGCAGCTTGTCCTCGGTTATGATCACACTGCAGCGGGAATCCTCAAGGATGTAACCGATCTCCTGCGGGGTGAGCATGAAGATGATGGGCATATACACGCCGCCCATCCTGTGCACGCCATTAATTATCTCCGGTATCTCGTGGATGTTGCTCAGGACGGAGCCGACGATATCTCCCTTTTTCAGGCCGCTGTTGCACAATCCGGTGGCCAAACAGCGCGCATGGTCCAGTATTTGCCTATTGGTGAGTGACTGCTCGGGGCCTTCACCCAGGTATATTAGCTGTTTATACTCGCCGAACTGTGAAACGTTGTTGTCAAGGAATTGCGCTATATTACTGCTCACATCCCGGCCTCAACTGTCATGCACATGCAGGTGGCCCCTCGTATTCAGGGGTTTTTAAAGCGCTGTGCCAGGGCTGCCACTGCTCTGTGGGCCTGCACCTGCCGGCCCTTCTCCTCATCGCTCCAGCCTAATAGTTTCTGCATCTCAGCGGCTACTGCGGGCACTGCATCGGTACCTAAATCTTTGCGCAGGCCGACCGCGCTACGCCGCAGCATGAAATCGCTGACGGTCATGCATATCTCATTCTTGACCGCATGCCGGACCTGCGCCACGATATCCGGCCCGCCCGCGCTGAGAGGTTGCAGACCGGCTATGTCCTGGCTGGCCAGTGCGAGGACCTCACGGGCTCTGGAACCGTAGATGCGTGCCAGGTGTGCCACGGTATCATTAGATAGCCGCTCTTTTTCAGCCAGCCTGGCTATCTCACCTGGATCCAGCGCAGGCGCCCCCGGCAAACCTTTCTCGCCCGTGGTGCAGCGCGCTTTGTTGCCCAGCTTGCAGCAGGCCAGGTCGGCCCCATCCTTGGCCACCTCGCGGTAGGCCGTGATCTTCCCGCCCAATATAGTCACCAGACTATCGATGTGGTCCCGCTGGCTGTGGTCGATCACCGCGTGGCTGCGCGAGGTGTCGGAGGCCGACTTGCCGGGCTTGCGCGCCAGCGACCTCAGCCCCGCATATGCATAATAGACGTCGTCGATCGTGACGTCGGGATAGGCCAGATGCAGCCCTTCCAGTATGTAGTCGACGTCCTCCCTGGTGGCGTAGACGGCATCGAGATTATCTTTGTAGTCAGTATCTGTTGTGCCTACCAACGAGAATCCCTCCCAGGGGATGACGAAGAATAGCCGGCCGTCCACTGGGGAGAAAAGCACCAGGGCGTGCTTGGATACCTCCGGTATGATGATGTGGGCTCCCTTGGTGCGGCGCAAATACGGTGGTTGGTCTTTAAAGAGCATCTCCTTGATGGTATCCACCCATTGGCCGGCAGCGTTGACCACCATCCGGCCCCTGGCCTGCAACACCTCTCCGCTGATCTCATCCTTTACTTCCACGCCGGTTATGCGGTTGCCCTCCCGCAGTACGTTTGTGACCCTCGCGTGATTGACCACGGTGGCCCCTCCCTCCGCTGCCGACAGGGCGGTCTCCCAGTTGAGGCGTTCCGTCAGGGGTATGGCGCAATCGGAATAGACATAAGAGCCCTGCAGCCCCTTGACTTTGAGGCCGGGCTCCTGGGCCAGCGTTTTTGCTTTATTTAAATACGTGTGGTTGGGCAGTGTCTTGTCGAAGGAGATGACGTCGTAAAGTGTGGTGCCCAGAAACATAGCCACGTTGAGGCTCAGGTTGGGTATGGGTATGAAGAACGACAGAGGATATACCAGGTGGGGCGCGATGCGCAGCAGTACCTCTCTCTCTCTCAGGTCCTGCCGGACTAGGCCGAACTCGAGCTGGCGCAGGTAACGCAGCCCGCCGTGTATCAGCCTGGTGGAGCGAGAAGTAGTGCCCGAGCCGAAATCATCCTTTTCCAGCAGCAGCGTGTCCAGGCCGCGCAGTGTGGTATCCCGCGCCACGCCCGCGCCGACTATGCCGCCCCCTATCACGATGACATCGAAGGTTTTTGCGGAAACTGCTTTAAAATCCCTTTTCATAGTGCACCTTCAATCTAATTTATTGCCCAGCCCCTGGACCTCTCCACCGCCCGCTTCCAGTTGGCGTACAGGTTCTCGCGCTTGTCGGCCGACATTTGCGGCTCAAAAGTGGCAGAGGAACGCCATTTCCCGGCTATTTCTTCAGTGTTCTTCCACAGGCCGATGGCCAGACCCGCCAGGTAGGCCACGCCCAGAGCTGTCGTTTCAGGTATAGCGGCCACCTGGATGGGTATATTCATCACATCGGCCTGGAACTGCATGAGGAAGGAGTTGGCCGTGCCGCCACCGTCCACGCGCAGCACCGGTATGCCGATGCCGGTCTCGGACCGCATGGTATCTATAACGTCCCTGACCTGGAAGGCGATGGCCTCCAGGGTAGCCCGCGCGATGTGCCCGCGGGTGGTGCCGCGCGTGATCCCCATCATGCTCCCGCGCGCGTACATGTCCCAGTAGGGGGCGCCCAGACCGACGAAGGCCGGCACGAAGTAGACGCCGCCGTTATCGTCCACCGAGCGGGCCAATGCCTCGCTCTCGGCAGCACTATCAATAATCATGAGACCGTCGCGTAGCCACTGTATGGCCGCCCCCGTGATGAAGATACTGCCTTCCAGAGCGTAAATGACTTTGTTATCCAATCCCCAGGCGAGGCTGGTGAGCAGCCCGCGTTTGGAGATGATCGGCTTCTCGCCGCTGTTCATGAGTATGAAGGAGCCGGTGCCGTAGGTGTTCTTGGACATGCCGGGCTTGTAGCAGGCCTGTCCGAAGAGCGCAGCCTGCTGGTCGCCGGCTATGGCGCAGAGCTGCAAGCGGGCTCCCTCGAAGATGCCCTCCGCCGTCTCGCCGTAGCTGAAGCTGGAGGGTATGACTTTTGGCAGTACGGCCTCCGGTATGTTGAGTGTCGAGAGGATGTCTTTGTCCCACTGGAGGGTATTGATGTTGAAGAGCATGGTGCGCGAAGCGTTTCCATAGTCGGTCACGTGCGCTTTGCCGCCGCTCAATTTCCAGGCCAGCCAGCAGTCAACCGTTCCGAAGAGCAGGTCGCCTGCTTCGGCTCGTTTCTGACCGTCCTTGGCGTGGTCGAGGATCCAACGCACCTTGGTGGCCGAGAAATAGGCGTCGGGTATGAGTCCCGTCTTGTCGCAGATGGTCTGACCCACGCCCCGGTTTTTAAGGTCTTCCACCAGGCCGGCGGTGCGCCGGCACTGCCAGACGATAGCGTTGCTGACGGGCTCGCCGGTCTTCCTGTCCCAGATTATAGTGGTCTCGCGCTGGTTGGTTATGCCGATTCCGGCTATAGACGACGGCGCTACCCTGGCCTTTGCCAGGGCCTGGCGCGCTACCTTCAGTGAGGTTTGATAAATCTCGTTGGGGTCGTGCTCCACCCAACCCGGGTTGGGGAAGATCTGCCTGGTCTCGGTATCGGCGTCCGCGATCGGCTTGCCCTCACGGTCGAAAAGGATGGCAGCGCTGCCGGTCGTGCCCTGGTCTATAGAGAGGATGTATTCTCTGGCGGGCATAGCACACTCCCTGTGAATTTCAAGTTTTGCCTATTCTATCACTAAAGAAATCCGGTTACTACATGTTATACAGGAAGACAGGTTTTATTTAATGCACAGAGCTTCACTAAGAATTTTGCCGATTTTCATACAGAATTCACAATCGACCTTTAACATTGTTCTCAATTGACTGGCGCCGGCCGGCACCCTAATATCTATGCAACACGGCCCGGTTTATGCCGGCCGCGCTCATCGAAGAGCAGACAAAGGAGACGGATTAATGAAAAAGATAATACTCGCGGGCACGCTGTTGGTACTGTTTGCCGCGGCACTATTAACAGGCTGTTCCCAGCCAGCGGTCAATCCGCCGGACCAGGGCCAGCAGGCGACGCCCGCTTCGTCACAGGCAGCGCCTGTGTCAGCCCCTGCTACGGGGACAATTGTTCCCGTGGATAACGGTACCGTCGCTTCGCCTGCCGCAGTTGCTGCGGCAAAGACCCGCATCGCAGATATACTGCAGGATCCAAAGGGATTCGACGGAAAAATGGTGGTGGTGGAGGGGAGGATAGCCACCGAGTGCCCGTCCGGGTGCTGGTTCACCCTTAAAGACGGCAATGCCGTCATCTACATCGACCTAGCTCCCAGCAACCTGGTCATACCTCAGCGCAAGGGGTCCCTCGCAAAGGTCACGGCCGACGTGGTTACCGAGGGCAGCGACGTTTACCTGATCGGCACTAAAGTTGATTTTTAGGCAGGTGGTGATTTGAATATATTCAGTCTGGCAGCCAAAAACCTCATGCGCAGGCATGTCAGGACCGGGCTCACCGTGGCCGGTGTTGCCATCGCCATCGCCGTCCTCTTCAGCCTGCTCTCGTTTAACGCCGGCTACGAACGCCAGCTGGGCGGGGAACTGGGCAGTCTCGGCATACACATGCTGGCCGTGCCAAAGGGGTGCCCCTACGAGGCGGCCTCCCTCATCATCCACGGCGGCGTAATACCCAAATACCTGTCGTACGCCGACCTGGAGCAGATTAGTAAAATAGACGGCATCGAGGTAGCCAGCCCCATGCTGCTGCACCAGTTCTTCAAGGACGATAAGCCTCATATAGTCTACGGAATCAATATCGAGGAGCAAAAGGCTTTAAAGCCCTGGTGGAAGGTGGAGGGGAGGTTTTTCAAGGACGACGAACCGGGCGTAATGATCGTGGGCCGCAGCCTGGCCGAAAAGGAGAACCTCAAAGTCGGGCAGGTGCTCGATTTCGGGCCTGACAAAGTGCCTACCACCATAGTTGGCATACTGGAGCGCACGGGCAACCAGGACGACGAATTCCATTTCCTGCCCCTGAGCGCCGCCCAGCGCATCTTCGGCAAGGAAGGCCAGTTGACCACCATCGCCATCAAGGTCAAGGACATCTCCAGGATATCAGAGATATCCAAGAAACTGGAGGAGATACCGGACATACAGGTGGTCACCATGACGCAGGTGATGGGCACCATCATGAACCTGGTGGGCTCGGCACAGGCGCTGCTCTTCTCGGTAATTATCATCGCCCTCTTCATCAGCGCCGTCGGCATCATCAATACGCTTATCATGTCGGTCAACGAAAGGACCAGGGAGTTCGGCATGATGAAGGCCGTGGGGGCCTCCGGCTGGGACGTCTCGCGGCTGATCGTTATCGAGACTCTCATCATCACTCTTACGGGGTGTATTGTCGGCCTGGCCGTAGCGCTGGTCGGGTCGAAGCTGGTAGAGAGCTTCGTGCGGGGAGTGATCCCCTATTCCCCCGGCGGTGAGCTCATCAGCGTTGATCCCTTATTAGTATTAGTCTGCATCGGCTTCGCCCTGGCGATCGGCCTGCTGTGCGCTATCTATCCCGCAGTCAAGTGCGCGCGGTTGACGCCCATGGAAGCCATGAGGAGCGACCTGGAATGAATAATGTAGTAATAGCTGCTAAAGGACTGGCCAAGAGCTACAGCAGGGGGAGCGAGCAGGTGCACGCCCTCAGGGCTGTCGATCTCTCGGTCGGCAAGAGCGAATTTGTATCGATCGTGGGCCCATCGGGGTCGGGCAAGTCTACTCTGCTGCACCTGCTGGGTTTGCTGGAGACACCCAGCTCCGGCAGTATCTCACTGGAGGGCAAAGAGACGGCCGGGCTGAAGGAGCGCGACCTGGTAAAGGCGCGGCGCGGCAGCATCGGCTTTGTATTTCAGCAGTTCCTGCTGCTGCCCACCCTTACGGTAGAGGAAAATATCGAGCTGCCCCTGCTTTTCAGCAGGAAAACCGTCAGTCCCGACAGGATCAAGGGGATCATGGACATGCTGGAGCTGTCGCACCGCGCCCGCCATCTATCGCACCAGCTCAGCGGCGGCGAGATGCAGAGGGTGAGCATCGGGCGCGCGCTGGTCAATGAGCCCCGCATCATCATGGCCGACGAGCCGACCGGCAACCTCGATTCGGCGACATCGGAGAAGATATTCGCCCTGTTTAAGAGGCTGAATACGGGGGGGCTGTCGCTGATCGTAGTTACACACAACATGGAGCTGGCCGGCAGGGCCGACAGGGTGATCAGGCTCAGGGACGGCGAAATCCTGAACAATTAAGGTTCCGGCAGGTTGATTAAACGATCCGCCGAATGTATTATAATCTCATTAAATCGTGTGAGGAGATTGTAATGTTACCTGAATTGGGCAAACTTGATCGGGCAACCTTCGACAGGATGATACTGTCGCGGCTGGGTAAAAAAGACAGGTCGGTATTCATAGGTCCCCAGCACGGTGTGGACGCCGCGGTCATCGACCTGCCCGGTGGAGAGGTCATGGTTATCGCCGAGGACCCGACGTTCGGTATGCCCGTGATAATGCCCTACTTCGGCTGGGCCATAGTGCATATCTGCGCTAGCGATGTGGCTGTGCTGGGCGTCAAACCCAGATATATGACCATCTGCCTGATGTTCCCGCCGAATACGGCTGAAAATGTTATAGATGCTGTCTGGACTCAGGTGGATGAGGAATGTAAGAAACTGGGCATCGCCATCATCGGCGGCCATACGGGCATCTACCCGGGCATGGCCTTCCCTCTGAACGGGGGCTGCACGGTGATTGGTATAGGCAGGAAGGACCAGATAACACCGGCCTGCAATGCCAGGGTCGGAGACCGCGTGATCATGACCAAGGGCCCTGCCATCGAGGCAGTAGGGCTGCTGGCCTGGCAGGCTGCCAAATCGCTGACTAAAAAGCTGGGCCGAAGCACTGTGGCAAAGGCCAAGAAGTATATGCTGGAGATGACTGTGGTGGAGGACGCCCTCACGGCGGCCCCCCTGGCGCACGCTATGCACGATGCTACGGAAGGCGGTCTGCTGAACGGCGTCTTCGAGGTAGCCGCAGCCTCGAAGCTGGGCGTAACATTATATGAGGACAGGATCGTGGTGCCCGATGAAATTGCCGCAGTCTGCAGGGCCTTTAAGATCGATCCGCTGATCTCCATCAGCGAAGGCACCCTGGTTATCACCGCGCCGCCTGCTAACAGCAGCAAGATCATCGCCAGGCTGAAAAAGAAGAACATACCTGCCTGGGATATCGGGGAGATCACCGCACGGGAGAAGTTATTTATCAGGAAGTCAGGCAAGAAACAGAAGCTGACTCCGGTGCTGGTGGACCCCTTCTGGCCGGCCTATTTCAGCGCGGTCGAGGGCTGACGTATGACGAAAAAAGATACGGCTGAAAAGATCATGGGCAATCTCTGTCTGGCGGTGGACAGGCTTCAGCGCTGCAGGGATTTCTCCAGGCTTATGCCCGAGGTCCGTGTCAATGTAGTTTACGCCCTGCCGGGCGCTGTAAATTCCGCGGAAGTAGCGGCCATAGAGGGCAGGATAACGGTGGTCAACGGGTACCCCCTGGCCTCCGGCCTACCCAAATGGGGGGCCTCGGACCACATGGCGCGTCTGATCATAGAGTCAAGGAAGTACAATCCGGAGGTCAATGCCGGCATAAATTTTAAATGCGATGAAAATATTATAAAAGTCGTGAAAAAGTATGCCCGTGACAAAAAGCTGGTCTTCAGCTGGATCGACCGTACCAGGGAGCCGGGTGAAGTTTCCAAGGCCGACGGCAGTTCCATGCCCTGGAAGATAAAGCAGCTTGTCGGCCGCAACGGCAGGGTGCCGGACATTTTTTACGAAGGGGACGGCTGGGGCAAGGAGCCGCTCTTCGTAGCCCTGGGAATCGATGCTGTGAGCGTGGTCAAGACGGCTACCGAGATCGCACGACTGTATGCACGAGGTGCAAATGCATCGATGTAGGGGCGTAGCTTTAGCTGCGCCCGCAGGAACGGGCGGGTTTGAAAACCCGGCCCTACGATTTGCGCCTGCAAGGAATAGGCATTTGCTTCATTGACATAATGTTAAAGTGACCGTTATGACAGAAGATACAAAAAACAGGGAATTGATCGAAAAGATCCTCGGGTTGAAGGAGAAGCGCCACGCTGTAATCCTGGCCCACAATTACCAGCGCCCGGAGGTACAGGACATCGGCGACTTCGTCGGTGATTCGCTTGAGCTGAGCCGCAAGGCGGCCGAGGTGAAGGCCGAGGTAATAGTCTTCTGCGGCGTTCATTTTATGGCTGAGACGGCCTCCATACTATCACCAAATAGCCTGGTGCTGCTGCCCGATGCCGGATCAGGCTGCCCAATGGCCGACATGATCACGGCGGAACAATTAATGGTCAGGAAAAAAGAGTTGCCCGAGGCTCGCGTGGTGTGCTACGTCAATTCGTCTGCGGCGGTCAAGGCGGAGTCGGACATCTGCTGCACCTCGGCCAACGCGGTCAATGTGGTCAGGAGCATGGGCGAGGGCGAGATACTCTTCATACCCGACCAGTATCTCGGCCACTACGTGTCGACCAGGCTAAAAAGGGACATGGTACTGTGGCCGGGCTTTTGCCCCACCCATGTGAAGATCCAGGCACAGGACATTCTAAACCAAAAAAAGAAGTATCCGGGCGCGGTGGCCCTGGTGCATCCCGAGTGCAGGCCGGAGGTCACGGTCGTGGCGGACGAGGTGCTCAGCACGGGGGGTATGCTTAAATACGCACGCACGTCCGACGCTAAGGTTATGATAATAGCGACTGAGACGGGCATTCTGCACCGGCTCAATAAGGAGAATCCGGGCAAGACCTTCGTCCCGGCTACGGTAAAGGCGGTCTGCCCCAATATGAAGAAGATCACGCTGGAGAAGGTGCTGTGGGCGTTGGAGGATATGAAGCCCGAGGTCAGGGTGCCGGTGGATGTGCGTAAACGCGCCTGGGCGGCCGTGGACCGGATGCTGGCCCTTTGATTTTCAGGCAGGCCGGATATACATTATTATTAAATGTAGTGGTGCAAGATGAGAAAGGTTTACATGGACAATGTCGCAGCCTCCCCTTTACTGCCCGAGGTCAGGGAGGCCATGCTGCCCTACATGAGCGAAGTATTCGGTAATCCGCAGTCGCTGCATGACTGGGGAGACGGTGCCAGGGAGGCGGTTGAAGGCGCCCGGGAGCAGGTCTCTACGCTGATCGGCGGCGCCCCGGAAGAGGTCACATTCACCTCTAGCGGAACGGAGGCCAACAACATGGCCGTCAAGGGCATCGCCCGGGCCAGGGCTGAGAAGGGAAAGCATATAGTCATCTCCACCATCGAACATTTCTCGGTGTTGAATTCAGCCCGCACGCTGCAGAAAGAAGGATACGAGGTCAGCCTGGCGCCGGTAGATTCCACCGGTATGGTCGATCCAGCCGAAATAGTGAAGCTGGTCAGGCCCGACACCATCCTGGTATCGGTCATGCACGCCAGCGGCGAGGTGGGGACGGTGCAGCCCATCGCGGAGATAGCAGCCGGACTGCCCAAGGACGGTCCCCTGTTTCACACCGATGCCGTAGCCAGCGCCGGCAACATACCGGTCGATGTTAAAAAACTCGGGGTGCATGCGCTTAGTTTAGCCGGCAACCAGTTTAACGGGCCGCGCGGCAGCGCAGCGCTCTGGGTCAAGCGCGGGGTCAGGATACTGCCTTTGCTTGATGGGGGTATACAGGAGGGTGGGCGTAGGCCGGGGACGGAGGATGTGCCGGCCATCGCGGGTCTGGGCAAGGCCGCTGATATAGCAAAACGCGACCTCAATGAAAAAATGAAGCGATTATCGGGATTGCGCGATAAGTTGATCGACGGGGTACTGGGCAAAATCGAACATTCCATCCTTACGGGGCATCCCAAAGACAGGCTGCCGGGGTACGCAAGCTTCTGCCTGCGGTTTATCGAGGGCGAGGCGATACTCATGCTGCTCAACAGCCATGGCATCGCGGCCGCTAGCGGCTCGGCCTGTACTTCGCGTGCGCTCAAGGCCTCACATGTGCTGCTGGCCATGGGGATCAACCACGAATTAGCCCAGGGGTCCATGTTATTTACGCTGGGGTTTGATAACAATGAGGAAGATGTCAGCTACGTGCTGGAGAAACTGCCGCAGGTGGTGGACCGGCTGAGGCAGATGTCTCCCCTGTATTCCAAGTATCTCAAAGAACAGAAGGGGTGATAGCTATGCCTGTTTACAGTGAGAAGGTCATGCAGCATTTCATGAGCCCGCACAACGTGGGCGAGATAGCCGACGCGGATGGTGTGGGTGAGATAGGGAATCCGGTGTGCGGCGACACGATGACGTTTTATATCAAGGTTAAGGACAACCGCATCGAGGACGTGAAATACAAGACCTTCGGGTGCGGAGCTGCCATCGCCGTTTCCAGCATGGTCAGCGACCTGGTCAAGGGCAAGACACTGGAGGAGGCATTGACCGTGACCCCCGCCATGGTGGCCGGTGAGCTGGAGGGCCTGCCCAAGAACAAGATGCACTGTTCCAACCTGGGCGCGCAGGCGCTGCACAAGGCCATAAGGGACTATGCCATAAAGAACAAGATCGATATACCGGGATTGACGGACAAAGAAGAGCCGGAGGAGGATGAACATGCCTGCGAAACCTGAGAAAGAAAAGAAACCCCTGATCTGCCGCTGTACTTGCCCGTACTGCGATGTGGAGCTGGTGGTGGCCGAAAATCCGTTTTGTGAGGTCTGCAAGGTCAGCTTCGGCCGCTGCGCCAACTGCGGTGCACTAATCATGGAAGAGACGGTTGTTGTCTGCCATAGTTGTGGCAAGCCCCTGAAATAAGACCGGGAGTGAGGAGATGGCTGAAAAAGACAAAATGCCTCTTACACTGAAGGCTGATGTAACAATCGACTGCATAGGCCTGTATTGCCCTATGCCGATCGTCAATACCACCAGGCAGATCAAGGCCATGCAGTCAGGGCAGGTGCTGGAGGTTGTGGCTGATGATGAGGGCATCAAGCAGGATATGCCCAGCTGGGCCAAAATGACCGGCAACGAGTTCTTGGGTATAGAGGAGGAGGGAGGCAAGTACCACGTGTTTGTGCGCAAGGCCTGATCTGGCCCTTACATTGCATTGGCATGTGTGCGTTGTTATAATTCCTTACGGTCACGGTATTGTAAATCCCTGTCCGGGCCGTAAAAGAGAGGTTGAAAATGGCTGCAAAGCCGAGAAAAAGCGCTGTTCAGAATTTAATCAAGAACCTCCTGGAAACTGAGATTCCGGATATCCAGACCGCTTCCAAGGAGCTGGCCGACTGGATCAAGCAGCTTGAGCAGCACAGCTTCAAGCTGCAACATTACGCGACCGAGATCGAGACCTGGGCCTCCGAGGAAGAGGAGGTCGACACTATCGAGCTGACCGACCTGATCAAGGACCTCGAGTCCACCTTAAGTGATATGCGCCAAACCGGCGCGCTTCCGCCTCCTTCTGCCCCCATTCCTGCCCTTGAAGAGCCGGCTGCGAAGGATGACAGGGTGCTGCGTGGATATGGCAGGAGCGGCAGAGTGCTCAGGCCCAAGGAATTACCACGGGCTGAACTCAGGGCGGATGATGGCAGGGCGCCCGTGAGAAGGTTTGAGAAGCCAGTAGAAGCGGAGAAGACAGCAGAGGAACCGGCCAGGACACCCCAGGGGATTCTGGTTGCCAGGGACAGCGGCAAGCCCAGGGCCAAGGCCGAGTTGCCGACGGGCGGCAAGGAAGTCGCAGTCCGCAGAGAGGGGAAAGAGCCTTCTACTGAAGAGCCCGGCAAGGGCAGTTATATGACGCCCGAAGGTTTCCGGGTCCGGCGCATGCGCTAGCGAAGGCGTGCCCCTGTAGCTCAGTGGATAGAGCAGCGGTTTCCTAAACCGCGTGTCGTGCGTTCGACTCGCACCAGGGGTACCATGATTTATAGACTTTTCAATGCAGAGTATTAGCGGGACTAGCTGCAAGCGAATAGCCCGGCCCGCATGAAATATAAGGAGAGTAAAGTTATGAAATTTATGAAGGTAGCATTGGCAGCATTGTTCATCGTAGCACTACTGGCTGGATGCGCTCCGGCCGCCACGACCCCGGCATCGACCCCGGCATCGACCCCGGATCTTGCACCCTCCACATACAGCAACTCGGCACAGCCGATCACCGTGCCCGTAGGCGTCAGATTTACTATCAGCGTTAGTTCAAATCCCTCGACGGGATATAGCTGGGAAGCCGGGTTTGACCAGAGCCTGCTCAAGCTGGTTAAACGCTATACACCGTCCTCTTCGGGACTAATTGGAGCGGGCGGGGTAGAGAATTTTGAATTTGAGGGAATGAGGCCCGGCAATACTGATATTTATCTCAATTACAAGAGGTCCTTTGAGACCAACAATCCTTCGCTAAAGAGTGAGACTTTCAACGTCACTATTACGCAGTAACCGGTCTATAGGCAAAAGCGGGCTACATTGGAATTCAGGCCGGACGTAGTCCGGAGTTGTGGCCTTAACCTCAACCGTTAACCGCGGGCAAGGTTACGGTGTCTTAAGTATCTCCAGCACGGGATAATTGAGGAGCTTTGCCCATGGCCGCCATATTACGATCAGTCATTTGCCAATAATCGCCCGGCTATTGTAAGATTTACTGCACTTTAAAAAGTTCATAATTTTAGTATAATTAGGGGTGTAGCTCAGTCTGGTAGAGCAGCGGTCTCCAAAACCGCGTGTCGTGGGTTCGAATCCTGCCACCCCTGCCAGGCCGAGGTGGTGGAATCTGGTAGACACGCCATCTTGAGGGGGTGGT
>Ga0247842_10003744_pt1 | contig 19950 bp, 20 predicted proteins | sample LaCruzMarch2015__3_FD_192411 | JGI IMG/M metagenome (GOLD analysis project Ga0247842, IMG submission 192411) | Freshwater microbial communities from meromictic Lake La Cruz, Castile-La Mancha, Spain - LaCruzMarch2015_19m | ecosystem: Environmental > Aquatic > Freshwater > Lake | place: Spain...
CTTCCCAATGGCTACGAAACGCGAGTGGGGGAGAGAGGCGTTATGCTTTCGGGCGGCCAGAAGGCTCGGATCAGCCTAGCCCGTGCGTTTTTACGGAACACCCCTATCCTCATCCTCGACGAAGCCACCGCCGCCTTGGATGCCGACTCGGAAGCGGAAGTTCAAAAGACAATCGATCAGCTCGAAGAAGGCAGGACTGTTCTCTGTATCGCCCACCGTCTTTCCACGCTGGCCAATATGGACGAGATCGTGGTGCTAGACGGCGGGCGAATCGCCGAACGGGGCTCTTTTCTTAGCCTGCTGGCCAAAAAAGGCCTCTTTGCAGGAATGGCGGCTCAACAGGGCATCAGTTCTAATTGATCTCGGATGGAAATTTCTATTGTAACCCCTTGTTTTAATTCGATCCGCTGGATCGAACTGTGCGTTCGCTCAGTCAGGCATGCCCTCCACGGTCGAAACTACGAGCATATCGTGGTGGACGGGGGCAGTACGGATGGAACTCTGGACTATCTCAACCAGCAGAAAGACATTCACTTCATTCCAGGGCCAGACAAAGGAATGTACGATGCCCTAAACAAAGGCATGGCTGCCGCACGTGGTCGTATCCTCGGGCACTTGAACGCCGACGAGCAGTACGACCGTGCGGGCTTAGCCCACGCCCTTCAAAAACTTGATCAAACTGGGGCCGACGCCGTTTTTGGCCCCACCATCATGCTGGATGGTCAGCTCAACTTCCTATACCTGTTCAACCAGATCACGGTTCCCCGCCCCATCGATGCGGATTGGCATATGCCGGTTCAAACCTGCTCCTTCCTGTCTCGCCGTGGAATTTGGGAGCGTTGCCCCTACCCTTCTGAGTACCGCATCGTGGGGGATCATGTCTGGTTCCGCCGACAAATGAAACTGGGCCTGAAGCTGGTCTCCGTTCGGAACCCCATCGGTATTTTCACCTGGCACGAGGACGACATTGCCAAACGCATCGGCCCACACGGAGAAAATGCCTTGGCCGACATCGACCGCAAAACCATGAGAATGCGCACGGCCAAGCTCTGGTTTCGCCTAAGACATCTTTTTGAGGGAGGCCTGATCCCGCCATGGCGAATCAGGTTTGAAATGAATGCGGGCGATCTTGCCCGTAAAGAATGCAGCCTGTTTCTCCCCCCCCTTGGCCGGTCATCAAGCTACAGAAAATAACAACCAGAAACCTCTATCTAGCATTTTAGGAAATCGGGTTATTTCTTCAAATTTACTTTTTATGTCTTACTATATTTATAGTTTATGAGACAGATTATTAAGCAACTGGCCAGCCTTGGCCTTTTTGGAGATATCAACGCTGCTTTAAAATACGAGTTTCGCTCAAGAATTCGTCAATTGGGTCGAGAGGGCAAAATTAAAACAGTCTACGATATTGGGGCCCACCACGGGAACTGGTCCCGAGGTATGAAAAGGCTCCTTCCAAAGGCAAATTTCTTTCTTTTTGAGGCCAATCCTTCTTGCCGATCCTCGTTGCAAAAGACAGGTTTTCCTTTCGTGCTGGAGGGTCTTGGCCGGAACAAAGGCCGCCGAATTTTTTACACTGCCAATTCCACAGGAGACTCTTTTTATCGCCAAAATGAAGGCCTTTGTGATTTTTCTGGCTGGAAAGAAATGGAATTGGAAGTTACGGATCTGGACTCCTGCGTGAAGCAACAAGGATTTCGCGGAGCAGACTGGATCAAGTTAGACGTTCAGGGTGCCGAACTGGATATTTTAGCGGGCGGTCACAACGCCTTTACCCAAGCCTCCTTTGTCCTCTGCGAAGTTCCCGTGGCCCCTTATAATATCGGGGCTCCGAATTTTTCGGACTATCTGGACGCTTTTGGAGCGGCGGGGTTCCGGCCAACTCAGTTGGTCGAGATGCACAAAATGAAAACCCCAGGAAGCGAGGCACCTACCCTCATTCAACTCGATTTGTTTTTGGAGCGCCTGTAATCGTCGGGCCCCGATTACGGGTTTCGCAGCTCAGGCCACTTCTTTTTTCCGGGAAAGAAATCGACAAACGGTCTTATTGTTTAGATAACAAGCTATGGCCTTGGTCGATTACCTCCCTGCGGATCCTGCCAACCGTGTGGCTAGAGAATTGGCTCGGGCGTGCCGCAGATATCTTCTTCGCTTCAACGGCTTTTCCTACGACTTCGTAAAAGGCGGGGAACAAAATGTCATGGAAAGACTGTCACCATTCGCTTTTCAAACAATTTTCGACGTTGGCGCCAACACCGGGCAATGGAGCAAGCTGGCGGCAACCTTCTTTCCAAAGGCGATTTTCCACACATTCGAAATTTCCAAAACCACTTTTTGTGTTTTGGATAGGAATCTGAACGGCGCGAGTTTCAAGAATAACAATTTTGGTCTTTCCTCAAAAAATGATAGTGTGCCCTACAAGGATTACGGGCCCAATTCAGTTCTTAATACTTTAATTCATCAGACTTGTTCTTTCGACGCCGCGGATTTTCCCAGCACCTGCTTTGCAGAGGTAAAAAGTGGCGACTCCTATTGTGATGAAAAATCTGTGGATTTCATTGACCTGCTGAAGGTGGATGTGGAGGGTGCGGAGAATATGGTTTTTGCGGGTTTTGAAAAAATGCTGCAAAAGAAGTCGGTGCGTGTAATTCAGTTCGAATATGGGTTCAATAACGGGGATGCAGGATTCTTGATGCATAATTTTTTTAGTTTTTTTTCTGATTACGGCTACGACATCGCCAAAGTCAGGGAAAGGCGTATTGAATTTTGCGGCTTTCACCACACGATGAATAACTTTGAGTCAGGACCGAATTACCTAGCAATCAGGAGGGATGATCAGGCAGCCTTGCATGCGCTGACAGAATAAGTCATTAGCTGGAGTGATCCTATTGACGTGAATAGGAGTTAATTCAGCAAGAATTTCTTCTGAAAGGCTAACATCACAGCATGGGGGTCCGCCCATTGTTGATATGCAGTCAGCACTTCAGATCCGCGTTTTAAATCAGCCAGGTTTTTCACCAAGTCTGAAGCCTTCCAATAGATCCTACATTTGTCCCCTAAAAACTCTAAATGGGCTTTTTCACGAGATCCGCCATAGGTGATGATCGGCTTTCCTAAGACTGCAAACTCGCCAACCGCCAGCCCAAACGTCTCTCCAGTATCTCTCGCATGAATCATGGCATCGCAAGTGGCTAGGAATCTCGCTTTCTCCAAGGAATCAACGGTGGCGGGAAGATAGTGGACATTGGCTAGGCGTTCCGTTCCGTGGATGGGCTTCGTATTCAAGAACACAAAGTGATCCTCGGGATAGTTGCAGGCATGCTCGGCCACCACTTTTCTGACAAAAGGGATGTTAAAAGTATCCCACCCCCCGTGCCGGCCAAATACCCGCGCTTCCGAAGAAATTTTGAGCTGTTTCCGCAGGTTTTCTGCGGATTCAAGACGAGGAACGTAAAACGGCACAAAGGAATCTTCCCGACCTGTCATCACCCTAGACATCCAAGGGGAAAGGCAGGCATAGACATCCCCGTGGAACTCATCACATAAAAACTGAGCATGAATACAGTTTTTTACGCCTGGCACCAAAAAGCCGTCATAGGTCCCGGGCTTGGTCATATAAACAACTCTTACTCCCTCCTTCTCCAAGGCTCGACCGAGGGAGAATTTCGACTGGTACAAAATCACCGGAAACTCCTGTTGCCATTTTTTTAGGATGGGATGGTCGGCAAATCCCGGCCGATCGGGAAAACAAAGAATGGATTCGTTTTTTAGGATCGCCCTGTTAAGGCGTGCATAATCAAGCATAGCGGCTTCCGATCCGCGTTCTGTGATCCAATGGCTGTGAAAAGCAATCTTCACGGGTGGCGCAATTGATAAAACTCCATCCGCTCATAGACCAATTCCAGTCGATATTTCTCGCGCCTCAAGCGCTTCTCCCAAAGCGCCCGCCGTGTCGGATTCCAGATGGCCACCAAGACTGGCCGAATCAGTTTTTGCCGAATCGCCCTACAGACGCCAGAAGCTTCCCTCACACCCCGCGTGGTAACGCCCACGGGATTCTGAGGGGCATTGGGCTGGCTCCAATCGGTCAATCTCTCGTTGTGAAGCTGGGTGGATGGTCGGTTTTTTTGAAAGGAAATAGCCGGCCATTTTCTGTGTTCCCAAGCCTCTACTTTTCGCCCTTCCACCTGCTCCAACCATACCCCTAGGCTGCCAACCAGACCGTCCCCTGCCTGCAATTCTATCCAGATCCCGGAGTCGACTCCCTTGAGGAGGCGACGGCGAAAGATTTCAAAAAAGCCCTGTTTGGTAAAACCTGCCGACTCGACTTTCCACCTCCGTTCATAACCGGCTCGCCTTTTGAGATGCCAGGCTGGGCATCTGGGGGGGAACTGGCGATAGACCCGGGCCCGTAGGCTCCGCCACCAAGCTTTGGAAATTTTCAACTCCATGAATTATCATCCCTTGTTAGGGAATCCACGCCGGAAGGGTGGCGGGCCACTTCGGGATCCATCCTCATGCACCCGGTCTCTTCGCACCAAACGCCATTTGGTTAAGGGGAAAAACCACCGCCTCCGTGCGACTGACATCTCCTCCCTTTCAATTTCCCGCACCAGAAATTCCAAAAGCTTTTCATGGGAATAGATCTCCGGCACCTGGTTGTTGATGAAAGCAGGTTCGGCCAACATCCGCAGGTATTCGTCCGGGGTATTTTCCAAGTGCAGGATATAATCGCAGCACTCCCCAAAATTCCTAAATCGCCGGACATTGATAAAAGCCTTGGGGTTGAACCACTGCAAAGCATGCTCATCCCCCCAATAGATTGGCACGGTGAAAGCCTCGAACGCATCGGTGAACTTTTCCGTGGTCCAACCTGGAGCCAGCCGGTTCTCAAAAGCGATATGGAACCTGTATTTGGAAATAAATTGCATCTTTGCCCGTCCAGCAGTCCCCGGCACTTCATAGCCTACGTTGTTGAACGCAAGCCCCCCGGAATCGACTTTTTTTCTTCGATTTAGCTCATGAAAGAACTCCGTCCTTGGTCGCACAGAACGATCCGCATATTTGTGAAGAAAAGAGCAAAATCCTCTTGGCTCATTTAAAATACGCTGACAATCAAAATTTGCAGGGCGAACAAGATCCTCCCCCTTACGATGTGCAGCAAAAAAAGGGTAGTAGTAAGCACGCGGGTGATCTGCGTGGGCCGAGGTGACAGCCGCATCGCACTGTTTCCAGTCGGGTAGATACCTTTCTTGTGTGTAGAATATCTTTTTGGAGGAGTAGTGGCGGTTACGCGTTCCGTAGTGAGTAAAAATGAGGACATCGGGAGTATCCACAATATGTACGTCGTAATGCCGAACCAACAAATTATGAAGGAAGTTATCGTTTTTCTTTAACTTCCCAAGGGCGTCGGCAAAGTCTAGATAAAGAACTGGTTTTTCAGACATGGCCTTGTACTCCGCTTTTCTCAAGCCGAGGAGAGGCTATCTTTGCCGGAAGCTGGGACAGAATTCTACGGGATTCGTACATTAGATCTCATTATGGGAAAGCCGGGCCTGAACAAGCTCCTTGATGATGCAACGAAATCGCAGGCGAGCCTTCCACCCCAGACAACGGAGTGCCGCCGACGGGTTTCCAGAACTCCGCAAGATATCTGCAGGCCGAAAAAGCAACGGATCCACCGAGACGTGATCCCGCCAGTCTAGCCCCACTTCGCAGAATACCGCCTCAACAAACTCCCGTAAGGAATGACTCTCCCCTGTCGCCGCGATAAAATCACGAGGGCGCCGAGATTGCAGCATTTTCCACATGAGTTCGACGTAATCCGGCGCCCACCCCCAGTCTCGGCGCACCTCAAGGTTGCCTAGACGGAGTTTTTCCCCTGAACCCCGGTAAATGCGCACGGCTCCAGCCACGATCTTTTGCGTAACGAAACGTTCCAATCGCAGAGGGGATTCATGGTTAAAGAGAATTCCCGAGCAGGCAAACAAGCCGTAAGCTTCCCGGTAAAGGCTGACCGCATGGTGGGCTGCCGCCTTGGCAACCGCGTACGGGCTGCGGGGACGGAATGGGGTACTTTCATCCGCAGGGCGGATCGTTTCACCAAAACATTCACTGGTGCCTGCCTGATAAAATCGGGCGGGATGCTTTAGAACCCGCAGGCACTCCAGAATATTCAGGGTACCGACAGCCACCCCTTCAAAGGAATCCACCGGGTTCTGGAAGGAAAGCCCCACGGAGGAAGGTCCCGCCAGATTGTAAAGCTCCACCGGGTTCACCCTTTGCAGAGTGGTCAGCACGCTCCTAAAATCCTTCAAGGATACAGAGTGAAGGTGAATGTGGCGAAGGAGACCCCAGCTTGCGAGATGCACAAAGGCAGTGCTCTCGTGATCCCGGGATGAACCATGAACCTCGTAATCTTTTTCCAGCAAAAGTTTGGCGAGATACGCACCGTCCTGGCCCGAGATTCCGAGGATCAAAGCCCGGGGCTTTTTTGTGCGCCGAAGGGAACCTTTTGGCTTTTTGGCGGGCGTCCGTGTAGGAGTCACATTCCCTCCCGCCCAAGAAGCTGCAGCATAACCTGCCTAGGACTCCGGAAAAAAGCCCGGAGGCGGCCCCACCACGAACCCCAATCCCTCGCCTGCCGTCGGGAACGATATACCAGGACCGGAGCTATCCCCACCAAGTCCCGCAGACGCCCAGGATTTTCGGCAAAATTCAGGGTCGCCTCAAGCAATCCATCCGGAGCCGGGGAGGTCCGGGCATAGATCTGGCGGGTCATTCGTTCCGCCAATGAGGCGAGTTCTCCCCTCGTTTCGAGCCAACCCCGGCGCACTGTCCGGAGATGCTGACGCGCCCTCCGACCCATGTGCTGCATCTCTTCTAGCGAATGGGCGCGGGGAAGCCCAATGCCCCTATCCTCCCCACGGTAAAGAATGCCGTTTTGTCCGCACGTGATATACTCCTCTGCTGTCGGCTGATTTTCTGCCACTACACACATTCCCATGGCCATAGCCTCGAGAAAAGTGAGGCCCACCCCCTCAAACCGCCTAGGAGAAAGATACACCTGAAAACCTTGGAGGTGTTGCAAGTATGCAGTGTGATCGCCCCAAGCATTCTCTGCTGCGGACCGCAGGGAGGGAGGACTGCTCTCGGCAAATTGTTGGTCCTCAAGTGACCGGACTTCGAATTCGTGGACTCCCAATTGCCGAAAGATTTTTTCCGCGGCCACACGGTCCAGATGTTCTGGGGTGCGTTCCCAGAAATAACCGCGCACCCCTTGGTTCCATGAAACCTCCGGGAAGGAGTCCGGGTCAGGGGCATATTGCAGGTGCCGGCACGAAAGGCCCAAGGAGGACAAACGTTGGTGCAATCCGCGAGAAAGGGAAACCCACTCGACCCGTCGCAAGGCCTGCAGGAAGGAATCCGGAGTCTCCCGTGTGCAGTCAAACATGGGAAATAAAATCACCGGACAAAAAAGCGAGCACCACGGCGCTAGATGCTCCAGCTGGAAAAGCACCAGCACCCTCGGGGGGGAATACAGTAACGACGGTAGAAATTCCGCTAAAGTGGCCCGATCACCGTGAATTCGAGAATAGGGCTGCCCAAACGCCTCGAGCAGCCAATTAAAGTTTTGGGTATATCGGTGATGAGGATGGGTAAGGAAAACCATTAAAAATTGCCGGAAGAAGCTGACTTCTTTAGTAAAGCGTGATCGAGCCAAGTTTTTGAACCTAAAAGGTTCTCGATTGAATCCACAAGGTCCTTGGAGGTGATTCTTCGACGGATCAATGATCGTAAAAAGCTTTTGGGCGAGAGAAGAGTCCGGAGACCGGAAGCAGCCCACACGTGTAGGGGCAGGTGTCCATGCCTGATCAGGCGGGCGCCCAAGGAGTCCGCCTCGCCAGGCGGCAAAAAGGCATGGAGGGATTTTCCGTCGGAAACCAGCATCAAGCCGTGGGCTTCTGCAAGACAAGAAAGCGACCGGTGGCTGTGGAAACCCACGTGTTGGCCGTGTTCCCAACCATAGTACCACCAGCAATCCGGAGACGGTAACCGTTCAGGTCGTAGTTCTGTGGTAAAAAGAATGCGGGGAGCCCGGGCCAACATCCTGCGGATTTCCGCCACGGGATCCGAAAAATGTTCCAAACATTCGAAACAGGTCACTCCCTCATAGGCGGTATCGTGTTTGTCCTCAAAACCGCCCGCAAAGAGATTTTCGGCCTTGGGGTCTTGCCACCGAAAGTCAAAACCGGTGTCCCGCATGCGGCGAGCATAGCCCCCATGACCCCCGCCGTAATCCAGCCAAGCTCCTTTGTTTCCGGACAAAAGATAAATAGGCAAAGACGTCTGCTCCCGCAGCGACTCCGTCCTTGCTAAGCACCCGGTGTCCAAAATGTTGATGACGCGACGATAGGCCTCCTCCAACCAGTGTGGCTGGGCCACAAAAAGATAGTCGCAATGCGGGCAAAGAAAAACTTCGGCCGAGAAGGTCTGCAAGACCCTATGAAGAAAAGCAAAGTTTGACTCACCCCTGCAGACCGGACACGGCTGGGTTTTGCTGGAATTCTTCACTGGGGTCCAACGCATCCCGTGCAGGAAAGTCGTTTCAGAGGAGACCTGCCAATCCGCGGGAAAAAGCCCCCTTTTCCTTGGCTAAACGAGCCGCCAAAAGACGGCGATCCATGTAGTCGAAGGTCGCCCGCGATAGGCCACAAAAATCCAGCCCGCGCGCCTTCAGTTCCCGCACGAAGGCCTGACCGATATATCCCGAGGATCCAAGTACCCATATCATATCAAATCCCAACCCTTTTAGCGAGGGAACGACGAATTCTGGGCCAAAAGGACAGTCGTCCCTCCTGTTGTAATAGATGATTGAGAAGCACAGCGCGATCCAGTTCCGTATCCGCCTTGATCTCCATAGGCCCCTTGAAAGGAGCAGACAGTAAGTCCTCCCTTTCCATCCCTGTTTTCACGAGAACGTCGCGCGTATTCGTGGCATCTGGTCCAAAGCCCACGTTCCGAACGAGGTTTTGTGCTGGGGTGATCGAAACCCAGCCTTGCATCCAAAACCACGAGATCCAACAGTAGTCCCACGTGGAAAGTTCTCCCGACGCCACTCTTCCAAAAATCCGATTCCAGTAAGCTTCTTCTGTTTTATCCGCATTGGGGAAAAGGTCGCAAAATCCTTGTTTCGGCCAAGCCCAACGACTGCGATCGTAGGCTTTCCACGCCCTCGCCCATGTAGCCCACCCCCAGATGTGAGCATACCTGCTGAAATAGTAGTCCGTGGCCAAGACCTGCTTCTTGGGTAAGAAGCAGTTGCCTGATATGGCTCCCACCTTTGGTTCATTACGATACTTCTCTAGCATAGCTTCACAGAACAAGAAAAAATTCGGCGTTGGATGGCAATCCTCTTCCAGAATGATCGCCTTCTCTTCGTGCTCAAACACCTGATCAAGACCAGTTTCAATTCTCTTTTTCAAGCCCAAGTTTGTGTCTGAGTACAATCGCACTATCTGACACGGCCAACTGATTCCGCCTTCAGCCGCTTGACGGGCTTGTTCGCATAAACTCTTTTCAGTGGTTTCCTTGGGACCATCTGCCACTAGCCAGACCTTTGCGGGGCGAACCAGTTGTAGACGAACCAACAACTCATTTACATGAGCTGGCCGGCGGTACAAAAAAATGACAACTGGCGTATTCATTAGATTCTAAAAGTACTACCAATAGCAAGCATCGTCGATTTTAGCGCGTAGCTCGGGGGTCTCCTCTGGCAGGACAGAAACCCAAGCAGAGTTGTAAAAGTCGCTATGGTTCCAACGTTGCCCTTTGATTCCGAAAAAAAGCTGCGTTTCTCCCCCCGTGTGGATCGCAGACCGACCTGACTTCTTAATTCGCGCAGCTAATGGGATAGACCAAGCCCCTGCGCCAATCAACGCTACGTCAAATTGTTCTTGCGCAACCTTGCCCGACAATATTTCAAGCCCCTCGGCCCAAGATCGATAAGGGCTTGGCTCTAAATGCCACTGTAATGGACACCTTAAAAATCGAATATTAGAGGCCGTTTTTTCCCAATTTGTTTTCGTCTGATCTTCTGGATCATGAATTTGCTGCATTCGCGGGAGCTGCATTTGCATCGTTTTTATGAACGGCGAAATAACTAGGCAGCGAAAATCTGCAACTTCAGCTAAAATTGATTTCCCCAACCAACCCATTGGAATTCTTTGTGCTTTTCCGGGATTTTTCGAAACAATTTTTGATTCATACAATCTGAGGAAAGGGTCGGTTTGCCATAAACAAACAAAATCAAGATGGGCAATGGATGCTCGCATATTTCGATTCCAGTCTCTGTAAGCATCCAACTCGACCGGGAAAAAGCCTGCGTTATTGGCCAGCCGCGTGGCAGGACGAATCCAACCGTTTATTCCAATTGCAGATTGAAAAAAACGGTCGAAATACTCCAGCCCCAAAATTTCAGCCGTTCCTATCTTGCCGGCGGCGAAAGGCCGCCCGTCTCGTAACAATTGATTATACGGTACGGAAGGAAATTGCAAAACGTCACCGCCGTGAGACGTTTGAACCGTGAAAGTGAACCGATTATTCTTAAATCGAAACCAAGAAGCGATGCTTCTTCCCAACTCGCTAAAGCCTAGGGCAACATGCCCGAGTACCTCCCCAAGCCGATAAAGTGAGGCCTTGAGCCGCATTTGCCTTTGCATGACAATAGCGGTTCCTACCCGCACCAGTGCCATCGGAATTTTAAACAGGTGGTAAAGAGAGTTATGTATAACCTTTTTTTCTTCAGTCTTAAATGCCGTGACTGCATCGAATCCGGATTGGCAAGCCAGCATTAATTTGCTTTGGGGGTTAGCAGCTAAATGATGCACGGCTAGTTTGGGGTCATAGTACCGTCGATGTTGTTTCCCGTATCGTTTGAGGTGGCGTAGTTGTAACTCCGTCCCTTCGTGGTACCCAAAACGATTGCCCGATGGCCCTAATTCCGGTCGCATTCCACCTAAGGCGATGTATTCGGTTCGTCGAAAAAAGAGGTTGCCCTCAACAAGATAAATATCATCGGAAAGATTTTGTTCTTTTTCAAGTGGCGCCTTTCCCGGTTGCAATGACTCCCCCTCATAACCGCCACCAAAGATTAGGCCATCTGCCGGCTGAGATTTAATAACCAATGTTGCCGTCCGTAACCAGTGGCAAGGCGGCACGCAGTCATCATCTAAAAAAGCGAGCCACTCCGCTTTGGCGCAATTTGCCCCAAGATTCCGAGCTTTCGATACATTATTGGTCGAGTTGACCTCATATTTCCAGTCCTGGTTTTTTCGGATAAATGGCAACACTAAGTTTTTAGCTGATGCCTGAGTATCATTATCGACAATAATGATCTCAAATGGTGGTGCCTCTCTCTGTTTTTCAACTGCCTCCAGAACAAGCTGAAGCTCACGAGCCCTTTTATAAGTCACCACGATAACGGACAGCTGTGGCACTGTCTTCAACGTGGCACTCTTTCGGGTTTGCAATTCCAGTTTTCTTCCCTCGTCGTTATCATCTGCCACCTTTTGATCAAAGGGTGAAAAAATCGCCGAACGGGTCTCCACCACCACCTCTGCCCTGGGTGTTGGATCTGCCAGAGTTCCATGCTTCGTTGCAGGGAACCCCAACTACGACATCGCCGCACCGTTCCATGACTCAACTCATGCGTTGCGTGCCCCAAGTGAAACAGCCTTTCCTCCCCTCCTAGCATTTTTAGGTTTGCATCTTCCAAAGGCCCATCCCGACGGCTAGGAGCGCTGTTTCCCTTCGCATAACTGTAGTCGTGGTCGCAATGGATGACTCTCATCTCATCAGATAGGTCAATCACTGGAATTCTTTTGGCACGAGCATGAAAAATCATCCAATTGTCCCATCCTCGGTGCCCAATAAAAAAAGGAGGCATCCTTTCAAAGGATAGTCCGCGGAATAAGAATATGTCGAGGGCACAAGCCTCTCCCCATCTACCACTCTTCTTTGCTCTACTGAAAAAAATGCTCCATTCCAATTCGGATGCAGGCGCCACATCAGACCATTTTGGCAAACACCAGCGCCGCGCTGATCCAAGCCAAGGCCCTGGGCGGGCTCGAAGTTTCTCTACAATCTTTACCGCAGAGTCATCCAGCAGTATATCAGAGTTGAGATAAAGAAGTATCTCACCAGCACCTCTCTTGGACGCATCTTGGAACATTTCACAAATAACCTCACCTCCCTTCCCACCTTTAACAAGCGGGCCTGCAGGCTGCATAACCAAGCTTTCAATCTCTTCATTCCATGAGGCAACATCACCATAAAGGAGGATAGTTGCCTTTGGGAAAGCGCGCCGCCAGCTTCGAAAAGCAGCGACCTGCACTGCCTCGGTCTGTTCATTGCGGGGCTTGGGCGAACTAAATAGAATCAATGATCGTTTCCAGTAAATCAGTTTTATTATAGTCTTGTGGAATATCCAAAAGTTTCAAAGTCTTCCTGAAAGAAATCGGTAACGAATCTAGCCGTATTAGAATCATAGAAGGCCCGGAGCCCCTCTTGCGGTTTTCCTATCGATGGGTTAACAATATGAATACTTGGAAGTAAGAGCCCTGTTTTTTTACGCACAACATCAAGGAATTTCTCGAGGTTCTCATATCTTCCAACCTCTTTAACTAAAAGATTGCTTTGCTTATCAAATAAATAGCTCTTTTGGGTCCTCCACATAGGCGGATGCGGTCGATTGTGCTCAGTCCAAAAAAGCGAACCTTGTATCGCATGACAAAAGTCTTTGAAATCACCAGCAACTAGTTTTTCAGTATTTTTGTAGTAAAGGAAGAGGCTTGCAACTCGATCAAAAGGATTGCGGACTACGGAAAATGTAAAAAGCGAAGCCCACAGTTCATTACCTATAATCTGACGCACCTCTTCAGCAGTCGAATGCGCGCCAAAAAACTCCATCGATGACCGTTCTCGCCTCTTTGCGCTGATGCAGGCCTTACCGTGTGGCCAACCAACCTCTTTAAAGAGCAATTCCCGAAGAAAAGTGGAACCAGTTCGCGGAATATCAACATACCAAAAGCCATTTCGGTTTAAGCAACTCCTAATAAGATTTAGTTTGTAGTACCGAGAGATTTTCTTAAACATAGAAAGTCTTGGTTCTTGAAGACAATGATTGCTGTATAAATATTAGTGTTGGGGGCAAAAGCAGCCAAGAACGCCTCTCTTGTTTTAAATTAGTAATCACAGTCAAATGACTAGGCGTTTGGATTAGCTCGTTCGTTGTGCCTTAAGAGCGAGCTTAACTGAATGTCCGCCTTTCCTTTGATATTCGGGCGATCACACTTGCCAGGGTAATCCTCTTGGTCATCGTAGGTTTTGTAAATATTTCTGTTCACCATTGTAACCTCTAAGAGATTTGGAACTAAAGCACCTCCCAAAATTCGAGCCCCGCCTGCATTGTTAGCGTGGACATGAACTGTGTCGAATATGTTTGATAATTTATTCCAAGTAGCTTCAAGTGTTGCAGTTTTATCTGTTATAATCGCATCTGCGATGCCGTGAAATTCCGCAACAAAGAACCTTATTTTACCTAAAGACTTTTCTGAACACGATAGGATTGCGGGATACTCCCAACCCTCAATATCCATCTTCAACGCTGGCAAATTGTCACAGGAGATTCTCTGAAGCACACTTTCCAAGGAGACTTCTGTGCTATTAGGCTTGGGATTTGCCACCACCAAGCTTTGAATCCATCGAATTTTAGGATGGATTTGAGGTAACTGGGAAATCGTCGGGTCATAGGCTTCCACTAGAATTCCCGCCTCTGCAAACGACATATCAAAACTGTTTTCTGGACCAATTCCGAGGGAAATGAGCATGGGCACTGTTTTCCAATCTGCTGGAATAACATAGCCGCCATCAGCATCTGTACCGACTCTGACTTTGCCTTCAGGCCCAAGGCTACGCATCCGAAGGCACCCCAAGACCCTTTGCCATCGATGGTACAGAGAAGGACTCCATGCCAATGGGCCATCATGAGTGCGGGCACAGCTTTCCTCCAAGCGCTCAATCGCTTGCTTTAAGGTGTCCAGATCTTCTTGGGCTTTTTTGACAAGCTGTCGTGTGCGAAAAATCTTATTTTTAATTTTTAGAAGCATATAATTTGCTGATGGCGATAGCTTAAATTCTTCTAAGCCTCCTACTTTACACTCGATCAGTATTTAAGTTGTGTCGCAGGATAAAAACCCCTGATGACTTTCCCAAAGGAGTGATATCTAATATTCTGCCTTTAAGATTTTCTAAGGGAAGGCTACATAGGTTCACCTTTAAACAATATAGGCAAAAGACTTGCTTGGACATTCCAAATGTCTATCCACAAGCCACTGCTTGGATAGCCGCTCTTATATGCCCAGCTAAATGGTTATGGTGACCGTAAATCTTGCGCTCTCCTTTTAGTCCGAAGTGTTTCCTCCATAATCTTTTCCAGGGATGCACCCCCACTTCCCTCCACATTTCAGCTGCCAACCGTACCCGATCTTTCTCGTCCCACTGTTCTTTGTGCCGAATATGAAGGGCCATCGGTTCCTGCAGAACTTGGATTCGATGCCCCAGATGGAGCGTTCGAAACGGAATCCAATAGTCCCACCAAGGCAGCCCCAGCCCAAAGGAGCGATTCAAGAAAAGTCCGCGCAACTCGGGTGCCAAGATTACGCCATCGTAGCCCCAAGGGTCTCTCTCCATTTTCCCCATTTCACCACCCGAATCATATCGATCAATCTCCCAACGAGGGATCATCGTCACCCCCCTAGGTTTTTGGCTGAGATATTTACTTGCGTTCTCAGAGAGAAGAATATCTGCATTTAACATAAGACTAAACTTGCCTTCATTCCTGGCAAAGGAAGTCTCGATCAGGTCGGCCACCGCCACCAAAGGCCGTTTATTCCGCCCGCGACACGCTTGGTCCACGCCCGCAACTTCCACGAACTCTCCATACCGCTGTCGAATTGTCGCGACCTCATCTGTCAGATTGAGACTAACCCCAAGAAACCCGGCTCTTTTCCAGCTCTTTAAGGCGACTGCTTGCCTTTCTTCCGCCTGCGGTTGAGGACTTATGCTGGTTACTATTATCAGGTACTTGCTACCTTTTTCAGCTCATCTTTTCGCGAGCGAATCACTCTTCAATCAATCCCCGCTTTCTCCACTCGGCCACCATAGGCGCATTTCCTAAATTGTCCTCCCACTTTGTTGGCAAAGGAATAAGGGTCTCCGTTCTCATAAGCCTGATTCGGGGCTTGGGTGGAGCCTCTGATACCAGGTCGAACTGGTTCCCACCCCGAATCAACCAGATACGATTACTTTTAAATCTCGGCATATAAACGGATAATGGTTGGGATAGTTCCTTTAGGAACGTCAATTGGGAGTTCAACACTCTTTGAGCTTTGACGCAACCCACGCTATAGAATATTAGGATTAACAGGCTGTTCAGTAGCCCACTGAAAAGAACTAGCCCAGGAAGAACCCAGCGTCTTCCTGACTGACCGGTCACCAGACTGCATAGTACTGGAACCATTAGCGTCGCCGGAATCAGCCATCCCTGTGGCGCCCAGCGTGCCCACCACGTCTGTGTTAGGCCCACACTCAATATTACGGGTAGGATTGGAAAGAATGTTACGAACGGAGGAGGACTTCCTAGCAGGATTAAGGCTAACGACCCTAGCGCTACTAGAAGGCATCCCCCATATAAAGGTCCAAATCCACCCGCTCGGGCGTCAGGGGTCAGGTCTTCAAAAACGGAAAGTTCTCGCCGATTCAGGGCGAAGGGAAACTTGGTCTTTACCCGATCTGCAACAATTTCCGTTGGCGCAAAGTAGGACATTATGAAGATTTGTAAGCGATCCAGCTTTAGCATCGCATCTAACCCCAAAGAGTTTTTTCCCACCCCATATCCTGAGGTGGCAGGATTTGTTGCACTGATAAGATATTCAGGGGTCAACGCTGGAAAACCGCCCACTTTGCGAAAGAGCATCCCAACCGGCCAAGTTATCAGTGCAGAGATTGCTACAAAAATTAGCATCGGCCGCAGATTTTTCAGATGGGTGAGGGCATAAAAGACTAGGAATACCACATCGATGATGACCCCATAAAAAAGTCCTGAGGTTTTTGAAGCGGAAAGCCCTAAAAAGGCAACCACCAAAGCGATCAAACCATCGGCTGTTACTCCCGTGACCAGCAAGCGCAAAGCACTAAACAGCATGGAGGCAAAAAGTGAACCCGTATGCCCATCGATATAGTAGGTTGAGCTTTGTGAAATGGCCACTGGATTGAGTGTCGCAAGACCTGCTAGCGCTGTGGCCCAGCCCTTAGGAATACAAAGAACGGTCAGGGCTCCAAAAACAATTCCAAACGATGCAAACATGAGGATGGGGGTGATTGCTTTGCCTGCATTTAGGCTGCCCGTGACTTGGGCGAGATACGCTGCCAATAAATTGCCGAAGCTGTACTGGTAACCAGACTGCACGACAAAGGATCCCTTGAGGTAAGGATTTGTCTCCCCAAGTTTCACCCCTTCTTGAAAGGATGGATCTTTAACTGGGTTCCATCCCGCAGAAAGACTCAGAACCGATTCAATCCTCGCATTCATCCCATCCACGCTCAGGTCATCGAATTGACCTGCAATCAAAGCAAGCAGGCCACAGGCGGCTAGATTGATTCCCAAAACAATCCCGGATTCTTTAAAGCGATCGATTCGCGATGAACTTCTGATCGCGAAATACCCTGTCACTAGTGCGCAGAAAATAAAGCTCATGCCGTGCCAGACAGTTATTGAAATCCCAACTGCAAATAGGCCCAAAGTGGCGATGTATAATCCCAACAGGCCCGTCAATAGCGACACCCCCGCTGGCCAGAAATAGTCGGAGATGCGAAAGTTTTCTTTAGTTTCCATGAACTTTACCTTGGGTAGATGGCTGTTCTTTAGCCCAGAAAAAGCGGCTCGAATCCAGCCGTTTGAAAGTGACGGTCCGCCGTTGCCGCCAGCGTGATGCCTAGACTTTTCATACAAGCAAAACTTGTGCAATCGGTGAAGGAAAAGGGCTGGTCATCGTACTGCAACATCCACTCTCTCGCTTTCGCGAAAAGGTCTGGACCGATCCAAGCGAAGTTGACGATCTTGGAATGATCGATCAGCTGGAACAGGCGCTGTCTCTGGTGGGAAATCTTACGTGCCACGAACAGCGTGCAAGCCTCGTCCACGATGTAGTCGGTCAGGATTAATCGGCATCCCTTGGCTTTGGGCAGCTCGCACATCGCCTGATGCCACGGATCGCTTCGGTTAATCCAGGCGTACAGTCCGCCCGTATCCAGAAAGACCGATTTCTCAGCCATAGATCACAGCATCGATGGCTTGATTGTTCAGCAGGGGAAGGTTTTCCGCCCCGTCAGCGAAATCAAGCGCTGGGTCCTGCCCTAAAATTGGATGGCTCGGCGCTACCGGGGTCAAACGCGCCAGAGGCCGATTTCGAAAAGTTAGCAGAAGCTCCTCCCCTTGATCCAACGCCCTCTTTACCTTGCCGAATTTGAAACGCATCTCTTGTATGCTCACCTTGGTCATAGAATAACAGTAATGGTTATGGTAATTATGTCAAACTATGTTTACAACACGTTTCTTCCCGACTCCCGTCTTCAGTCCACTGACTCCCTTTCCCGATCCCCACCTTCCCCTAACGATCGTTTACATTCACGCGCACGAACAACCTTCCGCTTTTCGAATTCCGAATTTACAGCCCCTCTTAGTCTTCATCTTAATCTTAATCCAGCCACCCTCTTCATCTACCGCGGCCAATGGAGCGCTAACTACCCTCCGTCCAATCCTCCACCTTAAGTCCGGGCACTCTTTGAAACTCTCTCCGGTTATGAGTCACCAATGTGGCGGACAAAGACAGGGCATGGGCGGCAATCAACAAATCCATCGCCCCGATCGCACGCCCTGCCTTCTCCAGCACGGATCGAATCTTCCCATATGCCTGGGCCGCATCCTCCCCGAAGGGCAGGTTTTCGAGGGGGAGAAGAAACTTGGCCAGAGCCGCCCGGTTTTGCTCCCGGCGGGCGCTGTTTTCCACTCCATACCACAGTTCAGAAGTGGTGATGGAGGAGAGGGCGACCGAGCCGGTCTTTTGCCGTGCCAACCGCCGGGCGATTTCGGGATATTTCCCGTTGATGAGATAAATGCAGTGATTGGTATCGAGCAAATACATCAGATACCGATGGGCGCCCTTTTTTCCAGCTCCGGCTGCTTACGTTGCGACATGAAACCGGGTGAGAACTCCCGACAGGCGTCAAACAGGGTTTCCCAGGAACCTTTATGGGGCAACAATACCAGGGCCGGCCCCACCTTGTGATAGTGGACATCCTTTCCTTCAAACCGGCACTCCTTGGGCAGCCGAACCGCCTGACTTCCCCCGCTCTTGAACAACTTTGCCGTCTTCATTTTTTTATATATACATATTGTATCTACAAGAGACAAGCTGGGATAAACACTTCTCTAGGGCTGGCTGTTTGCCGTAGGCAGTGAACGGTGGGCTCAGATTTATTGTCCTCCGACTCCCGCCCACCGACTTCTGTAATCCGGCATCTGCTTTCCGACAACCTCCCGCCTGCCCCTTACAACCCTGCATAGCCTTGGCAAAGCAGAGCCCCTTCCACCCTCCGGCAACCCTCTATACCCCATCTCCCATCTTACGAGGACCAAAGGCTCGCTAAGCAAACCAAGGCGTGTACTCGGGAATCATCTCCTTAATCTTCTGCTTGGCCCGCGAGGTGTTTCCTTTTGCCGACTCCTCAATAATTCCATGGATGGCTGCTTCGATCCCATCTTTTTGCGGAAGATTGAGCGATTGGGACTTTAATCTCCAGATCTTGGGATGCTCGGTTTTATCCGTCACCTCGTCATTGTGACTGAGCTCCTCATACAACTTTTCTCCCGGTCTTAACCCTGTGTAACGAATCTCAATCTCCCGACCCGGCTCAAATCCACTCAACTCGATCAATTGCCTCGCCATTTCCTCGATCTTTACCGGTTGGCCCATATCCAGTACAAAAATCTCTCCTCCCTTGCCCAACCTTCCGGCCGTCAGCACTAACCCCACCGCCTCCGCCACGCTCATAAAATATCGGGTTACCTCGGGGTGAGTCACCGTCACAGGTCCCCCAGCGGCGATCTGTCGCCGAAAAGTGGGAATGACACTGCCTGACGACCCCAACACATTTCCGAAGCGAACGGAACTTATATTCATGGAAGGATGCTCTTTTTGAATGATTTGAAGCCCAATTTCCGCCATTCGTTTGCTGGCTCCCATCACATTGGTCGGATTAATCGCCTTGTCGGTCGAAATCATGACGAAATCCTTTACGCCGTGTTTGACAGCCGCCTCCGCCAAAAGGATCGTTTTTAGACTATTGTTGGCGAGGGCCTCCCCCACCTGCTGCTCCATCAGAGGAACGTGCTTGTGAGCCGCGGCATGAAAGATCATTTCCGGTTTTTGTTGCTCGAGGATCGTCTGGATGCGAGCCATATCGCCCACATCCGCCACGATCGGCATCACCTCACTCCCAGCACCGTCCTCCTTGAGCTCCTGCTCGATTGCAAAGAGAGATGGCTCGCTTCTCTCGATCAAGATGAGAAGTCGCGGATGACACGCCCAGATTTGCCGTGCCAACTCCGCTCCTATGGTTCCTCCCGCTCCGGTCACGAGAATTTTTTTGCCTTGAATCCAATTCTGGCTTGCCGGCGCTTCCATTTCTACCGATTCCCGGCAGAGCAGATCCTCAAACTCCACCGGTTTGATTCGATCCAGATGTAGATGCCCGTTCACCACGTGATGCAAGGTAGGAATCGTTCGGACAGGAATATTCAATCGTCGGCACTGGGCCACTACGGCTCGG
>Ga0247842_10003747_pt1 | contig 19938 bp, 22 predicted proteins | sample LaCruzMarch2015__3_FD_192411 | JGI IMG/M metagenome (GOLD analysis project Ga0247842, IMG submission 192411) | Freshwater microbial communities from meromictic Lake La Cruz, Castile-La Mancha, Spain - LaCruzMarch2015_19m | ecosystem: Environmental > Aquatic > Freshwater > Lake | place: Spain...
CCCTGTTTATGACGAAACGGTGCTGCTCAACCGGTTGATCACAGACCTTCGTGAGCTCTCGCTGGCCGAGGCAGGGCAGTTAAAGCTTTACCTCGAGGAGACGGACCTGGCGGGTCTGATTAATGCGGAGGTCGCTGTTTTCCAGGCACGTTGCCAGGAGAAGGACGTTTCATTGCATGCCGATCTGGCAGAGGACCTGCCTCAGGTCAAAATCGACAGCGGCCGTATCAGGCAGGTACTGCACAACCTGCTGGAGAACGCGCTGCGCTTTAGCCAGCCCGGCGGCGTTATCAAGGTCGGGGTTGCAATGGGAAAGGATAAGAGCGTGTTGGTTTCCGTGTCCGACACGGGCAGCGGTATTGATCCGGATGACCTGCCCAAAGTGTTCGACCATTTTTACAAGGCCGACAAGGCCAGGCAGCGCAGTTACGGCGGGGCGGGAATAGGGCTGGCGCTGGTCCGCAAATATGTCGAATTGCACGGTGGCAGGGTTTGGGCGGAGAGCGAGGCGGGCAGTGGCAGCACCTTCAGTTTCACCCTGCCGGTGGCCTGATCGGTAGCCTTTAATCCCCCGCTTTTTCAAGAGCGCTCATCAGCGAAGCAACATGCTCCTTTAAATGGCGTACGTAGTCAATCATAAGTTCCAGCAGAGTGGCCTTGCTATCACCGCGGTCCCAGTAGTTTTGAAGCTTTTCAGGGTCCGCACTCCTGATTATGTTCCCGATTAAAACGTTATACAGCATCCAGAGCGTAAGCAGGTCGCTGAACCGCATCTCATTGTAATGCTCGATCGCCACCCATCTGGTATTGTCCAGACCGTAGCCGGGGAAAACCAGCCGTTCCTGTAGCTGCAGCCTTACAAAACGTTGTTGGTTGTTGGAGGCAGAGTCTACAAGGTGGCCGATTATCTCTTTGGGGGACCATTCGCCTTCCTTCGGCCGCCTGGAAGCGGATCCATCATCCAGATCGCGGTACCTGGTATAAAAAGCAGATACCGCGGCGTCGAGTTCACCTGCAATTAAATTAATATCCATTTCCACTGTCTTAAATAATCAATTTGCCTTTCGGCAGCCTGGGGAAGAACCTGGGCACCCTTTGCTTATACTCGATGTACGCCTGTCCGAACTTAAGCTCCATTTCCTTCTCCTCGACCTTGGTTACCTGGAAGTAGAAAAAGAGGACGAAGAGAGGCGAGAAGAAAAAAGTCAGCGATATCGAGCCGGTCATGACGCCCACGCCGAAGAATACCAGGAATATGCCCTGCAGCATAGGATTGCGGCTATGGGCGTAGAGTCCCGTGGTTATCAGCTTTTGAGGCGGATTGATCGGCACAGGTGTGCCCCTCGCCCGAAAGAACTGTATATACGTCCAGGTGATAAACAGGACGCCCGGCGCCAGTAGGATAAGTCCAAATATCAGGTTCCACGGCATATACACCACCTTGGGCAGGTTCAGCCATCTATCGGTGAAATATGCGCCGATGAAAAACAGCGAAATAAAGCAAAGGAAGAGGAAGGCCACCAATGGCGTATACAGCCAGCGCTTTTTGCTGTCTCCCGTGGCCATGCGGAATATTGCGTCGGCCAGGCGATTAAAAATACCCATCTCGCTCAGCCGCGATTATACAACGATAAGGCCGTAAATGGAACAGGGGACCATGAATGGCCCCCTGTTGCCGTTAAGGAGGTTGGTATATGAGGGTTGACCGTATTATAGGTACGGGTGTCTGTCGTGCAGCGCGCCCACCGTCCATTTCTGCCATTGTGTGCGCAGCTCGCCCGGCTCTATCATGGATGTATGGTGTCCGGATGAGATCATGACCTGCTTCGGCTCACTGGCCATGGCATACGAATAAAGAAACCTGTTGTATGGAGAAGTCTGGTCGCCCAGGCAGAAGACGAAGAGCTTTGCGCAGTCTTCCAGGCCGGCCAGCGCCTCCGAGGGTTTGGTCCTGATCCAGAATTCCAGAAATCTCCTCCAGTCCACGCGCATTTTGATCTTGTTGACCAGGTTGAAATACTGGAATATCGACCTGGCTATTAAGCGCAGCAGCGGGTGGGTGAAATGATCGGGGTTCCTGACTACTTTGTTCTTGATTTCACCGGGGCAGGCCAGCGCTACCAGCACCTTTGCCCTTTTAAGCTTGCCTGCTGCCAGGATTGCCGAGAAGGCGCCCATGCTGTGCCCTATCAGGCCCATGCTCTTGCGGTCGACCTCCGGCTGACTGTGCAGGAAATCCCAGGCGTCTATAACATCGTTCACAATGCTGCCATCCAGCGTTCCCCCGCTGGAGCCGTGGCCGCGGAAATCAAAGGTCAGTGTAATAATGCCCTCTGAGGCCAGGGTCTTTGCACTGTTTTCGAAGGCTGTCCTGTCACCACCGTAGCCGTGGCATATGACTGCGCCGGGCAGGTGTCTATACCTGCTTGCGCCTGACGGCATGAAGAGGGTCCCGTTGAGCTTTACACCGTTGCTGCCGAAGGTCACGGGCCTCTCCGACACTGTGTGTGTTACCGGTTCTCGTATAGCTGTTTTTATATGTATCACTTAATAATCTTCCTTTTATATGCGAAGTATACATGTTGGGCAGATGAATACCATCGGAGGTTGGGATGGTTTTCAGCGTAATTAAAATAATAATGAGCCGTCTTAATGTCGTATCAGGAATCATACTTTTGGGGGATGGGACGGATTGACCTGATAAAAGAAAGGCCGCCGTTTGGTTAGACGGCGGCCTTTGCATGTCAGTGGGAGGATTCAGGTTAAATCCATTTAAAGATGCACATGAACAGGATGATCGAGATGATATCGACAGCGCCTATTATGCCGACGGTTAGCAGCTTCTTTTTAATAGTCGTCATGTCGAACACCCAGAAGCTCACCACGAAGAAGGGCATGTAACCGATCAGCCAGATCAGCCACGGGGCGCCCAGGCTCCACCAACTGTATTCCCAGGTCAGCGCGCCTACCCAGTTGAGCAGGCATTCTATAGCTACCGCCAGGATGGATCCGACTACGGCATAGACCCACCGGTTGGGGATGCCCAGTATTTTCATGTTCTTGTTGGATGGAAGCATCTTGCACATCACGATGCCCATGATGGCGAACATGAATGTTATCTCGATGTTTAGGCCTATCAGTAGCACCAGTGCACTGCCGTTATCGGGTGTGCCCCAGACCGGCGCGAAGCCGGTGAAATTGAAGACCAGGCCGTTCCAAATCTCGTTGAACCAGTCCATCAGCCAGAAGGCCAGGCCGGCCAGCACCAGGCTCCAGTTCTTTCGTTCGACCTCGTTGGCATAGACATACATGACGATTAGCAGCAGGGGTATGACATACCACTGGAAATGACTGCCGTCACGCAGCAGCGCCAGAGCTTGTTGAGCAGATTCTGCCATTACGTTCCTCCTCCACTTAAATTATTTTTGTAACCTGTATATCAGGCTGCTAAGCCCAGCCGTTTTCTCATGTCGTTTAAGAGCTGCTCGAAATCGGGGGCTGCGGTTGGCTGGCTCCTGGCAGCCATTACTTTTGCCGTGGTTTTTTGCACTGCAAGCGTCCTGGGATTGATGCCCTGCTGCTTGGCCTCTTCGAGAATTCCCAGAGAAAGAGGGCCGAGGAAATCGCGCAGCACCCTGAACACGTCGTCCGAGGTGCCGCCCAGGACGTCCACCACGCCCAGGATCACGCCTCCCGCGTTGGAGATGAAGTCCGGCACAGCCAGTATGCCCTTCTTGAATATCATAGTCTCGGCCTCTTCCGTCATGGGTATATTGGCGATACTGGAAATGACCTTGGCCTTGACGCTGCCGACGTTCTTTTTGGTAATTACATACGGCCGTGCGCCTGGTATGAGTATGTCAACCGGCAGGCTGTAAAGGTTCTGGCTCTTGATGCGTTTGGCCTTTTTATATTCGAGCACGGCCTTGTCGCCCTGCGTCTTGCGCGCCTCCAGCAGGGCTTTTACGTCCAGGCCGTCCTTGTTGTAGATGGCACCGTCGATGGTTGAGATCGCCACCACGGTGGCGCCGGACTCGCTGATATAGCGAGCCACGCCGCCCCCCACCTTGCCGAAGCCTTCAATGGCCACCTTGGCGCCCTTGACGTTGAGCCCGGCGAACTGGCAGGCTGCCAGGGCGGCCACGACCACACCGTAGCCCGTAGCATGGTCCTCCAGAGGTTCGCCGTCCAGCATCTGAGTTGATAGGCCTGTGAACTTCTTTGGCACCCCGGCGCCTTCGAAGAAGGTGGCCACGTCTTCGTTGTCGGTGCCCATGTCCGCGGCCAGTGTGATGCCTGCGCCCAGCAACGGCTTCACGGCCCTGCCGAAGGACAGCATCAGCTCCCTGCGCTGCGGTCCGTGGATCCCGGGTTCGGCCCAGATGCCTGCCTTGGCTCCCCCAATAGGGAAGTCAAGTATGGCGAACTTGTGTGTCATGGCGCGTGCAAGCCGAAATATCTCCTCCGTGGTTATATCGGGCAGCATGCGTGTGCCTCCCGCCGCGCCGGCTATGGAAACCGTGTCGACCACCACCACCGCTTTCAGTTCAGTTGCGGGGTCGTAAACATGCAGTACTTTCTCGGGTCCGAGCTCATCTATGGTTGTAACCCATGCTGGCATAGTAGCTACCTCCTTTTCACGGTCAGGCCATTTTTACCACAAACCATATGAGAATGCAACAGACTGTTGATGTCGGTTGCATTGTAAAACCGGTCAGCTTATAGATTTAAGTGCTTTTTTAGCCTTGATGGGGATATCGAGTGTAAAAGTGATATCCTCCATGGAGGTGATGACCGGTTTCAGGGCGTCCCTGTACCGGCTGGTGACAAGGTCGTGGAAGACGTGATGCGCCCCTTCCCTTACCTCCTCCGATTCAGGGTAGTCGATTATGGCCTGCAGAAGCGGCCTGACCGATTTGTCCCCTATTCCTATCAACGCCTCGGCGGCCAGCCAGCGCACGTCGAAGAGCTTATCCCGCAGCGCCGCCACCAGCGCATCGACCGATTTGGGATCCCTGATCTGTCCCAGCGCCTTGGCCGATTCCCATCTCACGGTCTGGTTACGGTCCTTCATCGCGCTTACCAGCGGACTCACCGCCGGTCTGCCGATTTCGACCAGTGCCGCCCTGGCTTTGCACCTCTTGACGCCGTCCTTGCTGGCCAAAAGGCTCACGAGGGAGCTGATATCGCTTTGATCGGGTGAATCGTCCCGGCTGGTTGACTTCACGGACTCAGCTTTACTCATATCACGCTCCAGATGCTATATTTTACAGGCTGCGCGGGGACCTGTATCTATCAGCTAATGAGTATAGTATACGCCGTCATTATGCTGTCAAGTGTTTGCCCGTATTTAAGCATACTATGATTCAACCGGCGATGACCGATGGCGATCTTCGGGCTGCTGATTGAATTGGGAAATCGCGGATAAGTACAGTTACGGATTTCAGACCGGATTACTTGCGGCCTATACTGTAACTCTAAAAATCTGCATATGGAGGAAAACCAAGCATGATAAAGATTGTCTGTGACAGCACCGGGGATATTCCCGAGGAGATACGAAAACAGTACGATATAACGATTGTACCGCTTAACGTGTTATTCGGCACCGAGAGTTATCAGGACGGTGTGAACATTACGGCAGCCCAGTTCTACAAGATGCTCGTGGAGGGCAAGGTGCATCCCACCACATCCCAGCCCGCCCCCGGCGTATTTGCCGAGGCATATAAAAAGCTGGCCAAACAAACAGATGAAATACTGGTGCTGACCTTATCCGGCGGCATCAGCGGCACTTATGAGAGCGCCATGCAGGCCAAACAACTTGTGGATAGCAACCTCAAAATTGAGGTCATCGATACTAAGTGGACCTGCGCGGGGTTACTGCTGCCCACACTCAAAGCGGCCAGGGCCATCGAGAAGGGTATGAAGATGGCGGAGATCACCAGGATGATACAGGATATCCTGCCCAAGATCCGCGTCTACATGATTTTCGATACGTTGGAGTACCTGAGGAAAGGCGGCCGCATTGGCCTGGCCAAGGCCCTGCTGGGAGGAATGCTTAAGCTGAACCCTGTACTGACGCTTAAGGATGGTGTGATCCACCCGGTTACCCAGGCACGTGGCCGTGCCAAGGCCGTAGATATACTGGTTGACCTGATGAAAAAGACCGGCAATCCCGAGGAAATTGTAGTGGAGGATGCCACCACACCGGAGGAGCTTGAAGACCTGGTAAAACGAATAAGCTCTGCCATCCCCAATGCTAAAATAATCCGCACCAAGGTGGGCCCCACTATCGGCGTCCACGCGGGTCCGAGGATTATGGTCGCGGGCGCTATCAGTACATCTTAGGCCTGCGCTGGCAGCGCGGGCAGAGGTATGTGCCCCTCTGGCCGACCACGATCCTGACTACCTCTGTAGAGCAGCGCGGGCACGGCCGGCCCCCGCGGTGCGCCACGGCAAATTCCTCGTGAGCCCGGCCTGCCTCCCCATCGGGGCGGCGGTAATTGCGGATGCTCGCGCCCTGGTTCTCCACAGCCCTTTTCAGAACCGACCTGATGGACCGGTGCAGGGCAGCAATCTCCTGTCGGTTGAGCGAGTCGGCCGGCCGCAGTGGATGTAGCCCGGCGTCAAAGAGCGCCTCGTCGGCATACATATTGCCTATGCCTGCGATATGTTCCTGGTTCAGCAACGCCGACTTCACGGGTGTTGAGCGGGATCCCAGGTATTCAGCCAGCGCCGAACTTGTGAATTTGCCGCCCAGCGGCTCAATGCCCAGCCCGCCCACAATCTCATCCGGGTTTTTGGCCAGGCAGAAAGTGCCGAACCTCCTCACGTCGGTGTAAACTAGGCTTGAGCGGTCGTCAAGTATGAACTCAAGGCGCGAGAAAGGCTCGGGCCCGGTGGGGTTCCACAGCAGGGCGCCGGTCATGCGCAGGTGGACGAGCATGTATTCTCCCTGCGAAAGGCCGAATATAATGTATTTGCCGCGCCGCGACAGACTATTTATTTTTAGTCCGATCAGCCTTTCACAGAACTCTTCCAGCTTTATCTGTTTTATCGGTCTTGTGTCCCTGATGACGATACCGGTAATAGTCAGTCCCACGACGTGGGGTTTGAGGCTGATGACGATGGTCTCGACTTCCGGCAGCTCGGGCATCAGGCCATCTCACCCCAGTTCTGCCCCACTTTTATATCGATTTTCAGCGGCACTACCAGCTTCACGGCGTTGGGCATGATCTCAAGCACCAGACGTTTAATCGCGTCCATCTCTTCCGGCGGTACTTCGAAGACCAGTTCATCGTGCACCTGCAGCGTCATCATCGTTTTCATCTTGTGTTTCTTCATCTCGCGGTGCAGGTTGACCATGGCGATCTTGATAATGTCTGCCGATGTGCCCTGAACGGGCATATTGATGGCCATGCGCTCGGCGGACTCCCTGGCCAGCCGGTTGGTCGAGTTTATCTCAGGTATAAAGCGCCGCCGGCCCAGCAGCGTCTGCACGTAGCCCAGCGCCGCGGCCTGCTTCTTGGTGGCCTCAAGGTAGTTCTTGACCCCGGGATAACGCTTGAAATAGGCGCTTATGAAGAGCTCGGCCTCCTCCCTGCTGAGGTCGGTGGCCTGCTGGAGACCGTATCCGCTCATGCCGTAGATAACGCCGAAGTTGATCGTTTTGGCTGCGCGCCGCATGCGCTGAGTGACCTCCGCGTCTGGGACCCCGAACACCTCCGAAGCCGTATGGGTGTGTATGTCTTCATCGCGCAGGAATGTGTCGATCAACTCACTATCCTGAGAGAGATGCGCCAGCGCGCGCAGGTCGATCTGGGAGTAATCTGCCGACAGCAGCAGCCAGCCGGGCTGCGCAATAATAGCCTGCCTGATCCTTGATCCCATCTCGCCCCTCACCGGCAGGTTCTGCAGGTTGGGTTCGCTGGACGACAGCCGGCCCGTGGTGGTACCCGTCTGGTTGAAGCTGGTATGCACCCTTCCCGTCCGGGGGTTGATCAACATCGGCAGGGCGTCCGTGTATGTGGATTTGAGCTTGGAAAGCTGGCGGTATTCAAGTATAAATTTAATTACCGGGTGGGCGTCTTTCAGTTCCTCCAGTGTCGCTGCATCGGTGGAGAAACCTCCCTGCGTTTTGCGTTTGGCCTGCACCGTTTGAAGCTTGAGTTCATTGAAGAGCACGCCCGAAAGCTGCTGGGGTGAATTGATGTTGAACTGGTGGCCGACGGCGCCGTAGATATCCTTCTCCAGCCTCTGCATGTCCGAGCCCAGGCTGGAGGACATCTCCATGAGGAGCGCCCTGTCGAGCAGTACCCCGTTCATCTCCATCTCGGCCAGCAGCGGTACCAGGGGCATCTCCACATCGTTAAACAGGCTCCACAGCTCCTCGTTGCGCAGCTCCTGCTCCAGCGATTCTTTGAGCTTGAGGGTGATATCGGAGTCATTGCAGCCAAGCTCGCCCACCTGCTCGATGGAGAGGTGCGCCGGGGACACCTGCCTGGCTCCGCTGCCCGTCAGATCGGCCAGTTCCCGCGCCTCGATTCCCAGCCTGTTGAACGCCAGCGACTTTAGAGTGAGCGACTTTTCGCCCAGCAGGTAGGCCGCTATCAGCGCATCGAAGTTGACGCCGCTCATTTTCAGCCCGTTCTGGGCAAGTAGTATGATGTCGAATTTGCCATCGTAGGCAATTTTGGCGTAGCGTTCCTGTGTTATATATATACCGAGTGCCTTAAATACCTTTTCCAGCCCCAACTGTTCGATGCGGTCAAGCGCGGTATGCCCGATCGGGATATAGTAGGATTCGCCCCGGGCCGGCGAGATGGCGATACCCACCAGCCCGGCCTGCATGGGGTTGTCGCCTCCCGGCACTACCGAGATTGCAAACGTCCCGGCGTAGGATAGGCGCAGCGCAAGTTCATCCAGTTTTTGCAGGGAATCGACCATCGTGTAGCTGCCCTGTGAAGGCTCCTGCCTGGGGGTGGCTGCCGGCGCGGCCCCGATCTCGTCGGGCAGGCGTGACAGCATTGCCGAGAAACCCAGTTCGCGAAACAGTTCCACGACCTTGTTGCGGTCGTAAGAGCTGACCGCGCAGGTATCGAGATCAAACGGCATTGGCACATCCGTGACAATGGCCGCCAGCTTTCTGTTCTGCAGAGCGGTCTCGTGGCTTGACTGGAGCAGGGCGCGTATCCTCTGCGGTTCGACCTCATCTATGTGGCTGTAGATACCCTCCAGGTCGTTGAATTGCTGCAGCAGCCGGACGGCTGTTTTTTCCCCGATGCCCTTCACGCCGGGTATATTGTCGGAGGTGTCGCCCACTAGGGCTTTATAGCTTATAAGCTGGGCGGGGTCCAGGCCGTATTTCTCCCTGACCGCCTGGGCATCGTAAACCACTGTGTCTGCAAAGCCGCGCCGGGGGGACATGACGCGGACGCCCGGCTGCACCACCTGGAGCATATCGTTGTCGCCCGTTACGATCAGGGTATCTATGCCCTTGGAAACTGCCTGCGTGCTGATGGTGCCGATTATGTCGTCGCCCTCGTAGCCGTCCATCTCGAAGATGGGCAGGTTGAACGCCCCGGCGAGCTGATGAACGCGCTCAATCTGTGTGACCAGCTCCGGCGGCGTTTTCGGGCGCTGTGCCTTGTAGTCCTCGAACATCTCGTGCCGGAAGGTGGGGGCGTGGCGGTCGAAGGCGATCGCCCAGTAGTCGGGCTTGTTCTCACGCAATAGCTTGAGCAGCGTGCTGGCGAAGCCCTGGACGGCGTTGACCATCTCCCCCGTCTTTGTGATGGACAGGGGCGGCAGCGCGTGGAACGCACGGTGCACCAGCGCATTTCCGTCGAAGAGAATAAGGAGGGGCTTTTCTTTAGACATCACCCATACCCGCCTGTATTACCGCAGACTACTGGTCATTATAGCACAGCAATACCATCCCGTACGGTGTTCAGAACGACCAATAATCAAGGGGGCTTTTTAGCCCCCTTGATTATTGGTCGTTATACTGTAGAGAAGGACTCTAATTCAAGTCATTACTATTTACAGCGGGAAGGGCATTGTCACTTTTTAGCAACAGCTATAATAGCCAAAACACCGATCACAATCAGGTAGATGCCAACGATCCACGACAGTAAGCCAGGCATCCAGATGACCAGGATACCCGCTAATATGGATAGTATCCCCATTAACCAACCACTAACTTTAGGCATGATAAAACTCCTCCTTCAAAATCGATTAGCTATATGCTACATGGCTGAGAATGTAATAGTCATATAATTCAGTAAAAAGATATTAAAAAGTTATGATATTTTTAAAATATAGCCCATTTTGGTGACGGTCAGAATGATTTGGGGATCATCAGGTTTCTCCTCGATTTTACGTCTCAGACGGCTAATCCAAGTCCTGAGGAATTGAACGTCATTGCGGTATTCAGCCCCCCAGACGCGGACTAAAAGCTCCTCATAGGTCATGAGGCGGTCAGCATTTAATGCTAATTCGCTGAGCAAGAGCCATTCTATCCTGGTTAAGTATATTTTGTTGCCTCTTACGGTTACCTTATGTGACTTGAAATCGATGGTTATATCGCCCAAAGAAAGCTCATCTGGAACTTTAGGTGCGTTGGGTTTAAACCGGCGCATCACCGCTTCAATTCTGGATACCAGTTCATCAGGACTGAAAGGCTTTGATATGTAGTCATCGGCCCCCATATCAAGCCCTGCTATTTTTTCACGTTCATTTCCTTTAGCGCTGAGAAATATGACAGGTACCTTTGAAAAACCACGTAGCTCTTTAAGCACATCAAGCCCATTCATTTTAGGCATGAGTATATCAAGCAAGATCAGGTCGGGATGGCTGGCATGAAACTGCTCTAAAGCCTCAAGACCGTTGCTCGCAGTTACCACTTCGTATCCCTGTGCTCTCAGATTTGACCTGAGAAAATTCAGGATCCGTATCTCGTCGTCAACCACCAGTAACCGGCACTTATTTGCACTCTGTTTGCGATTAACCATCCTGACTGCCATAATAATATTCAGATTGAACAGATGTCAAGATAAGTGCTGTTGACAAATATTGGGCTGTATCATATTAATTAGTTATGCGCGTGAATGTCAGGCAGGTTTGAGCCATTAAAACTGGAATTATGGTGGGAGTCGTGAGATGAAAGAAAGCCGAAAAACAAAAGCTCAACTAGTAGAAGAACTGGACTTATTGCGTCAGAGGATTAAGAAAAAGGAATTAGCAAAAACCAGGAATGATGGTGCAAAGCAACTTCTCAAGGATTCTGAAATTCGATATAGACGACTTTTTGAAACAGCACAGGATGGGATATTGATTATCGATGCAGAAACCGGTCAAATACTGGATGTCAATCCGTTTCTCATCGACATGTTGGGATATCCCCACAAGGAATTTATGGGAAAGAGGCTCTGGGAGATAGGGCCATTCAAAGACGTTGTGGCAAGTAAAATTGCTTATCGAGAATTGCAGGAGAGAGAATACGTACGTTATGAGAATTTACCACTTGAAACCTGGGACAAACGTGAAATCCAGGTTGAATTTGTATCCAATGTATATAAAGTCAATCATCACCGCGTTATTCAGTGCAATATCCGCGATATAACGGCACGCAAACAGATTGAAAGGCAGTTGAAATTCCATGCAGAGGTGCTCGACAAGATTAGTGATGCGGTAGTTGTCACTGATAATCAGAACATAGTAAATTACTGGAACAAAGGTGCAGAACGACTGTATGGCTTAAGTGAGGAAGAGGCGTCCGGGCAGCCTTTAGGGGAACTTTATCAATATCTCTGGTTGAAACCCGAAGATGAGCAGGCTTCATTACAAGCATTGGAAACAAGAGGGTTTTGGTCCGGAAACAATATACATATTAAGCGGGATGGAGTGCGGTTATATGTTCAGTCATCGATAAGCCCGATAAAAGACAAGGAGGGCCAGGTAATAGGGATGCTGGCCGTTATTCGTGACGTTACCGGGCGCACAGAATTAGACCGTTTGAAAGACGAGTTTATAGGCTTGGTATCACACGAAATGCGCACACCACTGACGGTTATTATAGGAAGCACAGGTACAGTCCTGAGCAATGGTAAACTCCTTCCTCAGGATGAGATAAACGAACTTCTTAACGATGCCCTTTGCGAGGCCGAAACGTTGTCTCATGTTCTGGATAATCTGCTTGAACTTTCCCGTACGCAGGCCAAACAGTTGTTGCTCTTCCCCGAGCCAGTGATAATTAAGAAACTGGCAAAGGATGTGGTTAAGGAATTGAAAGGGCGATCTGAGCACCAGTTTATACTCGATTTTCCCGGCGAGATACCGCCGGTGGAAGCCGATGCGTTACGAGTCAGACGGATATTGTACAATTTGATACAAAATGCGGTTAAGTATTCGCCCGCTGGAAGCAAGATAAAGGTCTTCGCCAGGCAAGAGCCGAATTGTCTTGTTATAGGTGTCAGAGATTATGGTAGCGGTATATCTGCAGAGGATCAGGCCAGGCTTTTTCGTTCTTTTGAGCGATTGGGGTTAGAGCCATTCGGTAAGACTAAAGGAATCGGATTAGGGCTCATGGTGTGCCTCCGGCTGGTGGAAGCACACGGTGGAAAAATCTGGGTTGAATCAGAGCCTGACAAAGGCTCAACCTTCTATTTTACCTTGCCTATAATACGTCTTGAGGAATGAGAGCACCCGGCAAATTTTGTGTGAGAGCACAGATCAGATAATCTGAAAAGTAAAAATATCTGACTAGTCGCCTATTGCTTTTTTAATATTTCTTTTAGCTTTGCCGTACTGTTCCTGAACCTTTCCGGCTGCCTGCTCCGCCTTACCTCTGATTTCCTGTGATGTATTGCCGGTAATTTTACCGGACTCTTCCCTGACTTTGCCCTTGATCTGGGTCCATTTTCCTTTAGTTATATTATCAACCATGGATATTACCTCCTATAGATATTATATAAATACTAGCAGAGTGAACATGTAGAAGTAATATAATCGAGGCACGATATGTTAAATAGTTATGATATTTGTAGCGCTGGCGGATGTGTTTTTCAAAGAAACTTAGACCACAGCCTGCTGCTTGGTCAAAATGTCATAACTATTTAACTTTCTGTCGGGTTATTGTATTACTAATCCATATCTCCAATGTTAAAATTTTTGTAATTGCTATTGGTGACTGACACGTCTCAATAATAGGCAGCAATCAATAAGAAAAGGTTTAAAAAGAGGTTAGAGTATCGAACGTAACGTATTTAAAGTATTAGATAACTGTTAACAATACAAGGTTAATAACGTGTCGATTTCGTAGGTAACATGTTTTTGGAGGTATCTACATTGAAAAGGTTAATTTTTCTTTCTTTATCACTAGTATTATTACTAATTCTTATCCCGGGTTGTGCTGCGTCTCAAACTCCGCCAACAGCGGCTACCCCCCCGGTTATTGGAACCATTAGCAATAATCCAGTTACGAGTGATCTACCTATGCCATTCGCGGTAACCAGTGTAATAGCCAATACTTCGCCGGCAAACTTCACCGGTGCCTGTCCCAAAACTTTCAAGTTTTACGCTACTATCACTGCCAATGGCCCCGGCACAGTTACTTACAGGTGGGAATCATGGGATGGTGAAAACAGTGAATATAGTAAAGACCAAATCATGACCTTTTCTGCAGCCGGTACAAAAACAGAAGCTTTGGAGTGGGAATTGCTTGGAACAGCTGCCGGTATGCATCGAGTCCGCATTTTGGCTCCCTATGATGCAGCATCGAATCCGGTATATTACGAACTCAACTGCGGTAGTGGAAGATTGGTGACAGGCGTCATTGTGGGTGTTGACCAGTACCCGTACACCGGTCCTTGTCCCAAGACCATTCATTTCTGGGGAACTATCGCCGCCAGTGGTCCTGGTACAGTTAATTACAGGTGGGAGAGAAACGACGGTACTACTATTCCGGGAACCGTCACCTTCACTGCCGCGGGTACGCAGACCATCACTAATCTTTGGACGCGGGGCGAAGGTGCTGGATGGCAACTGGTTCATATTCTCACACCCGATAATATGGTATCCAGTCAAATCGACTTTGCAGTGGGGTGCGATAACCTGACTAAATAGAAGACATATTTCCTCACATAACCATTTAAGATATGAAGCTTTGTCATACAAAGACTAAGGACGTGTCGATTCCACAGGCAATATATTTTTGGAGGTTACTACATTGAAAAAAATCGGCTTTATCTCTTTATCACTATTAGTATTACTGATTCTCATCCCGGGTTGTATTACATTTCAAACACCGCCAACGGTAACTATGCCTCCGGTTGGAACGCCTCCGGTTATCATAGTATTCAGCAATAATCCATCTACCATTGATGCAGGTGGCACATCAACTCTGTTGTGGAATGTGACTGGAGCTACGTCGGTGAGTATAGACCAGGGCATAGGTCAGGTTGATGTTGCGGGGACCAGGGCAGTATCACCGGCTGCGTCCACCGTGTATACCATAAATGCAACCAACTCTTCTGGTACCATTACCAGATCAACGGTGACTACTGTCATCTCAGCGCCCCCACCCCCTGAGCCTATACCATTTGCGGTAACCAGTGTTATAGCCAATACCGCGCCATCGACCTTCACCGGTCCCTGTCCCAAAACCTTCACCTTTTACGCTACTATCGCTGCCAACGGGCCCGGCACAGTTACTTACAGATGGGAAAGAAGCGATGGCGGATATAGTGAAATCCAGAACATCACCTTTTATGAAGCGGGTGCAAAAACAACGACATTGCAGTGGGATTTGAGCGGATCGGCTTCCGGTTGGCATCGTATCCACGTTTTGACTCCCTATGATGCAGCATCGAATCCGGTATATTACACACTCAACTGTGACGGATCATTGGTGACAGGCATCATTATGGGTGTCGATCAATACCCATTCACCGGTCCTTGTCCCAAGACCATTCACTTTTGGGGAACTATTGCCGCCACCGGTCCTGGTACAGTTACTTACAGGTGGGAGAGAAGCGATAATACTACTGCTACTGCTCCCGAGATCATCATCTTCACCGCCGCCGGTTCGAAGACCGTTACTAACCTATGGACGCGAGGTGAAGGTACCGGATGGCAACGTCTCCATGTTCTCACGCCCAATGATACGGTATCGAGTCAAATCGATTTTGTAATGACGTGCTGGGACCAGACTCAATAGAAGATATATTAGTTAAAGGAGGCAAATAGAATGACAGTAAGAGTTCAGATCGAATTATCAGACGAAGAGGATAAGATCGTTGAGGTTTACAGAATCGAACACAACAAGAAAAACAACGGGGAAGCTATCAAAGAAATTATTAAGCGTTACAAGCCCCTGAGTGAGTTCAGGGAAAAGAATAAAACGAGTTGGCTGAAAAATTTATAGTGCAATAAAAGCCGTAAATGGAGGCCAGGCCATCTAACAGGGAATTCACGTTAAAAGTAAAAAGGAGGACATTATGAACATCTTATTAGTTATCGGTATCATTCTCTTGGTCTTGTGGCTGTTGGGCTTATTGGCTCTCCCCTCTTTGGGCGGGTTGGTCTACATAGCACTTGTCATTGGAGTCATTTTCATCATTATCTGGTTGTTACGAAAGGTATTTGGACTTTTTTAACCAAGCCAGCCATTATGTGGATTATCTCATTGGACTATTCCAGGCAGCAATCAACAAGAAAAGGTTTAAGAAGAGGTTAGAGTATTTAACGTAATTTATAAGAAGTTTTAGACAAGGTTAACAATACAAAGACTAAGGACGTGTCGATGTCGCAGGCAATATATTTTTGGAGGTAACTACATTGAAAAAAATCGCTTTTCTTTCATTATCACTATTATTACTCATTCTCATCGCGGGTTGTTCGCCATTGGCGACTACCCCACCGGCTGGGCAGCTACCGGTTATTGGAGCCTTTGGCAGTAATCCATCTGCGGTTAGTTCCGGTAGCTCGTCAGTCTTGTTTTGGAAGGTTACCGGCGCTACGTCGGTGAACATAGATCAGGGTATAGGTCAGGTAGATCTTGCGGGAATCCAGGTAGTGTCACCGGCTACATCCACTGTGTATACTTTAACCGCTACCAACTCTGCCGGCACCGTTACGGGATCAGCGGTGACTAACGTCAACTCAGCACCACTACCCCCTGCTGGAACGCCACCGGTTATCAAAGTATTTAGCAGTAATCCATCTGCGGTTGATTCCGGTAGCCCGTCAGTCTTGTTTTGGAATGTTACCGGCGCTACATCGGTGAGCATAGATCAGGGTATAGGTCGAGTTGATTTTACGGGAATCAAGGTAATGTCACCGGCTACATCCACCGTGTATACCATAAGCGCTACCAACTCTGCTGGTACTGTTACCGGATCAGCGGTGACTACTGTCAACTCAGCGCCACTACCCCCTGCGCCTGTATCGTTGAATGGTATCAAGATAGGCGTTATTCCAGGTGAAAGTGGGTCAATGGTCAAGAGCGGTAGGACCTATACCAAGTTGCCTTCTATCTGTGTTGGGGACAACGGAAAAGACCTTGCCAGCCGCGCTTTCTTAAGCTACGATATTTCTTGGATCCCCAGCAATGCAGTGATAGACGAGGTGATCCTGTCCCTGGGCGGGTATACGTCAACCGGTTTACCGACATATACGGATCCAGTCTACGGCCCCCAGTACGGCAACTTTGGAGCACTGGAGATTTACAGGGTCCAGTACGGTACATATGAAAATCTCGATACACTCTCCTATAACGATCCGGGGCAGCTTGTGGCCTCGGGCAAAATAACCGACTATCCGGTGGTCTCACCCTGGAGCTTACAGATCAAGGATCCTGCAAGCGGAAAATCCAGTGTCGAGGGGTTAGTCAAAGCCGGGCAGCCCAGGTTCCAGTTAAGGATGCAGTTTTTCACGACCACTAACTGGAATGGTGTGGCAGACACGCTTTGCTTTGACAAAGCCACGTTGACGGTTAAGTACCACTTGCCTTGAAAAGCCACATCCTAATTCAGTCGCAATTAAAAATAAGAAATAGAAAGGAGAATTCAGAAATGTCAATCGCACGAGTCACTGAAATCAAAGCGTCTTCCACAAAAAGTTTCGACGATGCCATCAAGTTAGGCATTGCTCGCGCTGAAAAAACCCTTACGCATGTGCAATCAGCATGGATCCAGAACCAGGAAGTTTTTGTCGGCAAAAAAGGACAAATCGCTGAGTACCGGGTCCAGATGAAAGTAACGTTTATACTGGAAGAGAAAATACGTAAATAATTAGAGTGCTCTGCAGTTTCTCTTCTTGCCACAGCTAAAACTGGCTGCTGCTGTAGGAGGCCGTAAAGTCGCCTCCTATGGCAGCAGCAAATCTAATCCAGCACTTAAGGTATTCAGCTCGGCCATCAAGGACGAGTTGATGTCGCAGGGAAAATATTTAAGGAGGTAATTATATTGAAAAAAATCGCCGTTCTGTCTTTATCACTGCTACTACTACTGGTTCTCATGCCAGGTTGTTTTACATTTCTTGTTCAGGCGCCAAATCCCACACCACCGGTTATTGAAGTTTTCAGCAATAACCCATCTACGATTAAATACGGTGGCACGTCAATCCTATTGTGGAACGTTGCCGGGGCTAACTCGGTGATTATTGACCATGGTATAGGCATGGTTAATGCTGCGGGGATCAGGGTAGTCTCACCGGCTACATCTACTGTTTATACTCTAAGCGCCACCAACTCTGCCGGTACCGCTACCGGATCAGTGATGACTATTGTCAGCTCAGCATCCCTCCCGCCTGCCCCGGCCTCATTCGTGGTAACCGATATCATAGCCAACACTGAGCCATCAAACCGTACCGGTTGTTTCAACCTTTACGCTAATATCACTGCCAATGGACCCGGCATAGTTACTTACATCTGGGAATCAGCCGATAGTGGCGGATATAGTTATACCTGGAATATTACATTTCCTGCAGCCGGCACGCAAAAAATAACATTACCGGTGGAAATGAGCGCATTGCCTTCAGGTCCTTATCGAGTCCACGTTTTGACTCCCAATGATGTAGTATCGAATTCTACGTATTACACAACCTGTCAATGACGCAGGCGACATATTTTTGGAGGTAATCACATTGAAAAGATTTATTTTTCTTTCTCTATCACTATTATTTCTACTGATTCTCATCCCGGGTTGTGTTACATTTCAAACTGCACCGCCTAATACTATCCCACCGGTGGGAACGGCTCCGGTTATCATAGTATTTAGCACTAATCCATCAACCATTAATGCCGGTGGCACATCAACTCTGTTGTGGAATGTGACTGGAGCTAACTCGGTGAGTATAGACCAGGGCATAGGTCAGGTAGATGTTGCCGGGACCAGGGTAGTATCACCGGCCAGGTCCACTGTTTATACTATAAGTGCCACCAACTTAGCTGGTACCGCTATCAGATCATCGGCGATTATTATCGTCTCAGCTCCGGCGCCGGCGCCACCGCCACAAACTACAGATAGTAATCCTGTTATCAGCTTCACCGCCAGCCATCTCGGAGGTACTTCGTGGCAACTTAACTGGAATGTGTCAAACGCCACACAGATAGTCATTCAGCCTGATATAGGCCCTGTAAACACAATAGGTAGCACAGTGGTTACAATACCCTCAGGACAAACTAAACTGTACAGGTTGGAGGCAGTAAACGACTGGGGATGGGCCTATTGGCAGGTCGTTATGGGATCACCTTAAATTCCAGTCATATATTGTGTAATAACTCAATTTTCATTAAAGCAGTTTCGCACATCCCTGATCATTAAACCGCCCTATGGTACGGGGCAAACTTGTATTAGAATACAGGCTGCCTGGTAAAACCGCTGCGTATGAGTTGTAGCGCTGCAGCAGGCAGGGAACGCTATAAATACAAAAATCGGGCAGTACACTATCAGGGACTAACCGGGACGTCCGCTAATTTCAGTCCTGCTTTGAGTTTTTGCCCGGCACAAAGCGGAGCGACATGGAGTTCACGCAGTGCCTGGTGTTGCTGGGCGTCAGGTGCTCGCCGCTGAAGACATGGCCCAGGTGGCCCCCGCAGGTGGCGCAGGTGATCTCGGTCCTCCGGCCGTCCACATCGGGCGTGTGTTTGACCCTCCCCTCAATCTCCTGGTCGAATCTCGGCCAGCCGCAGCCGGAATGGAATTTATCGGACGACCGATAGAGCGGGGTATTGCACCTGCGGCAGACGTAGACGCCGTCCTCGAACAGCATGTCGTATTCACCGCTGAAGGGCGGCTCGGTGCCCTTGCGCAGGATGACCCTCTCCTCATCCGGGGTCAGCTGATTGTATTGCATATCTGACATATGAAACCTTGTCTTTAATAAGTATAGCCCGGCCATGGAAAGCTACAAAACCGCTGATTGAGACTACTGTGAGCGATGTTACGTTCGTGCTGTTATAATATACCGGTAATCTATAAAGGAGTGACACTACATTGGCTAAACGGGATATATTATCGGTCGCCGACCTCGCCCCGGACGAGGTGCAGCGGCTTGTAGAGAAGGCGGCGAAATCCAAGAAGGAGTCCTGGCCGCAGGTGCTGTCGGGCAAGAACATCGCCCTGCTTTTTGAAAAGCCGTCCCTGCGCACCAGGATGAGTTTTGAGCTGGCCGTTCACCAGCTCGGCGGCTACGCCATCTACATGTCTCCCGAAGAGGTCGGGCTGGGCAAGCGCGAATCGGTGCCCGATGTCGCCCACGTCCTCAGCCGCTACGTGCAGGGCATCGTGTCCCGCACTTTCATGCACCATACGCTTGAGACCCTGGCCGAGTACGCCAGCATATCCGTCATCAATGCGCTGTCGGACTACGAGCATCCCTGCCAGGCGCTGGCCGACCTCACCACCATCTATGAGCGCAAAGGCAAGTTCAAGGGGCTGA
>Ga0247842_10003771_pt1 | contig 19860 bp, 14 predicted proteins | sample LaCruzMarch2015__3_FD_192411 | JGI IMG/M metagenome (GOLD analysis project Ga0247842, IMG submission 192411) | Freshwater microbial communities from meromictic Lake La Cruz, Castile-La Mancha, Spain - LaCruzMarch2015_19m | ecosystem: Environmental > Aquatic > Freshwater > Lake | place: Spain...
GAAATCATCCATTATTAATCGGTAACTGGGAGAAACTCAACAGAAGACAAATGCACTACGAGTTCGGGACAATGGGGGAAAACATACGACAACATCACGGGAATTATTCCATATACCGGGAGGAGGATTAATCATTGATACTCCCGGAATGAGGGAGCTTAGGTTATATGGATCGGAAAATGTGCTGGAGGGAAGCTTTGAGGATATAGAATCCCTCACCTTGTTTTGCAAATTCTCGAATTGTCAACACACATCTGAACCTGGCTGTGCTGTACAGGAAGCGATTGAAAATGGAACCATCGATAAAAGCAGGCTAGAAAGCTATAAAAAATTGCAAAGAGAACTTCGATATACGGCACAGAAAAATAATATCCAGAACAACGATAAGAAACAAAAACTAAAAATGATATCCAAATATCGAAAACAACTAACAAGCTTTCTACCTGAAATCAAGCAACAGAAACATTCCGTTAAATTTCTGCAAAAAAAATTGAACAATCATTCTTAGGTTGTTTAAGGATTGCAGCATTTGAATCCCCGTCTCAACTACTTTCTCATACGTGAAAAAATCCACCAAAGAAGAACAAAGCCAACTACACCGATGCTATAATAAATGGTAGTTGGTTTTGTTTTATGATTAGAGGGTTTTTCTGGTATCGGATTATCAAGAGGTTTTTGGTTTTGCCAGGCTATAAAACGCTTTTCTGTAAAGGTAATTCGGTTTTCTGGCTTATCCAAGGGAATGAATTCCAAAACATCTTTCTCTTTTCGATTCCCAGACACAGCAATCCAATCGTCATCCATTGCCCACCAATAATTATAGACATACTCCCAATCAGATGATATCGCCATACTATTTTTTTCCACAACGGAACATTTTGTTACATATTGGCTTTGGTTATTTTTCTTAATCAAAATTAAAATCTTTTTGGAATCATTCGACCAATTTGAATAATCCGGATCAATATCCCAAGGATATATTTCAACAGATCCTACAGGTGCTTCCTGTATTATTTTCTTTGAATTGAATTCATAAAGAGTCACTTTTGAAAATAGATCATTCTTACCTTTTGAAAAATAAGAGATCGTTTTCCCATCGGGAGACCATCGGGGAGAATCAACCTGAAAATTTCGATTGATGAGAGTCAACTGTAATTCTGTCATATCAATTTCATGCAAAATACTTTCTTCGGACTCTTTGGTAACGATTAGAACTCTATCTACATTATCTGCCCATTGTTGCAGTAAAATCTGCTTCCCAGTATCCAATATTTGCTTATACCGGACCGTCTGGATTTCATATGAAAAAAAAGCTGAACCATTAATACTGAAAAGAATATTGCTGTCTTTGCTCCAATGATTCAAATTTTTATACCACCAATCACATCTCAAATTCGTAGTAATCATATTGTTTTTAAGCAAAAAAGTGTCAAACATGTACAGTGAAAAATCTTTATTTTCTTTGCCATTAAACGCAATATACTTTCCATTTGGAGACCACTCTAGGGAATTAATCGATTCGTTTAATTTAATAATATCCAATAACTTCTCTTGTTCCATTTGAAATAGTTTTAACCAATACGATTCATAATGAGTAAAATCGCCAGAAGCAATTTCATTAAAACCAAACAAAACGACAAACTGTTTACTGTCAGGAGACCAGAACGGGATTGTGATTGTCGAATCTGTGCCAATCTCGGTTATCTTGCGCATAATTTGTTTTTCAGTATCCAATAAATACAACTTTGACCTTTCATACTTTTTTGTTCCCGTAATGATACTGGCAAACTTCTGATTCGGAGAGAATTTAATACCTGAAATGAACTCTTTTGCATCCACTCGGATCATTTCTCGCAATGATCCCTTGACAACATCTACAGCATATAAGGCATGATCATCAAAAACATAACATTGAGGCTTATCTGAATTTCCTGCTGATAGAATTGGATTAAAAAGACCGATGCAAAAAAAAGTAAAAAGAAAAATTGATACGATTCTCCATTTCATTTTGAATGACATCTCACTTTCTGGGAATGATTCCTTGCTCGTGGGGAAAAAATTCCTTCCCTGGCATACCGGATATCTTCAACCGTATAAAACGCCTTGGAATTGTAGGACTGTATTCTTTTTATCACTTCTTTCAAATGCTTGCGTTGAAAAATTGTATACACCATATACACCTTACCCCTTGCCCCTTCTGCATCCACAACCGTCACACCGTGATTTTCCATGTTCAGGCTTTCAACTAGAAGTTTCACGTCCTGACTGGTAAAGATCCTTACCAATAATGTTCCCATTGCTAGTTTTTCTTCGAGGAGAATTCCAATATAATTCCCCACACCAAATCCAGTAGCATAGGCTACATAACATGCCCAATTGTCTAAATGTTTCATGATTTGGCTTATGGCCAGGAGCCAAATTAGTACTTCAAAAAACCCTAGGATTGGTGATATGATTTTGTTACCTTTTGAAACAAGAATAATACGTATCGTACCAATTGTAACATCACAAATCCTGGATAAGGCGATTAGCAAAGGCAATATTACCCACGGATACCATTGAAACATAATTTCTCCCTTCTATATTTGTTAATAATAGAATACACGGATTAACTTTTTTGAGAAGTACACTATAATCATTGCTTGGAATTATGAAAAAAGATATAAGAGTCGATTACCATATACATTCACATTGGTCGCCTGACAGTTCTATGGAAATGCTCACTATTTTGGAAGAATGTCGTGAAAAAAAAATTCTTAACATCGCATTAACGGAACATGTTGATCTTTTTTATCCCAAACCTACCGACCTGGAATTCGATATCAAATCGTATCAAAAAGAAGTTGGAAAATTAAAAAAATATTACAAGGATCTTCATATTCTCACAGGAATTGAAGTTGGGGTAAACCAAAACAATTGTGATGCGACCCAAAAGCTCTTAGAAAAGTATTCCTTTGATTTTGTGATAGCCTCGATCCATACTTCTGAGTCCCATTCTTTTTGTCACCGTTTTATTTTAAATCATTTTTCAAAAGAAGATGTTTTAAAGCTCTATTTTAATGAGATGGAATATGTGTCAGAAAATTTACAAGATTTCCAGGTCTTAGGACATATGGACTATATTATGCGATACCATCCTTATACTGCTGATGAATATTTAGCCTATACCCCTCAAATAAAAAGAATTTTTAAAAACCTGATTCGTACGAACAAAGGCATCGAGATCAATACGAAAGGCTGGAATAAACGGATATGGCTCCATCCCATACTGGATCTATTAGAAATCTTTAAAGATATGGGCGGGGTATACATAACAATCGGCTGTGACTCTCATGCTCCTTCTCAATTAGGAGACAATTTTGCCAACGCACTGGAGCTGCTCCAAAAAGCTGGTTTTACGGATTATTATTTGTATCCGGAACATCGATGGGAACCGGTACCAATAGATTGACTGCTTTCGGTACGATAGAATAGGTTGCTGGAAGTTCGGTTTTGTATTCACCATCAGCATATACTAATCCTTCTCCTCTTATCGTAAGATAGGGAACTTTATAATTCGAAACTTTTGGGTGAGTGATGTGAGTTCCTTTAAATACTTTCGGTATCAAACGGATTAATTCAAATTTACTAACTTTAGATACAAGGCAAAGATCAAACAAACCATCCTCCCTATCAGCATTTGGAGTAATTTTCATCCCTCCGCCATACCGATCGCCATGACCTACGGCTAACAGCATGATTTCTTTTTCTATTATTTGATCTAAAAATTCGATAGTTAGTTTTTTGCATTGATAAGATATCAGTGTGATTAAAATTGATAAAACATACAGTGGAGCGTCTTTGATAAAGCGCGGAATCCGGTTGGCTGTACGATTCACTTCAGTATCAAATCCACAGGAAGCAACACCCATAAAAAATTTATCATTGACTTTTCCAACATCAAATCGCTTACTATATCCTTGCAGGATAACATCAAGAGCATTTTTTGGGGTAATATGAAAAGAAGAACCAATATCATTGCCAGATCCAAACGGTAAGATGCCTAATACAGCTTCTGATCCAACCAATCCGCTTAATGTCTCATTAACAGTTCCGTCACCACCAACAGCAACTACTACTTTGTCTTTATCTCGAAATTGGGAAGAAATTTCTGTACCGTGCTTAGTATATTCTGTCAGAATAATCTGGAAAGATAACCGATTCTCTTTGCAAGACCCTTCGATCAAAGGAATTGCTTTCAATGCTCTTCCACCGCCAGCAATTGGGTTGACGATGAAAATATATTCTTTCATGTTTGATTGAAAATAGAAACGGACTTAAAGTTTATGTTAAGTCCGTTTCTATGAGTATCTCAATCTATTTTTTAGGAACAAGCTTCGCTAATTTTATCAAAACATTGGTAGTTGGTTTGTTGCTTTGATCTTGAGGAACGCCTTGAATTTTCAAGGCAACGTCCATGCCTTCTACAACTTTGCCGAAGGCAGTGTGTTTTCCGTTCAACCAATCCGTTCCATCTTTTTTTGTAATAATAAAGATCTGAGAACCATTCGTATTTGGTCCTGCATTTGCCATAGCCAAAATACCATATTCCAGCTTAATAGATTTTAAAGTGTCGCTGTATACATACCCTTGTTGAACATTTTGCTGGATGGCCTGGTCCGGTAGTCCAAGTGCTTTAGCATTAATTTCATCTTCAAATTTGTAACCTACATCTTTGGCAGATCCGTCTGGATTCACGCCACCCGTTTGAATCATAAAATCTGGAATGACACGGTGGAAAATCAGGTTATTATAAAAACCTTCTTTTACAAGTTTTAAAAAATTTGCTACTGTCCTGGGAGCTATATCAGGATACAATTCCATTTTTATATTTCCCATTGAGGTTTCAAAAACAACATAATTATCGGCCGTTTCTTTTTTCGCTTCATCTACGTTCTTAGTTGCATCTTGCATAGCTTTCTTGGCTTCCTCCTGTTTCAATTTATAATCTGTCATTTCTTTTTGCGTTGCCCGTTTAAATTCAAGGGTTGGGGGAGCTTGTTGGCCTTCCTGAGCGGGAGGAAGGATTTTAAAAAGATCCTTTTCTAAAGAAATATCAAAAGTTTGGGGTGTATCCTGCCCGGATTGGGGATCTTTAATCGTAATAGTCAGCTTGTTAGCAGCTGGAAGGGTATAGGTGCCCTTTAAATCCATTACTTCATTAAAAATTCTGACTGCTCCCGCTTTATCAAATTCCAAATTACCGGCGTCTTTATTAACACCAAACCAAGTTCCAACAAGCAATTCAGCTTGTGTTTTTGGCTTTGAAGCACATCCATAAAGCACACTTATCGAGAAAAACAAAACCAGAAATAGTACAATTCCTTTTTTCAACTTACACCATCCTTATTGGTGAGCATTCAATTTGATCTATAGAGTATTCGAAACAAAAAAGAATGTCAATTTACTTTTCATTTTTTTCATTCAGCTTACAATAAGTAACACTATTTGAAAATTGGTTACCGGTGGGGGAGTCGATTGAATTTTCGACTGAGAGGGAGTATTCTCCGACCCTTTTACCTGATCTGGGTTATACCAGCGTAGGGAAACTGAGGAAATGATTAATCACCTGTCGGCTCAATTTGAGTGGCAGGTTTTTTTTATTTTAGGAGGTTTTTATGGCCTTTGTGAATCTAAGTTTGCAAATCGTTCCCGTCGTACCAGAGGAACAGATCTATCCGGTCGTAGATGCTGTTATTCAATTCATTGATAGCATGAAAGTCGCCTATGAAGTAGGACCGATGGAAACAACCATGGAAGGAGAACTGGAAGATTTATTAAAAATAGTACTCGGAGCTCAAAAGATATGTACAGATTTAGGTGTGGATAGAGTTTTATCCATCGTAAAAATTGATTATAGGAAAACAGGAATCACGATTGATGAAAAAATTCACAAATACAGATAGAATCAAATCATTCGCTATAATGTTTTTACCGACAATCATCTTCATGTTTCTTTGGGAATTGATAATTCATCAATTTAAAATCGCTCCTTGGATCCTACCATCACCCAGTCAAATTTTCGTAAGTCTTTTTGAGCAGAGGTTTTTGCTCTGGTCTCACACAAAAGTAACCCTGTTTGAATCAGTCATTGGATTTGGGATTGCTGTTCTACTTTCTTTTATTATCGCTTTTCTTTTGGATTTAACTCCGCTAGTAAAAAAAGTAGTGTATCCATTTCTAATCATCAGTCAAACCATACCGATTATCACAATCGCTCCACTTTTAGTCATTTGGTTTGGGTATGATCTGGCCCCCAAAATTTTTGTTGTAATCCTGGTCTGTTTTTTCCCAGTCACAATCAACATGCTTCATGGTTTAGAATCTGTGGATCCAGAAATAATCGCTTTATTAAAAATCATGGGAGCAAACAAACAACAGATTTTTCGGTATGTTAAATTACCAAACTCCCTAAATGGATTTTTTTCGGGTTTAAAAATCTCTGCAACCTACAGCATTATGGGAGCCGTCATTGGTGAATGGCTTGGAGCAAAAGCTGGTTTGGGAGAATATATGAGAAGATCAATGCGCTCTTTTTCAGTGGATAGAACTTTCTCTGCTATCGTAGTCATCACCGCTTTAAGCTTTGCTTTGCTCTTATGTATTCGATGGATTGAATTTATGAGTATGCCCTGGTTACGGAAAAAACCATCCTGGATGGAATAGGAGACAAAAAAGATGAAAAGTAAATTAGTCATTGTTCTTTTCGTTGTAATGATAAGTACTTTAGGGTGTAAGGGGAAAAGAGTAGATCAGAATCACCCACCTCTCGAGAAAATAACAATCCTTTTGGATTGGACACCAAACACAAACCATACCGGACTTTTCGTTGCCAAAGACTTAGGTATGTATAAAGCACAAGGGTTGGAGGTAGAGATTATTCAAAGTGCTGAAGGAGGCGTATCCCAACTGATCGGTGCGGAAAAAGCAGAGTTTGGAGTCAGTTATCAGGAAGAAGTTACCCTGGCCAGACTTGGAAATATTCCAATTAAGGCGATCTCTGCAATCATTGCCCATAATACATCTGGATTTGCATCTCCTGCAGATAAGAATATAAAAAACCCCAAAGATTTCGAAGGCAGACGATATGGCGGATGGGGTAGCCCTTCAGAGGAAGAAATTCTTAAGGGATTGATGGAAAAGTACAAAGCTGATTACAAAAAATTGACGATTGTGTCCATCGGATCATCCGATTTCTTTTCCAGCATAAAACGAGACATCGATTTTGCGTGGATTTTCTGGGGCTGGGATGGTATTGCTTCTGAACTGAAGGGAGTAAAACTCAATTATATTTCACTGCGGAAAGAGGATCCAAAATTAGATTATTATACACCCCTTATTATCGCATCCGAAAAAACTCTTTTAGAAAAGCCAGATATGGTGAGACGATTCCTAAAAGCCACCCATGATGGCTATCAATATGCCATACTGAATCCACCGTTAGCTGCAAAGATACTGGAAAAAGCAAATCCGGAAGCAGACAAAATACTACTACTAAAAAGTCAGGAGTACTTAAGTGGTCAGTACAAAGGGGATTCTAAACAATGGGGAGTGATGGAGCTTTCGCGGTGGCAAAATTATACCGATTGGCTTTATGAACATAATTTGATCCAGAATAAAATCGACAACGAGAAAGCATTCACCAATGAATTCCTGCCCCTTCCATAACATAAAACTAACGCTTACAAATATTTCAGTATCCTTGGACGCTTTAGAAGTTTTAAAAAACATTTCGATTGAAGTTAATGCCGGAGAATACGTAAGTATAGTTGGTCCTAGCGGATGCGGGAAAAGCACTCTTTTCAATATCATTTCTGGATTAATCAAACCAGATAATGGTCGTGTAATCATCGATCAAGCTGATTGTACCGGAAAAACTGGCTTTGTTGGCTATATGCAGCAAAAGGATCTTCTGCTCCCCTGGTTCACGATTGTAGAAAATATTAGCTTACCTTTGCGTATCCATGGTTTATCAAAACAGGAAGCCAGAAAAAAAGTGTTAGAAGAAATTCCTATTTTTGGATTAGAAGGGTTTGAAGATCGATATCCCATTGAACTGTCCGGAGGTATGCGACAAAAAGCAGCACTTCTGCGAACCATTCTGTTTGAAAAGGAAATCATACTGCTGGATGAGCCATTTGGAAGGCTTGACGCCATTACGAGAAAAAAAATGCAGAACTGGCTTATGAAATTAAAAAATCATTTCAATAAAACAATTCTGATGATAACTCACGACGTTGACGAAGCAATTTATTTATCAGATTCGGTCTACCTGTTCTCTAACCTTCCCGGTACAATTCTGGATTCTTTTTCCATCAATCTGCCTAAACCAAGAGAACTTTCAATCCAAACATCCTCCCCATTTAATGCTTATAAAAAAAGAATCATGGAAAAATTATAAATTCACCAAATAATTCTTATAATAAAACTCGAGTTCTATTTTTTCTTCTAGATGGAGGAAAACATGTGGTTAAAAAAAGTATACTCTTTAATTCTGGTTTTTTCTTTGTTTATCATTACTTTTACAGTTTTTTTATCCAAAATTACTGAAGCAAAAGGCTGGGCATTGCAAATCAGTGATCCGAAAGACTCAAAAAATAGTTTGGATATAAAATCCATTTTTGCACGAGATGATAGCTCAAAGCTTTATTTTAAAGTTGAAAGCTGGGGTGATTGGGACTTAGAAGATAAAAAAGGTGGTTTTTCTCTTGCCATAAGTACAGATGGTTTAGAAAAACCTAGTATGAAGAATATATACATGTTGATGGTCATGGAAATTGATGGATCCTATTCAGGAATGGTAGCTGACATGTATTTCGAAACCTTTGAACCTATAGATGTTGATTTCAAGCCTGGAAATAAAATTGGGACATTTCAAGTTGAAAAAAAAATTATTAAATTAACTTCAACTAAATTCTCAATGGCATCAATGATCATTGATACAAGCTCTCAAAAAGCAGATCCACTTGATGTAGCACCAGACGATTTTCGGTTCAAAGTTTATAAGCCAGGAGGAGCTGGCTCTCCAGCTAAACTTGGTGTTTCATCGAAGACAATTGATTTAGGCATTTTTAAAATTGAGGATGCTAAATCAGGAAACTTTGATATAACAAATGAAGGGGAAGGGTCATTAACGGCTACATTAAAAAGTTCATCAGTCTTATCTTTAAGTGAAACAGAAGTAACCATAGATGATTACGGATCCAAAACAATTGATGTGGCTATAAACACTAAAAGCTTGTCTCCAAGAACTTATTCAGAGATCATAAACATTTCGTCCAGTTTTGGTAATGAGTCCGTTACAGTAAACTTTGAGATTTTACCGGAACCAGCTTTAAAAGTTGATATTGACCAGATTGATTTTGGGATTTGCTTTCGTGGAGAAAGAAAAGTGGAATCGATAAAGGTTTACAATAAAGTCAAAGGTCCTATCAAGGTAACATTATCAACAAATGACAGGTGGATCGTCATAGGTACAGCAGAATTTGAATCAAACTCACAAGAAATCGTTATTTCATTAAACACAAAGAATATAGAGTCCAAAAAATACGAAGGAAAAATTAAAGTAAGTTCGAATGGAGGCAATACAACAATTCCGGTCCTTTTAGAAATTATTGATTCATTCCTGGTGGATAAAGCAGAAATCGATTTTGGTGAAATCGATATGGACAACCCGATTATTGATCCGCTATCCTATTCTGTAAAAAACAACACAGATAAGGATTTAACTCTCAAAATTACACAGTCAGATGACTGGATAGGAATGACAAATACAGAATTAAAGCTTGATCCCAATGAAAGTAGGGAGTTAAAAGCTAAAGTGGACCTAAGTAAAATGAAAACACTCAATCAATACTACAATGGAACCATCAGCATTGTGAGTAAGTATGATAAAATAGATATCAAAATAAAAGCGTATTTGAAACAAACACCCCCCCAGCTTTTATGGGTAAGAGATCCACCCAAACAAGAAGCTGTAAACGAGAAGATTATCACAGGCAAAATGTTTGAGAAACTATTTACAATCAAAAACGATGGTAGCGGTATATTGGATGTCATTGTTAAATTGGAGGATTCAAAAACAGATTTCCGGTTGTTTAATGCTAAGTTTTCATTGAAAAAAGGAGAAACCAGCGATATTAAAGTTAAATTCGATACTACCGATATAAAACTGGGTAGTTACAAAAATACTCTTTTAATCGAAACAAATGGTGGAAACCTAAAAATTCCAATCCAGATCGAAATCGTTCCAAAACCAGAAATCATAATCCGTCTCGTGATCGGATTCCAGTTTGCCTATATTAATGGAGAGCAAATCAAATTGGAAGAATCTCCTTATATCAGCTCAGGAACTACAATGGTTCCCCTGCGCTTTATCGGCGAAGCTTTCAAGGCAAAGGTTGAATGGCAAAATATCGGAAAGGGTAGAATTATCCTTACGATCCCAAAAAAAGTAATTCAACTGGATATCGGCAACACAACAGCCTTCATCAACGGGGAAAAAAATATCCTGAAAGCCCCTCCAGAGATAAAAGGCGGGCGAACCTTCGTCCCGGTTCGTTTTATCAGTGAAGGTTTTGGTGCCAAAATCGAATGGAAAGCAGAAACCCAGCAAATCACAATTTTCTATGTGCTAGAGGAGTAGCTGGTAATTAGATTAAAAATCACATTGAAAGCTATCTCTTGTTGTAGTAAAGGGAATGTTGTCCAAGTTAAAAATCGTATTGATCGGGATTCGATAATGTCCTCGAATTGGTTCGACTTTTTGGATCAAATCGATTTCCACTTTTCCAGATTTTGTCATTATAAATCCTTTTGAGGAACCTGTTTTTAAAACAAAAATTAGATTTTTCCGTGTAAGAATAATCTCATCTTTGATGCGATCAATCTTATATCCAAAAATTGCCTTTAATGCATCCTCTTCAAATGATACAAATCCATTTTCTATTCGAACAGGTTCCTGGGAAAGAAAGTATCGATTCTTTAATAAAAAATAACTGGATTGATTCGTAACGGATATGCTCTCCTTTTCCTGTTTTACAGTGATCGGAATTTCTCGACTGATTTGTCCGCATTTTATGACTATCTTATCCATTAAAGGTTTTTCGATCGATAAACCAATGGTGTTAATTTTAACATCACACACCTGGGAAGATTTGCTTTGATCAAGACCAGAAAATTCTATCCATTCTGGACCCATAAATTCGATCGGCTGATCTGCTTGATTTCGTGTTATAAAGACGGGTATATGAATATCTGGATTTGAAATAATACTTTTTTCAATCTTGGTTGGAAATACGGATAATATCGGATCTTCTTTCTTTGACTGCTGCCATGTTTTTGGCATTGTTATAATTTTTTGGTGACCCCAGTCATTTATCAGCAGTTGATCATTCAAAACAGAAAAATGTGTTGGGTAGTAAAGAATATTTTCCCCACTTTCAAAAGAGAACTTTCCAGTTTCAAACCCAAAAATTTTTGAATGAAGGGAATCCATTAAATAGACGTCTCCATCATTAGTTATCTCTACTTGGGATAGCATTAGTTGATTCTCCATAACAAGACTGCTCCATAAAATCTCCTCTTGATATTTTCCTTCGAGATTGAGAACTTGAAGTTTTTTATTTTTGCGATCCATACAATACATAAGTCCATTCCTAATGATCAGGCTATCAACCGCATACATAGAGCCCTTTTGAAAAATCAGGGAAATTTTATTTATTTCTTCCCCACTAGAGAGATCGAATACAAGGATACTCCCAGAGAAAATATCATAGCCATATAACTTTTCATTTGTAAAATCAAACGATCGAAATTGATAATAAGAGGATTTCGGTTTTAATTGAGTATAAGTTACCTCTTCTGATTCTAAATCAACAGACTGAAAAACAAGATGATCCGATAAATACATTGAATCATATAAGCAGCCATACTTTTCTGATTCGTTTAATGTCCTTCCAACCAGATACGAAAATAATCCGTCAATGTTTTCATTTTGTGGAGTCAAATCAAGAGTTGATCTGGTTTTTCTGTCTTTTGAAATCTTTTTCAATATAGTATCAATGAAGGATCCTTCAAACGCCAATAGTATGGATTGGTCTTTCAACAACCAAAGAGAATCTGCATTCAAATACAGATCTTTGTTCTTTTTCATTTCCTCAAATCCCTTAACACCAGCGGAATCAATGATTTTTAGTTTAGAGTCTAGATGCAAGATTTCGGAATAGACTCTTGGTTCCGTTGAGGAAGTAAAGGCGGATAACGTATACAAGTCGTTCCCTATATAGGACATTTTTTCAAAGAAAAAACCTAATTTGGACGTTGTAGCCAACTTTTTTACAATTTTTCCACTCTGGTTAATAATCAAGACAAAATCAGAGAAAAGATCTTTTGCGACAAATTCTTCGTTCTGGTTTACTGTCATCGAATAAAGAAATAAAAAGTCATCTAATTTTATACTCTTTACCGTTTGCCCGTTCAGATCCATAATCTGAAATTCATCCATAGACATGATAAATATCTTCTGGTTCCGAATCTCTATGTCATTCGAGTAAGGAAGAGAGTTATAATTCGCTTGTATTTCCCCTGAGGGGATATCAATCTGGATTAATCCACTTGGCATGTTTAAAACATACAATTTAGAACCGAATCCCTCAATATCCTGAATTCGGTTAAAATGTTTCCCCGGGAAAATCGAACAATCGTATTCTTTGGATTGGATTCTGCGAACAAAGGTTAAATCCGTTTTATTAAAAACAAGAATATGATTTAAATAATCTGTCAAAATAATGTATCTATCGGTTACTTTCAACAGAGATCGTCTGGGTTCCGATAATAAAACATTTAAATTAACAAAATCAGTCATTTCATAAAATTCTTTTGGGATTGGTAGAGTTTTGATATAGGCAAGTTTTTGGTCTAATAAAACAATTCCTTTCCTCGTTAGTACGTACAAATTTGATCCCTCGAAGTCATAACAAATTGGGTTTGCCAGTTCTTCCACGATTGACTTATTGATTTCAATCTTTCCGTCTGAGCCTTCCGGTAGTGGATCTTTTGAAAGCAGGGAAACTTTCTTGGGTAATGGTTCCTGATATCCATATATGATTTTTATCTCTTGCTTATCTTTATTCCAATTCAATTCAGCTCCGAACGCTTCGGCGATAAAGCGCAAAGGCACGAGTGTCCTGCCACTCTTCCCGATGATGGGAGCCATAGAAAGCTCTATTTCTTTCTCATTCACCTGGGCTTTTCTTTTGTTGATCCATAGAGTAATCTCGATGGAACCAGCAAGAATGCTTATTTTTTGCTCTTTTGCTTCCCAATTTGTTTTCTGGCATCGAAAAGAGTCTGCGATAAAGCGCAAAGGAACCATCGTTGTACCTTTAATGATTTGTGGTGGTTCCTGCAAAGGGATTACAATGCCAGATTGATACGAAAAAAGTTCACCAATTTTAAGAGAAACATCAATCATATGGTTTCGAATGACACTAATCTGTTTTTCTGTAATCAGTGAACCCTCTCTTGCTTGAATCTTGAATTGATTATCCCCGAAGATCAAAGGCAAAAGAGCAGTAAAGGTTCCATCCCGATTCACTGCAACGATCTGGTCATTAATCGATATTTTAGCTTTCGGAGAGGTAATTCCTCCAATTTGAATCGAATCCAAAAAAGTACTGTTTGGAATTTTACTGAGGATATCTACCTTTGGAGGCTGATCTGGTTCATCTTTTTGTAATATCTCGTAGGGAATGATTCTTTTTGTGTCTAAAAAACCAATTTGGATTTTCTGTTCACCAGAAACGCCCGGCCAAAAGAGTTCTTTTTGAAAACGCACTACTTGGTTTGGTAAAAATAATTCGATGGGAAACTGAAACTCTTGTCCATTTCCCCACTCAATTTTAATCAACTGATTTTTAAAAGAATTCTCAGATGGATTCCTTACTTGCACCACAAGAGTTGATTTTTGATTTTTTGTACCAAGGGGAGGATCAATCGTAACAAAATCAAGATACGGTTTTGTCTCAACAGAGTCAGCATAGATGAATAAATCATGCAAAAAGAGAAGGCTGTCTTCATCCTCTAAAAGCTTATCCCAGTCAAGTAAACCTGTAAATAGAAAACAACTGTCTTGACGAATCAGCTGAAGATTTTGATCCAGGGAACTTGCAATCAGATTAGCACCTTCAAGCATCAATTCCTTGTCTGCCGTAGAATCTGTAGTCATAATGCGTTCGATGGGAAAAGAGAAGTCCCCTTTTGAAAAAAAAGGTTGCGCTATTTTTTTAATCTGGATTGTCTTTTGATTGGTAGACCAGTCTTTTAAGACCATGTCGTTTTCTTTTCTTACCCCAAACATCGGCTGGATTTCCTTGGTGTCATATTCAATCAAATTCTTGCCAAAAGGAGAGAACCCGAGAATTTTCCCCCCTTTTTGAATGAATGTTTCAAACACATTGGCGTATGTATTTACAGAATAATCAAAACCATTGGGGCTATCCCAAAGCAGAAGATCCGGTTTTAACCGATCCAATTGTGTTGTCATATCAGTAGAATCAAGATTAAAATAGATAGGAAAAATTTCAATGTTTCCATACTTTTTCTGATAAAAGGAGCTAACTGCTTTAATCTGTTTAAAAATATCTGGATTCCCTGAATTCATAAGAACAGATTGAGTTAAATATCCGATTCGGATTATTGATTGATTGTTGATCTGTATCGTTCTAGTTATTTCATTATCCTGGGTAATAATTTCATCTGGAAGATGGGGAGCTTTCATTAGAATCGGATAATTACCAATTTCTTCTTCCAAAAAATCATACCAGATGTAATAGGAAGTCAGAATGGGGAACATGGGATAATTATATGTTTTAATAATATCACCCTGTTTGATTGAAACAGAAATGTTTTTCTCTTCATAGATACCATCATTCCGTATCTCGGCCATATACCGTTTTTTCTCTCCAGGTCTAAGAAGAAATAAATCTGGTCTTTCCTCAATCACAAGGTCATGATTGTATCGCCCATGGAATACAACCCTGGACTCTTTGTAATCCTCCGTTTCAATACGAATGGTTAATCGTGATTTTATATATTGTTCAAAATGGTGGCTAAATCCATTTCTAGATTTTTCAGAAATGATACCCTTTTGTAATAAGGCATTTTTTTCAGAATTGTAATCAGAAATGAAGTATTGGAGAGATTTTGAATCAGTCTCAATCTGTAAATCCAAGCCATGATCAATCGGTATAAAGGGAAGGTCATGGGGGCCATTGCGAAATTTCTGACCATGTTTAAGCAGGGGTGTTGTAAATTTCGGGGTTTGCTTTATCTTCGGCAGTTTAATCGTTGGATCACCCAAGAGCGTAAACCCAAAGAATGAGTTGATTCCAGGAGTTTCTCTAAATCCCCATGGTTTTGCCAGGTATTGGTTTAAGGATGAAAGACTCATTTCTCCCAAATTAATAGCTCCAGAATGATAGGCTCCACAAAAGTTATCCAGGATAAAAGCCATATAATTATTACCTTCTGAGGTTTTACAAATTCCCTCTTCATACGAAAGGTCATCTACAACGCCATAATTGGTTCTTGCTCCTCCAATATATGCTATCGCTCCGCCCTCTGATAGAATTGATGCTTCTGAAAAAGAAGTTGGATATTTTAGTTCTTTGGAAGTCTGGAAGAAATTCCCATCAAACATCCTTGTATCATAAGATCCATTTAAGCAGGCAATGCTTAATAAGACAGGCAATTTATTATTGGCAGGAAGTTTAATCATATCCTGAGCATAGATCATACCAGGCTCCAAAGCCATTCCACTTCCACTCCCGTGCCCAATTTCATAAATCCAACCTTTTCCCCCTTTGGAAAATAGATTTAAAACATCTGTTCGATTAAATTTTCCGCTGGTTCGAAAGTACTTTTCTAGCTTCATACCATTAAAATAATCCTTATTAACAGAATTCATGGTAATCAATTCTCCCATGAAATCTCCCTGGAATGGATCACCTCCTAAAACTACAGCATTTTGAAACCACTCCGGATTCAGGGTATCAACATAGTTTGAAATTTTTTGCACAATTTTGACTGCTTCTGACTTTTCTCGAACAGGGAGTCTTCCACAAGATATTATCAAATCAAACTCGTCATCAGCCGTGAATGGAGCCATGTAAAACTGGTCAGTTGGTGTCCAGGAATCAAAGCTTTCCATATTGTATTCAGATCGAATATAATTCGATGGAGGTATACAGTTTGCATCACCAAAAATCGTAAGGTAATCTACCGCATCTTTTTTAACTAAAGCCTGAAGATAAGTGACAATCTTGCACGCTAAAACCTCATCGTACCTGTTTAAAATCTTTCTTTTTTCGGATGGAACGGTTGAAACGCTTGTATAGGCTTTTGTTATTGGTCGAGGGGCCGGAACAAGGTTTTTTATATCGGATAGTTTGGTCACAGTTACTCTATATCCTTGTTTTTCCTGCACTTTCCTTAAGAGATTGGCTGAGTCATAAAATTCATCCGGTGTCAATATCAATGAATCCCATTTATTTTTATTCTCCAGGGGCGGCTCATCTGAATTCGTGAGTCCAATTTCTATATCCATCTTTGTAGCAAGATACATCCGACCTTGTACAAGATAGACAGGGTAAATGTACAGGTTGATCACTCTTTGATCTTTGTGAACTTGGGTGCTAAATGTAAAATTTTCAGAAGGATAAAACAAGATTTTGTCTGAGTCTAGACCTTGCAGATTCTTTTCCATCGTTTTATTAAATCCATCGTAAGGTTTTGGTGCTTGGACAGGCTCAATAAAAGTAGAAGGAAGGGGAAAGTCAATCGATTCAACTCTTACCGTTTTAATATAGGCTATTTTAAAATTCTTTTTTACTTCAATTCTTTTTATTTGCATGGGCAGCTTGGGTTGATTTGATTCTACAGTGGAAACACAATTCTTCATTTTGATGCCAAGACCATACATTGTATAATTCAATGAAAGGTCTTTTTTGGAAAATTGGTTTGTGATCGAAATTACTTGGCGAATTGGAGCTGATGAATTGAGAACTTTTAAAGTCTTTACCAATAGTGGGTTTGCATTATTTTGTCCTGAAACCAGATTGGGAATACTGGAAGATAAAAATGAAATAAGCAATAAAGCCAGTAGGGGCACTCTAAAATTCTTCATACAAGACTCCCTTCAGATACAAAAACAGTTATTATTAATAAAATTTTAATGGAGATAGTTATAATGAAAAGCCAAAAACATCATTTATTGGTCGTTACGCTACTTTTTTTTCTACTTTCTGTCTATTCCTGTTCAAAAAAAATTGAATCCATCTCGTCTGAAACTCAAAAAACCTATTCAAATGGAATTGAAATCAAAAATTTTACACCAAAAGACCTTCTCCCTGTTGGTGCAACCCTTATTGACCTTCAAGGAAACAACCAAAAGTGGATTATTGGCGACATCGATAATGACGGAGACGGAGAGATTATCTTTGCTTTCAATATACAAAAAGAGAAAGAATCATCAACGGTACAGGCAATATTAGCCAAAGAAACGAATGGCAAATGGATAAAACTCTACAACTTTCAAGAACGGGCAGAAAAACTGGATTTAATAAAATTTTGTGATGTTTCTGGTGATGGAAAAGATGATTTAGTGATCGGGTGGGTTATTCAATCAAGAACAGATCAAAGTAGATTGTATATGTATCAGTGGAAAAAGACTGGACTAGAAGGCTTTGGCACATTGGAATATTCCAAAATTGAGATTGATGATTTCGAAGGCGTGTTCGGAAAAGACAAACAATTTGAATTTGGTATTTGGACAAAATCGGATGATTTTTTGACGATAGATATCTTGCGATACGTCCAGAATAAATATCTTACTTCACTTTTCCCATCAGAGGAAGGGCAGTCTTATACACAACAAAATTTATGCAGAGCAGAAGACATTGAGCCCAATTATTTTTCTTCATATGCTATACCTGAATTAAAAAAATTTGAGAAGGAATTTCCGAATGACTCAATGTATGATTTGGCTTTGATCAAAGCCTATCTAAAAGCCAAACAGCCGGATTTAGCCTTAAAAAAAATAAATCAGAGTGGTGATTTTCTGTCAAACAAAGATCAAGAAAATATCCCGTTATTAAAAGCACAAGCATTCTTTTTAAAAGGAGAAATTAACAAAGGGGAAAGATTTCTTGACACTATTTTATCTAGAAAAGTCAACCGTGTTGATATGGGAGAAGCCCTGCAAGCTTTAGGTAGAGCGTATACAGAAAAAAATGAGTACGAAAAAGCAAATCTCGCCTATCGAAACGCAATGCTATTTCATATCCCATTCTCTGAAAGCATTGGATTTCAACCTGAAATGCAGTTCCAATATTCTCTTGCCAAAGATAAAGCAAGGATTGAAGTGCTGAAACAATACGATGACTTAAAAACAAAAGTAAACGTACCACAATATCAAAACAACTTTCAAAACAAATTAATATCATTAAATAAAGCAAAGGGTCTACCAATCGTAACTTATTTCCAATTTTATCTCTCTCTTGATAATTTTTACACTCCTTATGCAAATGTTCTCACATGGAAGGATCGAAATCGAATACATGAAATTGTTTTTATGACATTTGATAATGACCAACACAAAATGAAGTACAATTATATCCCTGTAGGCTTAATCAATGAAAAAACAAGAAAAGGTTGGAAAGCTACCATTACCTTTAAGGAGTTTGATCAACTTGGAAAAGAAGTAAATTTAATCACAAAAACGTTTTTACATGAAGATGGACAATGGAAATTACGGTGAATAAAAGATAAGATGGTTAGATATGGTATTGAGATTTAGTAACTTTTCTGGTTCTTTCGAGATAAAAAATGGGTTGCTTCGATATATTGATGAGAAACAAAAGGATGTTTTTGAAATACCGACCAATTTTGTCCAGGCTGTACGTGTAGAAACGGTCAATGAAAACAAGAAAGAAGCCAATCTAGTAATCATCGGACATTTCCAGGTACTAAAAACTATAAAGACTCCCACTCGTATTGCAGAAAAATCAAGACTCTGGATATACATTAATCTACATTTATTGTCAACAGATGGCACTTTGCGTCCTTTAGAATTTCAAACAGAAGAGTACTTTCATTATGAGAAAAACAGGCGTTGGAAAATATTTTTTTCAACACTCGCAATTTTGTTGATATTATGTGGCTTTTCAAAATCATTCTCCTATACAATAAAAATTGAAAAAATAAAAATGGAAGCAAGCCAATATAATTATTCAGATCTGATTGAGGAAGGGAAGAAACTGGTAGGAATGAATGAGTTGGACAAAGGGATCCATTCATTAATCTTAGCTAATTCAATTAAACCTTCTCCCTCAATCCGAAAATTACTTGATGATGCTTATTTGAAGAGAGGAAAAAAATGCTTAGATGCTAACAATGTTCCTCTGGCTAAAAAGAATTTTCATTATGTATCCTCAGATAACCAGGAAGTTAAGCCTTTATTGGTAAAAGTATCAGAATATGAAAAGAAGAAATGGCTATCATTTTCTGATCTGACTGATTTTGTTCGGTATTCGTTTTTCTCAATAACCTATTACTTAGATGGAGGGAAAGATCCAACCATTTCTAAAGAGATGGGAAGAACCGTATCTGAATTCCAGACAAAACTAGAATATACCAGAAAAAACTACCCCTTGATCACAATTTGGAAAGATATAGTTATCGCAGATATATATTAATTACCAGGATCGGGGGCGACTACTCGTGTTATTGTTACGGGGACGATTTGATCCGCCACCCATTGGT
>Ga0247842_10003772_pt1 | contig 19853 bp, 22 predicted proteins | sample LaCruzMarch2015__3_FD_192411 | JGI IMG/M metagenome (GOLD analysis project Ga0247842, IMG submission 192411) | Freshwater microbial communities from meromictic Lake La Cruz, Castile-La Mancha, Spain - LaCruzMarch2015_19m | ecosystem: Environmental > Aquatic > Freshwater > Lake | place: Spain...
CGATCAGCGGCGTCAGCGCCGAAACGATCAGGGACGTGGCGCACCGTCTGGCGAAGGTGCACCCGGCCATGCTCATGTACACTCTGGGGATTACCGAGCACATCTGCGGCGTCAACAATGTCATGTCCTGCGCCAACCTCCAGATGCTCCTGGGGAACGTCGGTTTCGAATGCGGCGGCGTCAACCCCCTGCGGGGTCAGAACAACGTCCAGGGCGCCTGTGATATGGGGGCCCTGCCCAATGTTTTTCCGGGGTACCAGCGCGTCGATAACCCCCAGGCCCGGGAGAAATTTGCCGCCGCCTGGAAGGTGGAAAATCTTCCGTCGAAGCCCGGGATCATGATCCCCCAGATGATTGACGGCCTTCTCGACGGCAAGGTGAAGGCATTTTATGTCTTTGGGGAAAACCTCGCCAATACGGAACCGGATATCCGCCACGTTGAGCATTGCCTGAGCTCGGCGGAGTTTCTTGTCTGCCAGGACATCTTCCCTACGGAAACTACACGCTTTGCCCATGTGGTTCTGCCGGCAGCGGCGTGGAGTGAAAACGACGGAACGTTTTCCAGTAGCGAGCGCCGGGTCAACCGGGTCCGCACGGTCAGCGCCCCTCCCGGGGAGGCCATGCCGAACTGGTGGATCTTCAAGGAGATCGCCAAGCGCATGGGACACGAGTGGGAGGCGAACAGCGCCCAGGAGATCTGGGATAACGAGGTTTCACAACTGGCGCCGTCCCTGGGGGGAATCAAGTATTTCCGTTTGGAAAAGAACGGTCTCCAATGGCCGGCCCCCAGTTTGGAACATCAAGGGACGTCCTTTCTCCATAAGGAAGGATGTTTTACCTGCGGCCTGGGGGTCTTGGCCCCGATAGATTGGATACCTCCCGCCGAGGTCCCTGACGCCGAATATCCCATCGTCCTCAGTACGGGCCGGCGGCTGTACCATTATCATACGCGTACGCAGACCGGCCGATGCGAGGGGCTAAATGAACTACTGGGAGAGGAGACCGCCGATATTTCTGAGGCGGATGCGGAAAAATACGGCATCGAGCACGGCGAGATGATCGCCGTAAAGTCACGGCGCGGCCGGGTTGTCGTCAAGGCGAACGTGACCGAGCAGGTCCCGGAGGGACTGGTCTGGATGGCCTTCCATTTCCGGGATGGATGTGCAAACTGGTTGACGAATCCTGCTTACGATCCGATTACCCAGACGGCGGAGTACAAGGCCTGCGCCGTCGCTATCGAGAAGCTTGCCTAAGCAAGAAAGGGAGAAGGTACAGGCCGTCATCGTCATATCGAGACCTATGAAAAATGGCTTCGCCGCAGCTCAAAAATCTTTTTCGCTTCTCGTTGGTATGCATGTAATTGTAAGTGATTACGTGATGTTAAATTAAATCACGTACCGGCGAAAAACATTTGATTCGCTGCTTGCGAACCATTTTTCTGCGGTTATGCAAAGCGTTTCATATCATTTCCTTGCCGGAAAGTTTAAAAGATGGCGTCGCCGGACAAATAACGGCGGCGCTATCTCTGTTTCACCCCATGTCATCATATCCCCCTGTTCATCGTCGCCGCATCGGCGGTTTCTGCATATGTTAAATTAGGCATTATTTACTTCTTATGCGATCTCCGGTATATGCGAGGCCAGAATAGATTCAATCGCTGACAGGTATATTTCCACAGGCTTGCTTGGAAGAGTTGCCATGCAAGCGGGGGCAAGAACAATATCTTTATGAACGGCAGACTGCAGAGAGAGAGGATTGATTATGGCTGAGGACATTAAATGGTTTAAGACTCACTGTTCACGTTGGGATCACGGCGGTTGCGCCCTCCTGGTCGGTGTCGAGGACGGCAAGATAACAAAGATCAAAGGAGATCCGGACGGTTACCTGAACAAAGGCTATACCTGCTTCAAGGGTAGAAATTCCGCCGAACGGCTCAATCATCCCGATCGTCTCCAATACCCCTTAAAGAGGGTAGGGGAGAGAGGGGCGGGGAAGTGGCAGCGCCTCTCCTGGGAGGATGCCTTGCAGGAAACGGCGGCGGGCCTCAACAAGGTTAAAGAGAAATACGGGGCCAAGGGCGTCGCCTTTGGCGTCGGGATGCCCAAGGGGCTCGAACATTTCATCCTGATCCGCCTGGCCAATCTTTTCGGTTCCCCCAACGTCATCGCCTCCCAGGACATCTGCCACGCCCCCCGGGAGATCACGGGGGTCCATACCTGCGGGTTCTATCCCGTCGCGGACCTCCATCACCCCACGAAACTGGTCCTCCTCTTTGCCAGCAATCCCACCGCTACCAACGAGGAAGGCCTGATCTGCAGCATCCTCGACGAACAGTTGAAAAACGGCACGGAACTTATCGTCGTAGATCCCCGGCGCATCGATATGGTCGGTAAGGCAAGCCAGTGGCTCCGCTTGCGGCCCGGTACGGCCCACGCCCTCGTTTTGGGCATGCTGAATGTCGTCATCGAAGAAGGCCTCTACGACAAGGAATTCGTCGAAAAATGGACTTATGGTTTTGAGGATCTCGCCCGGCAGGTGAAGGATTACCCGCCGGAAAAGGTGGCCGAAATTACCTGGGTCCCGGCGGAGCAGATCCGCGCGGCAGCCCGCAAATACGCCGCTGCCAAGCCGGCGGCCATTCAGTGGGGCAACCCCATCGAGCACGACGTGAATGCCTTTCATGTCATCCGCGGCCTCCTGTGCCTTATGGCCATCTGCGGCAACCTCGAAGTGGCGGGGGGCAATGTGAACGCCTACGATCCCAAGATCATGGGGCTGGGACCCTTTGTCCGGGCCGATCTCATTCCCGATAAGGCCAAGGAGATGATCAGCCGCCATTACGGGGTGATTCCCCGCCTGATGACCATCGCCCCCGCCTTCTTCCGCCGGGCGATCCTGGAGGAGTTTCCCTATCCCGTCAAGGGATACTACGCCATGTGCACCAATCCCATGGTGGCCTGGGCGGACAGCAAGAAGACCTATGAAGCCTTCCAGAAGCTTGACTTCATGGCCGTCGCCGACCTGTTTATGACGCCGACCGCCGCCATGGCGGACATCGTCTTCCCCGTGGCCCACCAGTTCGAGATGAACGACATCGGCCACTACGGCATCGGCCACGGCATGGTACTGGCGCGGCCCAAGATCGTCGAGCCCCCGCCCGAGTGCTGGCCGGACATGAAGATCATGAATGAACTGGGCAAGCTCGTCAGCTCTCCAGATCTCTGGAAGGCGGATCATGAGGAATTCCTGGCGGATCTCCTCCAGCCGAGCGGCCTCACGTACCAGCAATTCTGTGAAAAAGGATACCTGAAAGGGCCCGACCGCTTCAAGCTTTATGAGGAAAAGGGCTTCCGGACGCCGACGGAGAAGGTGGAACTGCGCCTGAGCACGGCGGAGAAATTCAAGCTCCCCCCCCTGCCTGCCTACGACGGCCTGCCTGAAGAGGAAGATCCCGATTATCCACTCATTCTCATCAGCTCCAAGAGCCCCAACTACCTCATCTCCTCGTATCGCTGGGTCAAGAAGATCCGGGATCGGGAGCCGGACCCCTTGATCGAGATCCATCCCGACACCGCCGCCCGGTATGGGATTAAAGACGGCGACGATGTCCGCATCGAAACCAAATACGGCGCTGTCGTTCAGAAGGCCGTCGTCTCCGATATCGTCATGCCCCAGGTCGTCAACGCCTCGATCGGCTGGTGGTTCCCCGAAGGCGATCCGGAGAAGCAGTTCGACTGGGAAAAATCCAACTTCAATATCCTCACGTCCGTCGAGAAACTGGGCAAGGAATACGGGACGCCGAACATCAAGAACATCGGCTGCCGGATTTCCAAGGTTTGACGGTTTCGCTAAAAGTAGTTAATCTCTCCCGCCCTCATTTTGGGGGGAGAGAGGCTACAACAGCCGCTTCCCCCATATCTCCCTTCCTTTCAAGGGGAAAGGCCGCAACTCAAAGCTCCCTCCCCTTCAAGGGGAGGGCAGGGGTGGGGATGGGGTTAGTCCTTGATTTTCACCACTTTTCGTGAGTAACTGCCGGCATAAGAGTTTTATTACCGGATAGTTAAAAAGATGGCGTTGCCGGACAAAACGGCGGCGCCATTTCTGTCTCACCCCAAGTCACCTCCACTTGTCTATCTTTGTCACCTTGTTGGTTGCGCCGTCGGTTCTTCGATGTATTATGTTTACGCCTGCATTGCCTCCCCTGCTCGCGGTTGCCGCACCTGCCATTTTGAGGTAAATATCTTATTGACATATGATTTTATTGTGTTTATACTTCCTTGTCACGAAAGCAAGTTATCAATTTATAGCGCTTTTTCGAATAAACAGATTAAGGAGGAACATTATGGATGCTCAACAGGCACCCGCCTTCGAAAAGGGCATTCTCTACCACCTGCCGATCATCGACATCAGGCGGGACCCCGATCAACCCCGTAAATACATGGATGCGCAAGCCCTGGAAGAGCTGGCCGCTTCCATAAAACAACTCGGCATCCTGCAGCCCGTCCTTTTCCGGGAGGGGGATCGAAGCCAAGGCTATGTGTTTCTCGTGGCCGGGGAGCGGCGGTTCGCGGCGGCCAAAATGGCCGGACTTCTGTCCATGCCCGGAATGTTTGTGGACGGCTCTCCTTCCGAGATCGCCTTGGTGGAAAATCTGCAACGCCAGGATCTGACGGTCATCGAAGAAGCGGAGGCCCTGAAACGTCTGGTGGACAATATGAATTACACCCATGAGCAGGCGGCCGGCGTCATCGGCAAGAGCCGCCAGGCTGTGACGGATATCATGTCTTTGACCCGCCTTCCCCAGGAGATTCGCGACGATTGCCGGAGCAACCCCAAGTGTCCCCGGCAGATTCTCGTTGAGATCGCCCGTAAGAAGCAGGATCGGTCCATGATCAGCCTCTACAACAAGTATAAGGAGAGCGGACTGACCAGCGGAGAACTCCGCAAGGAGCGCCGGATTCACGAAGCGCCGACGGAACTGGAGAACGTTAAAGGCGCGGTCAAGAATCTCAACGCCATGAAGACCAGAATATCAAAGCTTGAACTTGCCGCCTTGGGCGAAGAGGAGAAGACCCGTCTCACAGGTGAAATCGATCAATTCAGCACGGAATTGGAGGCCCGCCTGAACGAGATAATTTCCCGCTTACAGCCGCCCCAATTGGCCTAACGGCGGGGCAGAAAAAAATTAAAAAACGGCGCACAGTGTCGTCAATTCGCTATTTATATCATATATTTAACCTCTGCCGGAGCTCCGGCAGAGATTTTTGACAGGTGGGAAACGATCCCAAAGCTCCACATATTTCGATGAATTGGCACAGCAAAGGATATAACCATGAAACCAAAAGTTTATATAGAAACTACAATTCCAAGTTATCTGACCGCGCGTATTAGCAATGATCTACGAGTTGCAGCAAACCAAAACACGACCGTTGAATGGTGGGAAACACGCCGAACCGGTTTTGAGCTTTTCATCTCGGAATTTGTTGTCGTTGAAGCAAGTCTTGGAAATTATGAATCTGCCCAGAAACGTTTGGAGATCATCGGAAATTTACCGAAACTAATCGTTGACGAAGCAGTTCGAACACTTGCCAAGGCATTAATTTCAGATGGACCTATTCCAGCAAACGCCGAAATTGATGCATATCATATTGCTGTTGCCGCAGCCAATGGCATCGAATATTTACTTACCTGGAACTGCACTCATATCGCAAATGCGATCATGAGGCCAAAGATAGAAGAAGTCTGTCGCCGGCAAGGCTATGAACCGTCGATCATTTGTACACCGCAAGAATTAATGGAGGGCTAAATCATGTGGAAAGATCCTATCGTAGAGGAGACAAGAAAGCTCCGCGAGCAGTATGCAAGCAAGTTCAATCACGATATTGATAAGATTTTCGAAGATATTCAGCTACAACAAAACAAATCGGACAAAAAACCGGTGTCTCTCCCGGCGCGCAAACCATTCAAGGCGCCAAACGCCGCCTAACCACATAAGATTGAAGATGTATATCCCCATATCGGGGGAGGAAAACAATGAAAACGGTTATTTTGGACGAACGCGGTCGGCGCACCATCGGCCCGGGAACTGGAATCGCGGATTTCGGAGAACGTGGTAAAGTTGTTGGAGGGGTAGCATTCAGTAAGGAGTAAAACAAGTATCCTGCAGTGAAGGAAGTTATTCCCGGCGACAACTATATCCTTTCCGTTACATACGGAGGTAAAATGTGACTGTTATTGCTGATAAGGAAGTATTCGCAAAAATTCGCCGGAAATATCAACGATGAGATTTGGATTTCATCCCGGCGCTGATGCCGATCATTGACAGGTGAGGAAGATGACCATCGCAATACACGAAAAAGAGATTGATGCTCTGTTCAGGAAAGGGATTTATAAAGACCGAAGCTCTTTGTTCAATAACAGAATTCATGATATGTATTACGCCACGTATAAAAGAGGAGCTCTCCATCCCTCAGGAATAGACGCGTCTAATGCATATAATAAGGTGATGCTAACCAACTTCAGAGCACCGAAGTGGTTCGCCGGAGGGCAGCCCCGGATAAGATTGAAAGACGAGTAGAATTTCGTGGGCAAGGAAGATCGAGAAAATCCGAAAGATAAATCTGGACTCTTTTTTTGATCTTGAGGTTTACATGTCGCAGATAGAAAACAATGCCCTATATTTTTTTGAGGATTTGATGATAACATTGTGGGACCATTCCAAGACCCTATTTCTTAGTGTAAGAAAATAGGGTCTTTTATTTTTTAAACTGATTTGTTTCTGATTAATAACGATGATCCTGGATAGGAAAATATGAAGGGAAATATTCACACAATTTTAACCGGGTTAATAATTGTCCTGATTATAATAGCGGCATCTCCTAATAAAGTAGAAGCTGAGCAATTACTTGATGATAAGCAATTGCTCAACGGATCAAAATCAACACCCGAGAGTAAAATCAATCCCAGCATAAAAACTAAGTGGGGATACTGTCATGAACCCCGTGTTAATATTATCAAAACAAATAATGCCTCATATCGCTTCTATCATTGCATGGAGGATAAAGGCTATTTCGAGATATACCGTAAGGACAGAAAGATATATTCAGAAAGAATGATGAAAAATGGTAATTATTTTGTTTGTGATCTTAATGATCCTCTTTCCGAATGTTCACAGGTGCCCCCTCCCGGAACGGATATAAATGGCGATGGCATTCCTGAAATGGTCATGCGACATCATACTGGACAAAGTCAATTTACCGATCGTTATTCTTATTCTATCTATTCCATTGGCAAGCGGGTAAGAAAATTGGTCACCCTTGAGGGAATGCACTCTCCCATGCAATTCAAGGATTTGGATGGTGATGGTCTTTATGAGGTAACAGGCAATGACTGGGCGCTTGCTTATTTCTTCGGGGATTTTCTGAGTTCTCCGCATCCGACTATTATTCTTAAATGGCACAATGGTAGCTACCGATTGGCCTTCAAACTAATGAAAAATCCGCCACCAACACATGAAGAACTAAAAAAGAAAGCGGAAGACTTAAAAATATCCCTTGAAAAAGAAAATGGACCTTTTCCCGAAGGAAATATACTCAATATCCCTTTTTACAAACATATCGAAGCATGGAATTATCTGGTTGACTTGATTTATTCGGGCAATGAAAAAGTTGCCTGGTCATTTCTGGATATGTACTGGATTATCCCACCGGGATGCTCGAAATCAAAGGAAAAACAACAGGAAAAGAGGGAAGTTATTGCTGCCTTCAAAAAGCAACTGTCAAGAAGCCTTTATTGGAAAGATTTAAAAACCTTGAATTCTTGGCACTGACAACATTGTGTATGGGGGAATCCTTCTCTGGTGGCAAAATGAATCGGAATAATGTGGCGGATTGCGGCGGAATAAACAGGGAAACAAAGGGGTGTCATGTGGAATGTGCTTAGATAGAGGAGCATTGATCAATGAAATCGACTTTGACAAGGCATGATTGGGAAGAATATCTTATCCGTCTTTATTTTGGAAACAAGGGTGATTTAATAACTTTATGTATTAACAGAGCATATCGAGATTTAAATAGAACGCTTCATGGTATTGATCGCCACAAAGGCAAGCATAAACTATTCAATTCAGCTACCAACCATCTTCGGTCAATTTTTATAGAAATAAAAGAAACCCCTTCTAAACCAAAGAGTCACAAGAATTTTGATAAGTGGCATGAAAGTAATTGCCGTAAGTTGAAAAACTTATATGAAGAAAATGGCTTTATGAATTTTGCAATAGGGCAGGCACAAAAATGGATCAATATGACATTTAAATATATATTTTGTATGGGAGAAAGCAGGCTGCCCGGTTATTTTGATCTTTATGAATTCTGTCATGTACCGATTGATAACATTATTTTAGACAATATTAGCCAATCCGGTGCTCCTGTCATATCGTGTCCATGGAGCCGTCTTGATGATTATACCGAGTATATGTCTCTTCAGAAATGGTTTCGAGAAAAGTTTGATTTACCACCATTGGATGTTGAATTTAGGTTATGGGTGAATCAAAGAGTATCCCCACTTGACAATGTCATGACGCCCGCTCATAACTCTATGATGGGAAGAGACAATGTGATTACTGGGAAGAGAGAATTGACCATAGGACCTTATCAACGCGACAGAATAGTCCTATGTTCCGCGGATGCAAGCCCAAAATCCCAAAGCAACGACCCGTGCGAAGCAGCATACTTTTTCCCAGGCGCACCGTGGGTTGGCGCCGTAAGGAATACTGCAAACAATTTAGGATGTAAATTCGTTATTCTCACAACCGGTCACGGGATGCTCAACCCATCGGATAATATTTCTCCGTATGATCTGGTAATCAGCGGTAATGGAGATATAATTTCCCAAGCATGGCAAAAGACAGCGTCAAAGCTAATGACAAAAGAGCAGGATGACATTTTATTATTCTATGCTGGTGGCTGCCCACGTGATGAATACTTGAAAATATTAAAACCAATCCTTCATGATCTTGAAATTGATTTAATAACCTTTGGAAAACCCAACATGGGTGATGTAGGGAAAATACAGAATATTGTCGAATTATTGGAAAAAGGGACGTCCATAGATGAATTGAAATCGGTACTTAAATTTCCTGACAGACATTTATTTTTCCCCCATAAGGAATATCTTGCATACCCAAGCAACGCTCCGCTACCAAGTCTATACATACCTAAATATGAATTCTTATGGAAAGAAGTCGAGAAAACAAAGCCGTTTTCTTCGTCGCCACTTCATGGTCTTACCCACTGGAGGCGCGTCTTTGAATATGGCCTTGTCATTGCGAAGGAGACAGGGGCAAATATAGAGCTGGTTGAACTTTTCGCTCTCTTTCACGACAGTTGCCGTTTAAATGATGGTAAAGATCCTGATCATGGTAGAAGGGCTGCTGCGTGGATTAAATCTTTCAGACCTGATATAAAGACCTTCGATGACAATCTTTTTCAGACCCTCTTGGAGGCTATTCGAGATCACACGCACGTCCTACGCAGTGACAATATTCATATTGCATCGTGCTGGGATGCTGATCGGTTGGATCTCGGGCGCGTCGGAACTATTCCTGATCCAGAATATATGAACACGGAAATCGCAAAAAAGATGTTAAGAATAGGGAGATGAAATGATTATCAGGCTGAGCTCCGGCAGAGATTTTGGGCCGATGGGAAAAGATACAACACGATTTCCCTTGACACATAACCTCTTTAAGGAATAGGATTTACTGAAACGTTTACAGGTACTTAGCGGTCAAGAGGGGCAAATGTAAGTTGCCTTACAATATTCCAAGGAAAATAAAACCAGAAACAATGTAAACGAAGGGAATAGATGAATGCCCACAATATTTCGAGTTGGACCTTATCGACTTTTCTTCTATGCTGGTGATCATGGTGAGCCTATTCATGTACATGTCGAACGTGATGATAAAATCGCGAAATTTTGGCTTGAACCAGTAAGATTAGCCAATAGCGGTGGATTTAACAGGCTGGATTTATCGGAAATATTTCGGATCATTGAAAACCACAGGGATAAAATTTTGGAGGGGTGGCATGAATACTTTGGCGATTGAAATTATTATGCCGGTTGCAGAAAGCGTATCAGTAACAGATGATACGCTGAGTGTTAATCTTAGTGACGGCAGAACCATTTTAGTTCCCACTGCCTGGTATCCTCGTCTGCTGTGTGCCAAGCCGGAGGAAAGAAACAAGTGGCGGCTAATTGGAAGGGGTCACGGGATTCATTGGGAAGATATAGACGAGGACATTAGCATAGAAGGTCTATTGGTAGGAAAACAATCTGGGGAAAGCCAAGCATCATTTAAAAAATGGTTTGAGGCAAGACAAGCACATAAAACGCCCATTTGAACGAGATAATTTCCCGGTTACCGCCGCTACAATTGGCGTGACAGCGATGCAGAAAAAAAATCAAAAAACGGCGCGCAGTGTCGTCAGTTCACTAATTACATCATATAGTTAATCTCTGCCGGCGCTCCGGCAGAGATTTTTGACAGGCGGGAAACGATCAATAAAACTCCAAATATTCCGATGGATTGGCACAACGAGAAGTGGCCTTTGGGACCTCAGGGTGAAAGTTTATGGTGAGGAATGGCCGGAAAATGAATGTTCTGGGAGATGCGGGTGGGCCGGGGGAATTTAGCCGGCTGTTGTCGGTAAATTGATGCCCAATACTGGTTTCTGTTGACATCGCAGCCTATCGTAAATATAAGTCATTTCTCTAATTTATCCGCACTTGGCGGTTTTAAGATGCTGCTGTTAGGCGGCCTACTACAATGTTAGCCATCATAAGGAGGGAGTGGTTGTAAATGACGAACTTCCCAATATGCATCTTATTAATGGCGTTGCTTACCGCTTTTCCGGTAATGGTTTTTGCCGACCTAAAGGTGATAATTGCAAATGAATCAAGCCTCCCATTCGATCTGTCTCCTTCAAAGTTCTCTAATTCCCCAAGCAAATTTAGCAACTCGGTGAGCAAGTTCAGTAATTCACCATCCAAGTTTTCCAATTCACCATCAAAATTCGACAATAGTCCATCAAAATTTGACAATGGCAAAAGTGGTAATAGACGCTTACTGTTGGAGAAAGATGGTAGTTATTTCTACATTGGTTACTATGTTTGGGGCGAAGACGGTTTAACCAACTTTTTTTCCTCCAATGGGAAAAGATTGTTTTATTCCCCTTCAGAAACGGATGCTTTATTCGAGGGTGAGGATGGGGAGTTCTGCGGTACGATGGCAACTTTTAAGGATGAGAAGGTATTGATACTGACAGAGAAAGGGCAATTAGCATTCCTGAAAGAAGGAATATCTCTGTCAAGTCAACCCGCAGGAAGACCAAAGCAAAATACCGGTCAATATTCTGGTGGCAGTAGCGGGCATTGGATTCAAGAAAATATTGATAGTGGCTCAATGATTGTCTTAGAAGATGGTTCTATCTGGAAAGTTGACCTGCTGGACAAGATCAGCGCCATGTTATGGCTTCCTATTTCAAATATTACGATTACAACCTCCAATAATGGCTCGCCCGGCTATGATTATTTGCTCATAAACACTGATGACAAAGAAAAAGCAAATGCCAAGTATTTAGGAAACAAGTAATGGCTAACAACGGCATTAAAAGCGACGGCAAAAAGCCGCCGCGCCTTATGCCGAGCATTATCCCTGAAACCAGTGAGCGTCAGTATGAAAAGCATCGTTTTAATCTCTTGTGTGAGCAAGAAGCTTGATACTTCCGCAAGAGCGAGCGATTTGTACATCAGCCCGCTTTTTCGCCTTAACTGGGCTTATGCAAACCAGCTACTTCCGTACGCCATATTCATTTTGTCTGCAAAATATGGGTTGGTGTCACCGGTGCAGTTAATAGAACCCTATAACGTAACCTTGAACAATATGTCGTCACAAGAGGTTAATGATTGGGCTGAGTGCGTCTTGGGGCAACTGAGCAATCATGCTGATCTGAATCGAGACCATTTCATATTTCTCGCTGGCCAGAAGTACAGAAAGTACCTTATCCGAGCTATGCGGTCGCACGAGATTCCCATGCAAGGACTTTCTATTGGCAAGCAGCTTCAATATCTGAAGAGGCACATACATGAGTAAGATATGTAGCGAACTGCATTGTCTGGTTCATCAGTCGCCAAGCTTCTCTTTCCCTTTCGATCCCAAGCGAATTCCTGCCAATGGCATTTACGTTCTGCTAGAGGCGGGTGAATACGCGCACGACGGCCTCAGGATTGTGCGAGTTGGTACTCATAATGGAGAGAAGCAGCTCCCTTCGAGGCTCTCACAACACTTCCTCAAATCAAACAAAGATAGAAGCATATTCAGGAAGAACATTGGAAGGGCTCTTCTAAATAAGGCAAAGGACCCTTTCCTGGCTCAATGGGAGCTTGATCTAACAACGAAGGAAGCAAAACAAAAGCACGCGAGCACACTGGACTTTGCCAAGCAAACTGCTGTCGAAAGGCAGGTAACAGAATACTTTCAAGAAAATTTCTCGTTCGTCATCTTTCGAGTTGATGATGCCAGCACTCGTCTGGAGTTTGAATCCAAGATGATCTCGACCGTTTCGTTGTGCAAGGAATGTGGCCCTTCGGAACGATGGCTCGGGCATTGCTCGCCAAAAGCAAAAATCAGTAACAGCGGACTATGGGTTGTTAATGAGCTATACAAGGCGCCATTATTGGAGACAGACTTTTCAAGATTGAAGGGACTCGAAAAGGACTCATGCTATGGGATAACAAAAGAATCAAGTGGACACCCAACCACGCGGTGAGTATTGGGTGGTGCTTTCTGTGAGTATTTGGCCGCGTGGTTGGGTGCCGCTTATTCTTGCCGTTAGGTTCAATGATATAAGCTTCAGAAAGGTATTAGGCAAACATGGGACAGCGCAAGGCACGAATCAAAGCATTTGCTAACAAAGCATCATCTATAGCTGAACATATGAAAATCTACCAGTATGTGCTGAGAGCCTTGCTCAATTCTCTGCCTAATGAAATGGACGAAAGGATTCCAGGGATTACCTCAATAGGCAAAGTCGATATATGGCCTTGCAGTGATGGTGCCGTAGTTCTTACTTACCGAAATGAGTCAAAGGATATAGAGATTTATATAAAAGACCCTATTGGTAAATACGTAAATGAGTTTATGAAAATTGGTGAAACCTGCGCCTTTTTTGATGAAACAGGCCAAAAGTCACCCATGCAAGGTTTCATCTCGATTCAAGATGCATCAAAAGTCATTATGCATTTTGCAGGCAATCAGATTAAGACAGACGGACATGTGTATCGGCCCAAATATGATCGTGCAACAATTATCGGCTGGGAAGCCCAGCTGTCAAAACCAGACGAAGATGCCTTGAGGGACTTCCAAGCTGCTTTTCTAACCAGAAACATTGCAGGACGAGAGGTGTTAGAACTTCCACCGCAAGAAGAACAAAGACTCACCAAATTAAAAGCTGATGAACTGCTTGATCAATTTAATGAACTGTTACAAGGAGCACAAAGAGAGGAAGAGCTCCAGGTTTTCTTAAAGGACCATCCGGAGTTTTTATATCCTGACTTTATCCAATGTCGTCCCAAGTTTAAGCTCGGAGAGGACTACGTAACTGATTACGTTCTGCTTGTTCAGGGGCATCAGGGACCCGAATATGTCTTTATTGAGATTGAGCGTCCCGAAAAGGAGTTATTTACAGATTCTGGACAGTTTTCTGCGAAGTTTACTCAAGCAAAGAACCAACTACTCGACTGGGACAACTGGCTTACCAAAAACCATGCATATGTTTCCCCAAAGCTACCGAACCTATATAAACCTCAGTTTCATTTGGTAATCGGTCGAAGTAACGGATTAGATATTGAGAGGAAAGAGAAAATTCAGAGTGAATTTTCAGGTACCACAAGGCGTTTCAGCACTTATGATGACCTAGCAAATCGCTTCAAAGTCATCATTGAACGGCTAATAAAAACCTAACGAGGCAATCCATCGGACCCGCGTTCCGCAGACCTGTGATATTTGCGTTAAGCAACGAAAGAATAAAGCAGGCATCAGTAAATGAGGGGCTGTCATGAAAAAGGAAGAATATCACTCCGGGGAATTAGAAAAGAAATTTGCCGCTGTTTGTGGTCTTTACTGTGAGGCGTGTTCTTGGTTTATTGCCACCGCCGAAGATCCTGTAAGGCTCAAAAGGCTTGCTGCACAAATGCATTTTACAGAGGAAGAGAGTAAGTGCTATGGGTGCCGGTCCGACAAGAGGTTGGCTTATTGCGAGAAATGCAAGATGTTTGCTTGTGCAGTTGAACGGGGCATCGACTTCTGTAGTGAATGTAAAGAGTATCCCTGTAATGACCTGAAAAAGTTTCAATCTGCAATGCCTCATAGGATTGAGCTTTGGGGTAATCTTGAACGAATCAAGTCGGCTGGTTATAAACAATGGCTCAAGGAAATCAGGGAAAACTACACCTGCCCGAGGTGCCAAGTAATTAATTCCGCTTATGATCTAAAATGCAGAAAGTGTGGTGCAGAGCCCAGTTGCAGTTACGTAGCTGAGCACAAGCAGGAAATTAATCTGGCTTGACGATATTCTTGAAAAGATTCAGCACAAACATCGCGTTCGCAAGAAGGAAGTCACCGAAATATTCTCTAATTAGCCGCGTTTCAGATTTATTGAAAAGGGACACAGTGGGGAAAAGAAGAGGTTATGAAAAGAAATAGAAGTACCCTATCTCATGGGAAAACATACCAGGAAATCGGTGAATTTTGGGATAACCGGGACCTTGCCGATTTTTGGGAAAAGACAAAAGAGGCGTCTTTTGAAGTAGATATTAAATCCGAGCTAACATACTACGCCATCGAGAAGGATATGTCCGATCAGCTTCAGGAAATTGCCCTGCAAAAGGGCATCTCCGCTGACGTGCTGATTCATATCTGGATGAGGGAAAAACTTCAGGAATTGAAGTAAATTCCAGTGACAGCCGCGCCGTCGATCCCAAGATTTGCCACTGGCAAGTTGACCCTTTATTATGATATGATACTGCTCCATGGATCGAGAATATGCATGGAAGTTATGTCATCGACCGTTTACGAGTAATGTAGAGACGAATGAGGGGTGGACAATGGAGGCATTTCGTGTAGTGGAAACACCGGTCAATCGCACATTAACGATAAGATTGCCGGGAACTTTTGGTGACGGGCCGGTTGAAGTGATTATCTTGCCGACCGGGGACGAAATTAAAACCGGAAAGAGCTTCAACCCGCACGACTTCTTCGGCATTACAAAACTGGATATGACGGAAGCGGAAATTGATAAGGAATGCCGCAAAGTGAGAGAAGAGTGGGACAGAGGTTTTTAATCGACACCAATATTCTCATTTACTACCTCGATGGCAAAATGCCACCTGATGTTAGGGATTTCACCGCCCAGGTTTTGGCAACGTCATTTGTCATCTCCGTGATCACGAAGATTGAATTCCTGGGTTGGCCCCGTTTTTCTGACGGCGATCATGTCAGTGCAAGAAAATTTCTGGAGGAAGCGGAAGTTCTTTCGTTAACAGCTGACATAGTTGAAGAAACGATTCGATTAAAGAGATCGGAAAGTATCAAACTTCCAGATGCGGTAATTGCCGCCACCTGCCTTCTGCAAAACTTCACATTATTGACACGCAATCAGAGCGATTTTCAATCTATCACCGACTTGAAAGTGCACAATCCCTTTAGCGTCACGGGCTGAACTTTGAGGAAAGCCGACCAGAAAAATATGCGGAGTAGGTAATCTCCCCTGGTAACAAATATGATCTTGAGCCAGTTTAGGAATTCGGGGGACGCATACTCAATTATCCCTTGAACGCTGGGGGGATTCAGTCTGTAATTAAGTATGGCGCCCCCTGAATTCCACTGGTGACAAGCGTTCCAGCCGGTCACTTACGCTCCGTCTGAACTCCATTCGGTGACAAGTTATGATGAAATTGAGTGATCTAGGTTTTGACCCCTGGTTTGAAGCATATGTTAATGACATGCGCCAAGAGGATCAGGGCATTGCACGCGTTTCAGCAGTTGACCGCAACTCGTACATTATCAGGAATGAGATCGGAGAAATTCCCGCTGAACTTGCCGGGAAGTTCCTTTTTCATGTTGAGTCCTCAGTTGAACTGCCATGTGTCGGCGATTGGGTCACCGTGAAGTATCACAATGATGACACCTTGGCAATCATCCACGGGGTCTTTCCACGCAGGACGTTCTTGCGCCGCAAGCGTGCCGGCGTAGAAGTGGACTACCAGATGATTGCCGCCAACATTGACATTGCTTTCATTGTCCAGTCATGTCACTTCGACTTTAATCTACCTAGAATGAATCGATATTTAGTAATGGCGGCCGATGGTTATGTTGAGCCTATTGTCATTCTTGCCAAGACGGACTTGATCTCCCATGATGAGCTGCAACAGAAGCTTGCGGCTATTAGGCAGGCTGGAATCACGACCAGGGTTATTGCCCTCAGCAACATAACCTGCTCCGGATTTGACGAATTCCACCAGGTATTAATGTCGGGGCGAACATATTGCCTGCTTGGATCATCCGGAGTCGGCAAGTCTACGCTGATCAACCATCTGATTGGACGAGATGCCCTTGACACAAAAGCTGTCAGTGGAACAGGAGAAGGCACCCACACAACATCGCGCCGGCAACTCATTTTTCTTGATAAAGGCATGATGTTCATTGATACACCTGGAATGAGAGAACTAGGAATTCTGGGCGCCAGTGACGGCCTAAACAAAGGGTTTGAAGATATTATTGAGCTTTCCATGGCATGTCGCTACGCCGATTGCAGCCATACTCAGGAGTCAGACTGCGCAGTTCTTACTGCAATTGCACAAGGTGAGTTGAGTGAAGAGCGCTATTCTAATTATATGAAACTCAGGAAAGAGTCAGAGCACTATGAGATGTCCTACTTGGAGAAACGTAAAAAGGACAGGGCATTCGGACGCTTCGTTAAGACAGTAAAGAAGAACATGAAAAAATGAATGCCGTGCACCGAACAAATAAGGGTTACTTCGGGGGACACCATACTCAATTATCTCTTGAACGCTGGGGTGATTCAGTCTGGAATTAAGTGATGGTGATAAATTGGCTTACTACCTGCTTAAAATTGCTGTTACAACCATTTTGATTGTAGCGATATCCGAGATTGCTAAACGAAGTTCTTTTGTCGGAGCGCTATTGGCGTCTCTTCCATTAATTTCGGTGTTGGCAATGTTGTGGCTCTACATCGACACCAATGACGTAACGAAGGTGAGCGCTTTGGCAAGGAGTGTCTTTTGGCTTGTTTTACCGTCCTTGGTTTTATTTGTGACATTGCCATTGCTATTGAAGCAGGGTCTGCACTTTTACGTCAGCATTAGCATTTCTGTTGGGTTAACAGTCGGGTGCTATTGGCTTATGGTCACCGTTCTGAATCATTACGGGGTGAAACTATAAATATCGTATAACCAACAAGGGTTGATGAAGCGTGCGAGGTCACAACCAATCCTTTGTTCAAAAAGCCGCTGCACCCCTTAGCTTACGCGTGATGTAAAGGAGAAAAAAGAATGAGAGATGCGAGCAAAACAATTGGCAATATTATCGACAAAGCAAACGTTTCGATTATCAGTTCTGTTGATGAAGATGGTTTTCCCAATTCAAAGGCCATGCTTCCACCGAGGAAAAGAGAAGGCATAAAGCATATTTTCTTCACGACCAATACTTCCTCAATGAGAGTAGGGCAATATCTCAAGAACCCCAAAGCTTGCGTTTATTTCTTTGATAAACGATACTTCAAGGGAATTATGCTCAGGGGCGCCATGGAAGTCCTGCATGATAGCGCCGCTAAGGAAATGATCTGGAAGCAGGGCGACGAAATGTATTATCCCCAGGGTGTAACTGATCCCGATTACTGCGTACTCAGGTTCACTGCTCAAAATGGAAGGTATTACAGCAATTTTAAATCTGAGGATTTTGAAGTTGAATAGAGAACCAGGCGATAACAATCAATAGGACAGCAACAAAGACAATGAAAATTTCAGTCATTCTTGCTCATCCCGATGACGGTAGTTTCAATCATGCCATTGCGCAAACAGCGGTTGAACAGCTAGAAGGCAACGGGCATAAAGTCTTTTTCCATGATCTCTATAAGGAGGGCTTCGATCCGCTGCTGTTTAGCGAAGAAATCCCCACAGACGCACCGTTGCCGGCGGTAATTACGGAACATTGTCGGGAAATCGCCGCCGCAGACGGCATAATCGTTGTCCATCCGAACTGGTGGGGGCAACCGCCGGCAATATTGAAAGGATGGGTGGACAGGGTGATTCGACCGGGTATCGCCTATGAGTTTCTGGAAGGCGATTCCGGAGCAGGCGTACCGAACGGACTGCTCAGAGCCAAAGCAGCCCTTGTCTTCAATACGTCGAATACGGAAATAGCGCGGGAACTGGAGGTTTTCGGCGACCCGCTGGAAACAATCTGGAAGAATTGCATCTTCGGTCTTTGCGGGGTCCCCAATTTTTACCGCCGCATGTTCGGCGTTGTTGTTACCAGCACCGAAATTCAGCGAAAAGAATGGCTTGCCGAGATAAAGAGAAACATTGATATGTTCTTTCCCGCTAATCATTTTATCAGTCGCCGCATTGAATAATTATAAGAGAGAATCTGCCAGAGGATTAAGATGAGAATAATCGTTTCGCTGGAGATGGGCAGACCCCGGTAGGTGAATATGTGCTCTTTGGGGATGGTGTCTTCGGCTATGTCTTGTTTTTCATGTTGCAGCAAACTGAAACCGAGGCCCAAGGAAACGAACCCCGTTTTGCCGTCGACGGCCTTATCCGGCGGTACTCTGTAAATAGAAACCTGAAAACAGGAGAGACAAAAAAGAAAGATCAGGATCGCCAAGGATGTCAAAAATGTTGCCTTGGTGGCCTTGCCCGTCAATATGGATTCGCGTTCGTCGCGCTCCCGCATGAAAGTAATCTTGGCTATCACCTGCTCCCGAAACGGCCCGGAAAACATCAACCGGACGCTCAGATAAATGGAAAGGATCATCCACATTGCAAAGACGAGTCCGGCAAAACTGTTCATTAATATAGTATAGCCAGTGTCATGGTTAACGACTCCCACGCTGTAAAGGTAAGCAAAAATAGCGAGAGCCGCGAGAGCCGGAAGACCGTACAAAAAGACCTTCAATAGTATTGAGTCAAACCTTTTCATTTTATCTCCTCCTCAATTGAGAAAATGGTATTAATATCGGTCCTGAAATATCGCGCAATGCGAAACGCCAACTCAAGGGAAGGGTTGTAGCCACCCCCCTCGATGGCAACAATAGTTGCCCGCGTTACCCCTACTTCCTTGGCGAGCTGTTCCTGGGTCATCCGCTGTACGGCCCGGAAAACATGCAGGCGGTTTACTATTTTGAGTTGCGGCAGTGATTTGGACATACCCTGCACCCGATGTCTTATTTGTGGCACCGATGTATACTTTATTAATCAATATGTCAAGTATATTTTTCATTTCTGCGGCTATGAGTGTGTTGACATGCCGTGTTACGAACTGTATCATAACAATGGAGAAGAAGATCCCGAAGGCAAATGGATATTCGACATTTGTATCCCCTTGAAACGCAAATAATGAACGGCTTCGTAAGAACCGAGGCCGAATAAAGGCATTTGCCGGCGGTTGTCAGTAGTCCGGTAAATGCCTGCTGATAAAGGGCAGCTCAACATGATTCCATGACCATGGGAGAGAATGCAATTAATCAGCGGCGACGATCGCTGTTGATATTTTT
>Ga0247842_10003773_pt1 | contig 19853 bp, 11 predicted proteins | sample LaCruzMarch2015__3_FD_192411 | JGI IMG/M metagenome (GOLD analysis project Ga0247842, IMG submission 192411) | Freshwater microbial communities from meromictic Lake La Cruz, Castile-La Mancha, Spain - LaCruzMarch2015_19m | ecosystem: Environmental > Aquatic > Freshwater > Lake | place: Spain...
ACCGGGAATGCTGGTTGTCAGGTGCTTTTTATCGACGAAAGATCCGTTTTCATCCGGTTGAAGTTCAAAAACATCCATGGAATGGGGTTGCAAACTCCCCGCGGCCAGAATCACCGCATCATACTCCCGGAGGATGGTATCCCGAAATACTTCCCGCGTAACGGTGACCCCTAACCGGAATCCAGCCCCCATTTTCCTGATGACATCAATTTCTTTATCCAGGATCACCTTTGGTAACTGTTCATCCGGGATACTGTAACGCATGGCGCCGCCGGCATGTTCATTCCGGTCGAACAGGACAACGCCGTGCCCTGCCTTCAAAAGATAAAATGCGGCTGAAAGTCCGGCCGGACCGGTACCGATGATGGCAACCGTCTTACCGCTGTATGCTGGGATTTTAATTTTATCAACTTGTTTGTCAACACTCTCATCGGATGCTGATGCCTTCGCCGGAGAAACCGGATCTCCCTGGCCCGGGTGAATACCTGGTTGGTTCAAATCACCATACCGGGCCGTGGAACGCTTCAATAAACAAACCGATACCGCCTGGTCAACCTGCTTGCGTTTGCAGGCCTTTTCACACGGGGCTGGGCAGATATATCCCAGTATAAATGGCAAGGCAATCTCCTGGCGAACGATGCGAAGAGCTTGTTCGAAATCGCCCATGGCTATCAGCCTGTTCATCAGCGGAATATCCATGGCGGCGGGGCACGATAACCTGCAGGGGGCCTCGCAATCACCAACATGGTCGCTGAGGAGCAGTTCGAGCGCCTCCTTCCGGGCTTCCATCACCTCCGGGGTGCCGGTAAGGATATTCATCCCCTCCGAAACCGGCATGGCACACGATGGTACCAGGTGATCCTTGCCGACCTCCTTTACCAGGCACACCATGCACGATGGATGGTTTGAAAATCCGGGTTTCCAGCACATGGATGGAATGGTGATCCCAAGGGTGGCAGCGGCCTCCATGACTGAAATTCCATCCGGCACCTCCACGGGGATATGATCGATCGTCAGTTTCACCATTTTATTGAATCGTAATGATTTTCATCAGATTCTGTATCAGTTGATTATACATACCGGTGTCATTTCTTCCAAAACATTTTTTTCATTTTTGCAATTTACATTTTGCACTTTGCATTTTTCATTTTGCACTTTACACTTTGCACTTACACTATGCATTTTGCACTTTGCACTTTGCATTTTTCATTTAATTACAACAGCATCAACCGGGCAAATTTCCCGGCAGATATCACATTTGATACATTTTTCCTGGTCGATAGCATGCACTTCATAGGGTTTAAAAGCGATGGCGTCCGTGGGGCACCGCTGCGCACACTTGGTACAGCCGATGCATGCATCCGTCACCTCATAATGAATCAACGGAATACATTTTCCAGCAGGACAATGTCCCTGGAGATGGGCCTCATATTCCTCACGGAAATTATACAGGGTGGTGAGCACCGGATTCGGCGCTGTTTTACCCAGTCCGCAAAGGCTTCCCGTGGCGGTGCTGTGAGCCAGTTTTTCCAGTTTGCTGAGATCGGATGCAGTTCCCTGGCCGCTCCGGATTTTCTCAAGCAATTCGAGCATCCTGCGGGTACCGATCCGGCAAAAGGTGCATCTGCCGCAGGATTGGTTCTGCGTGAACGACAGAAAATAGTGGGCAATATCCACCATGCAGTCGGTCTCGTCGAGCACGATCAGTCCGCCCGAACCCATCATGGTGCCGGCTTGTTTCAGCGCTTCAAAATCAATGGGCATGTCGGCCGCGGATGCGGGGAGGCAGCCGCCTGATGGTCCGCCGATCTGAACTGCCTTGAATTTCCTGTCACCGGCAATACCCCCGCCTATCTCTTCTACAATCTGCCTGATGGTGATCCCCATGGGAACTTCGATCAGCCCGCCACGTTTTACCTTCCCCGCCAGTGCGAATACCTTGGTGCCCTTGCTGCCTGAAGTGCCGATCTTTGAAAAGGCCTGTGACCCGTGATGGATGATCCATGGAACAAGTGAAAAGGTTTCGGTATTATTGATAAGGGTGGGTTTATTCCACAGACCTTTGACGACAGGGTAGGGTGGGCGCATCCTCGGAATACCGCGTTTGCCTTCGACGGATGCAATAAGGGCGGTTTCCTCGCCGCACACAAAGGCGCCGGCCCCGCCAAAAATCCGGATCTCGAATGAAAACCCTGAACCGAGGATGGAGGAGCCGATGATGCCGTTTTCCCTGCATATCCTGATGGCTTCGCGGATGCGTGTCACCGCCAGCGGGTACTCGGCCCTGATGTAGAAAATCCCTTGCGAAGCTCCCGTGGCATAGCCCGCGATCAACATCCCCTCTATGATCCTGAAGGGATATGATTCAAGCAGCATACGGTCCATAAAGGCGCCCGGATCGCCCTCATCGCCGTTACAGATCACGAACTTCTCCTTTGCCTGCTGGTTCCTGACTAACTGCCACTTCCGGCCCGTTGGAAACCCTGCTCCACCCCGGCCGCGTAATCCGCTGGCATTGATCTCATCAATCACCATCTGCGGGGTCATCTCCTGCAGGCATTTCTCCAGGGATTCAAATCCCCCGGTCTTCCGGTATCCCTCCAGGTCAACCGGGTTTGTTACGCCCCTGTTTTCCGTTGCAATGTTGATTTGAGGACCGAGAAATCTTGACAAGGGGGTATCACGCTGTTCACCAAGATACTTCCGGAACGATTTTGGAGCGCCATCGGACAGCAGATTCTCAAAGAGGTTGAAAAATCCATTCCGGATTCGGTTGTAAACTCCCTCGGGTTTGAAGTGGTTCAGTAAAACCTCCCTGACCTCTTCGGGTTTGATCTTTGCATAATAAGCCGGATTTTCGCCGGGTTTGATGATCTCCATGATGGGAACCTGGTTGCAGATCCCGACACATCCCACCTGCTGCACATCCACGCTGATCTTCGTCTTTTCCAGGGTTTTCTCGAGTTCTGTTTTTACCGCTGAACTGCCGCTGGCAACACAACAGGATCCCAGCCCGATGCGGATCTCTCCCTGCGTTTTTGATTTATTGGTCACCGCGGAAGGAGTATGGGCGGAATGATCCTTTTTCCGGGTGAAAAAATCGCGCAGGATCTCTCCCACTTTTTCGGGTTCAACATGGCCGAAGGTTACCTCGTCGATCCTCACAACCGGGGCGAGGGTGCAGCATCCCAGGCAGGCCACCTTTTCGATTGTGAAGATCATGGAGGCATCGGTATCTTCATCCTCATTCAGTTTCAGCTCCCGCCTGAATGCATCATACACGAACTGCGCCCCTTTCACATGGCAGGCCGTTCCTGTGCAAACGCTGATGCGGTGCATTCCTGCCGGTTTATGCCTGAACTGCGTGTAAAATGTCGAAATCCCGGATATCTGCCCCGGGGTAATATCCGTGGTTTCACAAACCCTTTTCAGGGCATCTTCGGGGAGGTAATTAAATGCATGCTGGATATCCTGCAGGATCGGAATAACGGCATCGGCGGTTACTCCGTGAAGGGCCACGATTCCGTCGACTTTTTCGATGATATGCCGGCTATTAATTTCCATACGAAACCGTTCAATCTATTTTAGGTTGAGCCACTTCCCAGCGATTTATGATATTACAATAATTTGGTTTTATCGGTTGTAATTGTGTATTCAACATTACCTATGTTAAGTTTATTTATGCCAACAATGGGAGTTTTGTTTTTTATCAATCAATAATGGAGAATGTGTTTGCAGCATTATCGGATAGGGTTTAAGTGAAAAATATTGCAACTCATACGCCATTATCGACCAATTTAAATTTATCATACTCCTGTTCATTCAGCCAAAAGGAGTGGCATATGGTTTTTACTTCGAGGTAGTTTAAGTCGTACAGTTTGAAAAGCATTGTTTCCGCCTCATGTTCTAATTCTTTTACTTTGGATTCATTCTCAAGGACAGATTTTATTGCTGCATATTGATTTTCAAACCAGTTTAACTGCTTATCTGTAATTTGCTTTATTGGCACTGTTATCATTTTATTGTATTCAAGTTTTACTCGTCCACCTTCATCTGCATCACCGTATGCAACAAATTTAATTCGCTTATACCAATCGAATAATTTTGAATTTAAAAAGAAAAATAAATACTTGTTTTCTGATGAAATGATATAACATGAATCATTTACATAATAACCATCATAATCAAGGTGAAATGTGTGGTTTTTGGCAGTTCGAATATAAATTAATTTTGGTTTTTCAAATAATTTATAATATGCGACATTGTCTTGAGTTTCAAACCATTTATATGATCCTGTCTTTCTTCCTTCCCATTCTCCAGAATGATTTTTGGGTTTTGGGATTAATTTATTTTTAAAATTAAATAAGTAATTCTTTAAACCTAGATAATCATCAATATTTAAACGCTTACCTGGAAATGTAGTGATTAACCATTCTTTCTCATAGTCAATTTTCCACTTCGATATCTTTGTAGCTGTAACATATTTCCCAATATGAGTCTGACTTTTATTATCAGATTTTAAAATAGCATCTCTTTTAAGATGATCTATTATAAATATCTTATTATTCCCTGTCTTGATTCCATAATAAATACTTTCTTTAGTAAATTCATTTAACGAAATCGTATTTTTTGAAAACTTAGTTAACAGGCTGTTGTTAGTCTCATCTACAAACTTCCACTCTGAACCATCTTTAATCACCTTTAAGCTTTCACCTTTATTCAACAAATTTAAGTCGAGATGATCCAAGGTTTTTATCGGGAAATATCGTGTAGTATTTGCGTCCGGCGAATTAATAATTTTTGTAATCGCAGTATCGGTACTTGCTTCAAAAACGGGAAGTTCAAAAAAATCGATTATCAAATCAACATTTTTTTCTTTCAATTTTTTTCGAAGGCCTTCACCGTATTTTGTTTTCAGGTATTTATTCAGGGTAATAAAAATAATAATGCCGCCGGGATTTGTAACAGAGAGGGCAGAATCGAAAAAGTACACATATAAATCGGCAGTTCCACTTCCCACTTCGGGATGATTTGCTATGTACTTGGGTTTGTAATAGGGGTCAATGGCTTCCTGTCGCACATATGGCGGATTTCCTATTACAATATCGAATCCTTCTTTTTCGGTAAATACTTCAGGAAAATTGAGTTTATAAAGGAAATAGGGTCGTATATTTTGTCTCCGCAGATTTTCAAGATCATTGAGTTTTTCAGTTTTGCCGTGTTCCTTTAATGTTGTTGCGATCAACTTCCATTCAAGCATTTCAATCGCAAGAATGATCTCTTTTTTACGACCTTTTTCAGAGGTACCGAATAACTCCCTGTGCAGCTTTTGCAATTTTTCTGTAATATTTGCGGCATGTTCTTCTGCCTGGAACAAACCGTAATTGGCATTTGGTTCTTCTGCTTTCAGAATTCTTGTAAGTAGTTCTTTATTTTGTTTGAGTTCAATATCAAGGATCGCTTTTTTGGTCCCTTTCAATTGATTCGATTCGTGAAGGGCAATGTAGGTTTGTTGTAAGTCATTCAGTTTATTCTTTGTTTTGTCAATGAGTTCCTGCTTATCGCTGGCTATTTTTACCAAAAGTAATTTCTCATCGAAAAGTTTAATTCCTTCGAATGTTTCAAGTAGGGAATTCCCCTGCATAAATTTGAAATCCAAATTTGGCAGAGCATCTATCCCAAAATTACTGGAGACCTTTTCGCCTTTGTAATCTTCTTCGACAATGAGTGAAAGCCACGCTCTGAGACGCGCAATCTCAACTGCCATAGGCATGATATCCACGCCATAAATATTATTGGAAAGAATATCTTTCTTGAGTTGGTAAGTATTTGGCTGCAGGCTAACTATTTCCCTTATACTGATAAGCCGATGCAAAACACCCATTGGAAATGCCCCTGAACCACAGGCAGGGTCAAGAATTTTTACATTTTTGAGCGCTGCTTCTGCCTCCTGTTTTCTTTTTGATAGTTTCTCGGGCCAAACCGGAATAGGTAAAAATGACTGGCTAAGTTCATCAGAATTAATTTTAAGTTTAGCAGCCAGATAAGTTTTTAAGCCCTCATCTACCATGTAGTCCACAATTTCCCGGGGTGTATAGAAAGCGCCAAAGGCTTTTCGTTCATTATTTGCTGCTTTTTCGGTTTCGGGGTTCTGGCTTGCTAAAAGATTCTCAAAAATACGACCCAGCATTTCGGGGTCAACCGCTACCTGTTGATATTGATTGCTGCTTTCATCGACAGTAAAATCATAGTTTTCTAATACTTCGACAAACTTCATTAACCAGGGATTTAATTCAAGGGTAGCAAATAAATCATCTTCCATGGTTTTATCAAAAAGACCACCATTCAGATATGGAATTTTCTCAAAATAATGTTTTGAATCTTCAGGTTCATTATTTAGCCAACCTCTATCCTGGATTTTTGAATTAAGCGTTCCGAAAAATAATTTTTGAAGAAATTTTTGATGATAATTTTGGGTTTTAGATATATAATCACTACAAATCAGGCTATTTGGGATTATCTCTTTTTCTTTCAGAAACCAACAAAAAATGTATCGGCCAATTAATCTGACCGCAAATTGTTTAACCTGATTTTCAGCGGCTTCTACATTTGAAGACTTGACAATACCCACCAAAGTATCAAATCTTTCTTTTATTTGTTTGTAAAATTCCTTGTTAACCTCTTTAATGTCGAGGCTTTTCCAAAACAAGTCGACAATTTCGGGTTTTGATTTGCTGGCAACGTTTTGCCATTGTAATATGATTTTATTGTACTGCGTATTGGTCAATCTGTTCCGGAAGGACACAAGCCGTTTTTGGTCGCCCTGATTGAAAATAAGAATCACACGGTCATAATCAGTTGTAGTTACAAAATGAATAAAATAGGGCTGAGAAGGAATAAATGCTGTTCCATTTAATGTTTTTCCAATTCCTTTAGTAATTGCCTGATAACTTGTTAGGCCCGGGTCGTTATCCACCAATTGACTGATATATTCTTTCTTCAATTTCTTTAGGACGGCAAAGCGAATACGGATATTTTGCCCATCGGCGGTCAATCTGTACAACTGTGGCTGGGTTGTTTGTGGGGCTGGCGCTAAAAAGTCTTTAAGTTTTTGCGTTTGTGGCGCTAATAGTTGCGCTTTTTTATCGACAATGGCGTTTAAACCCATCCATTCAATAACAGCAAAGGAAAACTCCATTACCTTATCTCTTGTTTTACTTTGGTGTAATTCGTCAAGTATATGATTGAGTTGTAAAATTGTCATCTATGCAAAAATTTGAATGATTTCTGAAAGCGAGGCTTTCTCTATTTTTTCTTCAGGTTTATTTTGTTTTGCCAATTTTTTAAATTTCTCGATCTCGTCTGTCCCAAAATGTTCTCCTCTTCGGTTTTTTCTATTAACAAGTCTTACTAATTTAAGGTTTTCCCGGTTTAAATAGGCATTTTGTGAATGCAAAACAGAATTGGTCACCATTTCAATGTTTTCCGATGATTCTCCATATTCAATCATTCTGGTAATCAATGTGGCAATGGCTTCTTCCTGGGGCTTACTGTACCGGATGTTATGCATATCCTCGGAAATATCGTAAGCGATTATAAAGTTTCTGATCATTTCCTCTGTTTGTACTTTATTCTTAAAATGATCATTAAATCGCTTGTTATGATCACTGGTTGTTTTAATATAATTCAGCCCTTCGGCCACTGACAACATGACGCCAATTTTATACTTGTCAAATACAGCAAAATACCCTGCTTCAAATGCATCTCCTTCTCCTGCGGCTAAATGCGCCAAATGTAAAAACTCATCATCTTTTTTTGTTTCCTGTATTTTACCCCATTTTCCTTTAGGTAAAGTCTTGATTTTCTCTTTATATGATTCATCAAAATCCGGATTGTTATCAAAAAACCGAAGGTCTTCCATGAATATTGGTTCGGCGCCAAGGTACTCTGTTGTTTCCATGATCTTTTGCAAGGCTGCTAATCGTTTTTTTTCATCCCTGCTGTATAATTCCTCAGTGAAATCCTGAGGTATTGGCTCTTCGTCCAAAACAGACTGATCAGTCCCCACCGTATACCGGATCAAATCAATTTTTGTTTGCAACTTATTTACCAATTGCAGATAACTTTCCAACTGGTCAGTGGGTCGGAAATTATATACAAATATTTCCTCAAATGCAGAACCCAACCGGTTTATCCGGCCATTTCGCTGAATCATGCGAACTGGATTCCAATGTAAATCATAATTTACAATCATTCCACTATCCTGAAGGTTTTGCCCCTCCGAAAGTTTGTCGGTTGCCAATAAAAAATCGATTTCTCTTTCATCCTGTTTTAATGAATATTTTTTCGAAACAGGGGCAAATCGCCTGGCAAAGTTTTCAATATCACCTTTGCTACCCAATGCAAATTCGACATTACGGCCTTTTACTAAATATTTGGGTAAATTATTTTGCAGATATTTTAACGTATCGGCAAAATAGGTAAAGATTAAAACCTTCCTATCATCATTTTGATTTAGGTGTTTGGCAAGTTGCTGTATTTTATCGTCTTTTTTTATCAGAAGTCCAAATTGTTCTTTCAATACTTGAATAATCGTTAAATCTTTGACAATATCCTCTTTGAGTTGGTCAATATTAAAAGTTCCTTCATCAGCCTCAACACTAAAAAAACCATCTTCTTTGTTTTCAAAAGAGACGAAGTCAAAATCTAATTCGTCTTCTTCTGAATTTTGTTCATTGTAAGTGTCAATAAATTTATTCAGCGATGAGAGATTTTTAACAGAAATAATCTTGTTATACTTGATTAACTTTTCACGAAAATCCAGCAGTTTGTTTTCATAACTACCAACAGATTTTTGAATGGAATACAAGGAGGATTCAAGTCGTTTTAAAAAAACCGTTCGGAAAATTCCATATATACCTATTTGTCGGCTTAGTTCCCGGTTTTCATCGATAGATAATGTAAAGTCCTCTGCTTCTCTATTTCTTCCATAATAAGCCCATCGGTAAATATTATACCTATAACATGGAAAACCAAGAGAAAGCAATCCGGTATAAACGATTTCCAGCGAAGACGAAATTGGAGTCTCCCTCTTTTCATAATGCTCAAATAAATCCAATGGATGAGCTAAATATTTTAGTTCCGCCAAGCTATTTATTGTAAAGAGGAAAGCATTTGCCAATTTGAGATATTTTGCAGCATGCTTTTCTAAGTCTGATTTGAATTGATTTGAAACTGTGTATTCAAGATTAAATGGAATTGATTTTGGGAACTTTTGCAATATCCCATTTATTAAAAGACCATCCGGAAATTCCTTTTCTATACTTTGTCTTGTTCTCTTTACAATAAATTTATTTAACAATGGTGTAAGTTGCTCTCGTATACTTGGGTAATCAATAAAGCCAGATTTTATATCCGACTTAATCTTTTTTTGAATGATTGCCAGCCTTTCCTGAATAGTTTCCCGGTTTCCTCTATCGTTGATATGAAACCCAAGTTTTGTCAATTCTCCGCCGGTACCAATTATTATTTGATTTGTTAAATCTGAAAGCTGATTATTGATGGGTGTAGCAGTTACCAATAAGGTATGTGCTTTTTCGTTCTCCATTTTCCATTCAGTAAAAATATCCGAACGGCTTCCACCTGTCGTTCTTAGATTATGACTCTCATCGAAAACAAATAACCCAACCGGAATACCTTTGTAGGTTTCTCTTCTATCTTGTACCTTATTGGTGTCTTGTAATGATAGTATTTCAGGAATATTTTTAAACCTGAAATCCGCAAAGGCTCTTTCCCATTGCGCTTTCAGCCCTGCAGGAGTGATTACAACAACGCGCTGCTGACGGGTTTGCTGATAATACTCTATTATTTTTATAGCAGTATATGTTTTACCCAATCCAACCGAATCCGAGAGCATGGCAACGCCTTGCCTTTCCAGTTTCTTGATTAAACTGTTGGCATTCTGAATTTGGAATTTTAATAGTTGCGGTTTCCCCGAACCTGGATCGTCAATTTCAACTTTGTTTTCTTTCTCGTCCTTTAAGTCTTGTCCGTATATACGATACAAAGCATGGATATACATTTCATAAGGGCTGAAACAAATATTTCCGTGTTTGCTCAACCCCAATATTTCTTCTCTGAAGGTTCCCGACCAGTCTTCGCTTTCATTCCATAAATCTTCAAACCAGGTGCGGTGCGATGGATGCTGAAATATGTTTTTGCGAATAAAATTTACCGTTGCATTATTATCTTCAAATTGATTTAGTTCAAGATTCCCTGAAAGTCCTTGCTTGGTAAAGTTTGAACTACCAATGATTCCAACAGCATTTTCTTCGTCACTTCCAAAGATGTAACATTTTGCATGAAGAAAGTTATTATGGTAAACTTTAATTTGAATTTTCGAATCATTACCTGTGTTTAAGTATTTCCCAAGCAGGTGAGCAACTTTCTGAAATTCATCTTTCAGATGTAATTCTTCCAAATCCCGTTTCAAATATTTATCAGGAAATTCAGGATCTTGTTTTGTGGGATTTCTCACCTGATAGGCTCTTACAGATGGTTCTTCTCCTAAAAGTAGTCTCAAAGAGGTACGATCCCTTTCCAAAAAGACTTTCAATTCATCGTAAATTTCAACCATGCCGGGCAAGTCCCAGTACCCTGTTGCTATCGCAACTTGTGAATAGGCGTTGTTACACATCAACTCCTTTACAATTGCGCCAAGTTGATGCTCTTTCGAAGCGTTATCAATGAGCTTTATCCCGGGTTTCATCTGTTTTTCATCTGTTTCAAAATATATTTTACTGCACCTTCAGCGATTGTATTGTCCTCATTTTCATCCATAATGGCGTAAATTTTATCAGACAACCATAATTTCATCAACTCTTCCTTATCTGCCTTTAAAAACAACGCTATTTTAGCCACTTGTTCTTTTGTAGCTCTTCTTGAGCCATTTTCAATTTTGCTCATGAGCGCCGTATCAACTTCTAAATAGGCAGCAACCTGCCTGAGAAGCAATCCGTTTCTCACCCTTATTTCCTTGATTTTTTTTCCGAAGTTATTCAAGTTTCTGTTTTATAGCTTGTCAATAAATGTCAAATTTAGTGATTTTATTTTACCATATTCTCACTGTTAATAACATTATTTCCCTTGGATTGAGCTATGCAAAAATAGTTGTTCTAAATCCGGTACGCATCTAAACCATTAAATGCAGTCTTCTTATTATCCTTTATCTCCAATGCCACATTGACCTCCGTTTTTTAGATCTGTTGCTCAAAATCAGCAAAGCTATTGACAATCAGTTTACTCATTTTTGTATCTTTATTTTGAGTTATTTATTTTGTTTCCAACAAACTTTTCGCAGGTTTTTTTACTTTCCGATGCAAAACAAATGTTTATCGCCCCGGATTATGATCTTCCCGTCGGCAAATGCCGGGGTACATGACGATCCTTCGCCAAGCGGAGGTGCACTGATCAATGAAAATTCCTTGTCGGCCGTGAAGATATGCATGACGCCGTTCTTGTCCATTTGGAAAACCTTTCCTTCGGCCAGCATGGGCGAGCCAAAGGTTGGGGTTCCGAATTCCTTCTCCCAATATTTTGTACCGGTTTTGGCATCGTAACACACCACCGCACCGTAACTGGTCACCAGGAAAAGGTATTTTGCAGTAGCCAGCGGGCTGGGAATGTCTGACAAATAATCGGAATCTTCCCATAAAAGCTTGGGTGTGTCCCCAATCTCAATGGCCGAAAGTTTCGAAAAATCATTTACTGAATACACCACACCATCCGCGTAGGCCAGGCTGGGTCCAACTTCACCTTCGATGCAGTCCATGCGCCAAAGCTCTTTCCCATCGGCCGGATTGTAAGATGCGACCATTGGATCAGCTGCAAGGATTAACTCAGTTCTTTTCCCGGTATGAATAATTACAGGCGAAGCCCATGAAATCTTCACACTGCGGCTTGTTTTCCAAACAACCTCCCCGGTCTTGCCGGCCAGGGCCATTACACTGCCTGATCCGCGCTGGTCGTACTGGACGATCAGTAAATCACGATACATTATCAGCGAGGAGGAATGTCCATAGTGATTCAGGGGAATTCCAAGGTTCTTTGTCCAGATTTCGTTCCCTTCAAGGTCGAGTGCAATGAGATCACCATTGGCAAAAATGGCATATACCCTTCGGCCATCGGTGGTCATTGTAGGCGCGCTGAAACCCGTTTCGCTAATCACCTTGGGCTCCTGGGCCGGACTCCCCGGAATTTTTTCAACAGTTTTACGCCAGATGATCTTTCCTGTGTTGAGATCAATGCAGTAAACCTCCCGTTTGGATTCACTAGCGCCGGTGAGAAACACCCTGTCGTTCCATATAATTGGTGAATTATACCCGGGAAGCGGGATCTCCGTTTTCCACCTGATATTTTTCCCGCTTTTTCCATCCCAGCTTGTCGGAATATTTTTCTGATATGCGATCCCTGTCCCGCCAGGCCCCCTGAAGGATGTAAAATTGCTGTTAATCTCCTTGAGCGTAGGATAGCCGTCAAGGATTATCCCTGCAAGCACATCACCAGCAGCTGGAGTGCCTCCAGTGTCTGCCTTCATACTATCAGCGGTTATTCCTTTTGTCATCGCTCCCGGAATGTCCCCCGTTTGTAAATTTGTTCCTGAATCATACTCCATGCCGCTGTTGTCCATGGCTGCCAGTTTAAGGTTTTTACCTAGTTCATGGTGCGTTAGAAAAACAATGAACAGGGAGAGAATCACGATGAAAAGACCTGTATAAATTACCCAGAGCCTGTTTATTTTTCTGAGCTGCCAGAAGTCTCTTTTGTCTGCTGACGGCACTTCGGGAAGGGTTTTTTGCATGAGTTCGGTCGCTTTCACACAAATGACAATGACCAGCAAGCTTACAAATAACAGATAGCCCCCCATCCTTACCTGCCATTGATTGGTGAAAAAGGCCTTTCGTGCAAGCAGGTCAAGCTCCCTGATCTCCTGGCGCAGCGATTCATCATCCTGGTTGGTGTGAAGCCGATCAACCAGCGTTAAAAGGGCTTTTGAATTCAGCGGATCAGCCCGTTTCAGCTGAATGTAATTTACAATGATCAGCACGCAGAGAATCACTGCAAAAATTGCGCTTGCAATGGCGATATTCTGAAGCAATTTACGGGTTGCTGCCGATGATGCCTGGTTCGTCATGGTTTTACCTCCTCCGGTGTAACTGGACAGTAATCAACACACCGCATACAACTGAAGCATGTTCCTTTGTTCGGCGTGTAGTCGGCCTGGTATGTAATGATCAGCCGGCGGGCAAGGATGATCCCGAAAACCAGTCCGAGAAAACATCCAAGGATCCAGCTGCCAATGTAAAATTGCCTGAACACCACCGAAGCCTCGGCATAAACTTGTGAAACGGGTTTTCCCGATGATTTGAATGCTGTTATTTCAAAGGTTTCCGGCTCTCCGGATTCCCTGGCTGGCTCGAGCAGCGTCCTGGCCAGCTGCACCTTGCCGTTCACCCCGGCCAGGGTTTCGTGCAGGCGCGAGGCCGTGAATCCGCCCAGGATCGCGAAAAAAGGAACCAAAAGGCAGATCAGGATCAGTTTTTGCAGGGTGATGGCCCGGTCTTCAGGATTTTTACCCGGAACCGGCATGTCGATGGCATCGTAGGGACAGGAATTCTCACAGAGGCGGCACTGGATACATTTTGCAGGGGTGATGGTGATGTGCCGCCACGAAAAGCGGCTGATCCAGTTGAGCAGTACGCCATAGGGGCATAGGAACCGGCAGTAGGGGCGCGCGATGAAGATTCCTGAAATCAGCAGGATCCCTGCAAACAGGAACATCCCGAAGGAGGCGTCGAACCTGAAGATACCGACGAAGGGGTCGTACCGGCAGATGATGAAATCAGTTCCCGTGGCGGCATAGAGAACAGCGAGCCCGAGATACAGGTATGGGAACAGGCCAAGCACTGCGTTCAGCCGGGTCCCGAGTTTTTGCGGCTTGAAGGAGACCAGGTCCTGGATGGCTCCGAAGGGGCATACCCCCGCACAAAATGTACGGCCGAAGAAAAGGGTGAATATGAGCGGGATGACGAAAAAGGCGATCACCGTCAGCGGGATAACGTAGCTGTTGTCAAACAGGGCTAGCGTCACGTTCTGGATGGCGCCGATGGAGCATACGCAGCCCTCCCGGTAAAATCCGAACCAGGCCAGGGAGAATACCGATGTCAGAAACACGCCGAGCCGCGATCGTTTTTTCAAAACCAGCCAGGTGATAAAGGCCAGGGTGATCGTGAGTACAACCACGTCCATGATGGCCAGCAAACCGGCCCTGGCGCCGGGCTGCAGGGTGTCGGGCTGCTGGTAGCCCGATTCAAACTCGGGTTTTGGGAAGCGCTGCACTGCGTATACCTCCAGAAACTGGATAGATAAAACAAGGATCAGCAGAAGTTGTGCAACGCGCTTTTTCATCCGTTATGGGTTATCATGTTTGGTGTTTTCTTCTTCCTGCCCGAAACCTTTGAGGAGGTAGGGCTGGCTGGCTGGAACCCGGCTGAATGCATCGGCCGGACAATTCCTGGCAATGGAGCATTCATTGCAATGGACGCAGATATTATGCCTGATCTGCAATTGGAGCGACCCGTTGCCGAAGGCGCCGCAACCCTTTACACATTTGCCGCACCCTATGCACAGGGGCTCATCGATGGTATATTCAAAAAACGGATCCTCGATGAATTTCCGTTTGATGGCATTGGTCGGACAAAGCTGGTTCTCGGCGCCCGTGGTCAGCGTTTTTGTTTCAGGCTTGAAATACCCGCCACACAGATCACAGTATCCGCACATGGCATACACATGCACGCACTTCACGGCCGAAGGAGTTAGCACGCAATTGGTCGCACACCGTCCGCACTGGATACATTTCGCCGGATCGAGCTGCCAGACGGTTTGCCCCGCAATGGTGTTTTTCGCCACCAGCGTAGCCACACCGCCTATGCCGACAAGCACCGAGACCCTGGCCCCGGTTGCCAGGAACCTGCGCCGGTTTATTTTCGGATCATTTTCCTGTTTGTCCATGGTGTATCCTGGATGGGTTTTTCCTTGCCTTTTCAAGGCGGTACTGGTCTGCGGCCGGTAACCGGCACTGGCCGGATACGCCACAATCGCCGCAGGTATAATTCTGGCGGCATTCATCTGCTTCGGTCCAGCGGTGGATCAAACCGCCGCTCACCACGGCAATCGCCGAAAGGATGCCTCCCCGCACCACAAGGTTTAAAAATTGCCTCCTGTTTTTCATATCTGCCGGTTCAGTTTTTCTTTTTCACTGTAAAAATACGAATCTGGTTTTTTTCCGGATCAAGGACAAGAATACGGTCCCTTGAATCAACGGCCAGGTCGAGCCCGGTCGTTCCCTCTATAAACATGTCAGGTGTGGCCACCACGCAGGAGAAGTCGCCGTTCGCACGGTACACCTTGATCCGCTCGATCCCCTTTTCGCTCGTAACAAAGGAGCCATCGGACAGGATGGCAAAATGCGAAGGGTTGCAGCATCCGCAGAAACCCTCCATCGCCATGGTGGCTTTTCCCCACGAGGTGATCAGCTCCCCGTCGGGCGTATACTGTTCAAAGGTATGCCTTCCGGGATTCACAACCCACAATTCACCCCGCCTGCCGATGCCCAGGTCGAAATTAAGGCTGGGGATCACGAATCCGGGGATCCGCCTTTCCGGATCCTTTTGCCCGATTTGTTTCAATAACCTTCCATCTGAAACATAATGACGCACGATTTTATTGCCTGCATCGGCAACGAAAACATCATCCCCGGCAACGACAATGGATGTGATCAGCGTTTTTTCTCCCGGGCTTTTCCATTTGTTTACCAGTTTACCTGTTATCTCATAAATTTCGACATGATCGCTCATTCCAAGGTATATGCGTCCCTCCGGACCGACATGGATGCAGCGGGCGGGTTCTTCCAGGGCGAACCCGGCAGTGCGGTTTCCCGACGGGTCGAAAACAGCCACAGCGTTGTCGCCGGCGATATAGATCCGGTCGGATCTGTCGGTGGCGATTCCGTGGATCCCGGTCAGCCCGGGTGTGAATTGCTGCGATTCCTCATAAAGCACCAGGGAGGTGTCGCCCGACTTCAAGGTTTTCAGGTCGTAGGCATAGGGGTTTTCCTGGTCGTTGGGTGTGCTAAAAAACAGGTCCCAGCCCATCAGTCCGATGATGGTCAGCAATAGGAGCAAGGCGCCGGCAATGATCAGTTTTCGTTTCATGTTACTGCGCTTTTATGTTGAGGCAAACCATTTGTTTCGAATCACGCACGAGCATATATCCCCCGGTGATGGCGATGGGGCCCCACGAGTCCTGGCCCTCCATGATCCGGGTTTTGCTGAGGACAGTGAACCGCGATGGAGAGGCTTTGGCAATGGTCATCTCTCCGTCATCGTTGAGGATGTAGAATTTCCCGTCGGCCATAATGTAAGGGCCGAGACCAAAACGATCCGTTTTACCGCTGCTCATGGTCTCCTTTTTGCAATCGCCTGAATTGTAGCATACGAACTGGTTTCGCAAACCACCGGCATCCTTTGGCTGGATCCCGAAAATATGACCATCGGAAAATATGGGAGTCTGCTGCTCCGAAGCCAACCCCTCACTTGGTTTGAATTTCTGGATCACTTTTACGCTGTATTGTCCGGCCTTGACGGCCAGTTGGAGGAGGGCAGACCCGGCGCCATAACCGGCTGTGAGGAAAATCTTCCCTTTGTCGAGTACAACCGGTGAGGGCGCCACCACAGAGGGGGCGAATTCAGCCATTTCCCACAGCACTTTTCCGCGGTCGGGTCCCGAGGCGGCAATACCGCAGGCGCCGCCAATGGCAAGATAGACATACATCTTTTTCCCCTCGAACATCATGGGCATCACCGACGAATGCGACATTTTCCACCCCTTTGGATTGGGTGTTTCCCAGAGTTTTTTCCCGGTGAGGCAGTCAACCGCGATCAGCAGGGCATCGCCCCCGGTAGCGATGATCGCGGTGTCGCCATCCAGCAAGGGGCATTGCCCGGTATACCAGAAGGGAATTTCTGTTTTGTATTCCTTTTCAAGATCGATACCCCACAGGAAATCCCCATTGACACGGTTCAGGCACATCACCTGGCACTTCGGTCCGATGGAAAGGACGAATTTTTCATTCACCGCAGGAACGGTGCGCGACAGTCCGTGGTTCCGCTTGAGATGAACCCGGTATCCCCGGCGCCAGAGCTCTTCGCCGGAAGAAAGTTCAAGACAACGCAACTGGTCAGCCTTTGCAGCCTCATCATAATCAAGGATGTAAACCTTCCCGTTATAAACAGCCGGAGCAGCATGACCTTCACCGAGACTGATCTTCCATAGGATCTCAGGGCCGTTCTTTCCGAAGCGATCGATCAGCCTGATGTTTTCTTTGCTGATATTGTCGAAGTCCGGTCCCCTGAAACGGGTCCAGCGTGTCCCGGGAACATCCTCAGAAGTTTTAAAGAATTTGAACTCAGCGCCTATCTGCACCGGTTTTCCCTGAGGAGTCATTCCCTTTTTACGGTTGTCCATTCCGGGTACCGACACGGTAAATGATTTCACCGGATCATAGAAAAACCACCATGCAAGCAGTCCAAGGGCTGAAAGGATGAAAAACAGAAGGATATACCTGGTCAGGTGCTTCTTTAACATAGGAAGATCCATGCATCCGTTATTTTTTAAGCACATCGTAGGCCAGCATGGTATTGCCATGCCTGATGTAAAGCACCCCCTTGTGGATGACAGGATGTGAAAAATGTTCTTTTGTCCCGACAGTTACCTTGAAAAAACCAGTCTGGGCCATCTTCAACGGGGCTGGATTTATCAACATGACCTCTCCTTTCTGGTTATAGTAGTAGAGCATACTGTCGGCCCAAATGATTGCTCCCGTCCCGCATTTCAGGCTATCCAGTACCATGCCGGTTCCGGCATCCAGGCATTTCAACTGTTTCTTCTCCGTAACACACGAATACAGTTTATTCCCTTGTTTTATAAAACCGCCCATATAATTATCGATGGTTTTGTTTCTCCATACTTGCCTGATCTCTTTTCCGTCGGCGGATAATTCAAGTTTTACGGCGCCATTCCCATCTCCGGCAAAGTAATAGATAAACCCTTTTTCATAAAAAATGGTATTGCTGTGAGTATCTCCATTGCCAGGTTTCCGTTCGGCGACCGGAATGTTATCCTGTGGATGAACCCAAAGCAATTCACCGGTTTCCGCATCAATACCCAGAAGTGAATATGCAGTGAAGGTAACAAGGACCTTGCGGTTGAATAACCGGATCAGATAGGGTGAGTTGTAACCGGGAATTTCACCCTGCCCTTTGCATATCCAGATTATTTTTCCGGTAAACCTGTTCAGCGCCACCACGTTGGTGTCTTTCCCTCCCGGGACCAGGAAAACTTTATCGCCATCAACCAGTGATGATTCTGCATGGCCGAACAGGGTAAATCGTCCATGCAGATCCTTTATCATGTCTACCGACCATTTTTTCGTGCCTGTTCCGGTATCAAAACAGGCAAGGTTACCGAGGCCTGAACAAACGTAAATCAAATCGCCGGCTACGGTCGGGGCACACCGCGAACCAATGTAATTTACAACCCATTCTTTACCATAATCAGATTTCCACAGCAATTTTCCCCCGGGAGTAAAAGCAAAAAGATATCCTGTTGTGTCAATTTCTCCGGTGATATATAGTCTGTTAGCAGTAAGGGTAGGGGATCCGTATCCATTCCCGATGATCCCGGTCTGCCACAGCATAGCAGGTCCTTCTGCCGGCCAGGATTTTAGAAGATTTTTATCAGGATAAATTCCGTTCCTTTCAGGGCCGCGCCATTGAGCAGTCGTTTGAAGGTAACCGGAAACGCTACAGAAAACCAGGATTGCCAGGACAAGAAGTTTTTTCATCATTTTGGGAGAGGTTTAGATTATGTATGATTTAATGCACCCTTCAACTTTGCGCAGGATCCATCGTTCTACTATGCCAGGGATTATCCTTCGGCCGCTGTAAAATAATCGAATCCGAAGTGTGCAGGCCATCCTGCTATTTTCGTATGTCATATGCCATCAGCACATCCCCGCGTCTGACATAAAAAATGCCATCTCTGATTTCAGGATGGGCCCAGCAAGGCCCTTTGCCATTTGGAACTTTAAAACTGCCTGCCAGTTCAAATTTTCCGGGATCCGGTTTCAGCAATCCCACGTTTCCATTCTTTTCTTCGTAAATATACAGCATGTCGTCTGAAGCAATGATTGATCCTTTTGTCTGCCATTTCTCTTCATACATGCGGTTCCCGGTTTTCCAATCGATACAGCACCAGTTTCCACGGGCATTGTCAATCCAGTTTGCACCGTAAATATGGCCATCAACGAGCACCACACCTCCGTGATGACAGTCGAGTAAGGTATCGGTCCAAACCAGCGAGATGTCAGCCGCATCAGCTGATAATCCGAACATCGCTCCAACATGGTTGTATCCACCGGTTATGTAAAGAAAACCATCTTTAAAAAGGGGGGTTATCGTATTGGTTTTGGGAGCTCCGGGCCACACCTTCAGGCTTGGCTCAGGTTTAAGTGCGGCATAATTATATTTCCACAGAATTTTCCCGTTTTCCGGGTTGACCCCGATCAAATTGTTGGCCATGAGGGTAACGATAACCTTTTGTTTGCCATATTGGATCAAACGAGGAGAAACATAAGCGCTGGTATCATGCAAACTTTCTGACTCCCAGATGGTTTCCCCGGTATTTTTATTTAATGCGACCATGGATGTGCGGGGTCCGGCAGGCGTATAAATGAC
>Ga0247842_10003777_pt1 | contig 19843 bp, 19 predicted proteins | sample LaCruzMarch2015__3_FD_192411 | JGI IMG/M metagenome (GOLD analysis project Ga0247842, IMG submission 192411) | Freshwater microbial communities from meromictic Lake La Cruz, Castile-La Mancha, Spain - LaCruzMarch2015_19m | ecosystem: Environmental > Aquatic > Freshwater > Lake | place: Spain...
GGCAGCGCCTGCCAGATGGGCATGGATTCTACAACCGAGGTGGCATCAGACGAGGTGAGCACGACCCCGGTTGCGCCCTGGCCCTTCGGGGGGACCCAGCGCGGTTTAACAGATACGACTAATTGGCTTGTATCCGGCTTTTCGACCACCATGGCCGTGTCGTTTCCCAGGTTTAACTGTATCTGGTAACTCAAATCTCCGCGGTTCTTAACCTTGTGCCCGTTTATCTCCACTATCCTGTCGCCTGCCTCGATCCCCGCCGTCTGCGCGGGTGAGCCGGCTGCGACCTCCTTGATGAGCACGTTCTCTACGGTCACATCATGCGGTATCATGAAACTGATGGTAAACAGGATTATGGGCAGGAGAATATTCAGTAGCGACCCGGCGCTGAGTACGAAAATCCTGGCGCCGATGCTCTTGCTGGCCAGGCTGCCCGGAGTTGTGGGGTCTTCTTCCCCCAGCAGGCGCGTGAAACCGCCGAATGGAACGGCGTTGATCGAGTAAATGGTCTCGCCATATTTGAAGCCCCAAATTTTGGGGGGCAGGCCCAGGCCGAATTCCTCAACCTTGACCTTTGTCATTTTGGCTGCGGCGAAATGCCCTAACTCGTGAGTGAGGATGAGCACTATCAGCAGTGCTATAAAAACCACTACGGTTTTTATGATTTCTAAGTCAAATATCATTAAATGTCCTTCCTTGCTGCTTTAAGGGCTGTTTCACTTGCCCACTTGTCCGACCGGAGAATATCCTCCAGGCCGGGACTGGAAACCGGCCTGTGCATATCCAGTATCTTCGCTATTATTGTAGCAATTTCTGTGAACACGATACTATTATTAAGAAACAGTTCAACAGCTGTTTCATCCGCGGCACATAGTACGGCTGGATAAGTGTCCCCCAGTTTGCCGGCATCTAAGGCAAGCTTAAGACAGGGGTACTCGGCATAATTAACCGGCTCAAGCGTCAGGTTATGCACCCTATTGAAATCCAGCGGTTTTATGGCCGGGTTATCCATCCTCTGGGGGTAAAAAAGCGCGTATTGAATGGGCAGGTGCATATCGGGGGTGCTCAACTGCGCCTTGACAGAGCCGTCCCTGAATTCGACCATGGAGTGGATGATGCTCTGCCGGTGGATGATGACCTCAATTTTTTCGAAGGGCAGGTCAAATAGCCAGTGTGCTTCAATTACCTCCAGGCCTTTATTCAAAAGCGTGGCAGAATCCACGGTCACCTTTCTGCCCATTTTCCAGGTGGGGTGGTCCAGGGCCTGCTCCGCTGTTACCTTGTGCAGCTTTTCACCCGGCCAGCCGATGAAGGGCCCGCCGGAGGCCGTCAGCAGGAGCCTGGATAGCTCCCGGTCTTCGCCCTGCAGGCACTGCCAGACTGCGCTGTGCTCGCTGTCAACGGGCAGGATGGTGCCCTTATGCTGCAAGGCAAGTTGCGTTAACAGCGCCCCCGCCATGACCAGTATCTCCTTGTTGGCGATGGCCACGGTCTTTCCAGCCTGAAGGGCCGCTATGGCCGGCTTCAGGCCGGCCTTGCCCGTGGTGGCAACGATGACCATATCCACGTCCGGGTGTGCGGCCATCTCTTCCATGGTCACCTGAAGCGTGGTGGCCGGCAGCTGGGGGCCGGCTGCGCAATGGGCAAGCGGAGGGTTGAATTCCGTAACCTGTTGTAAAAAGAGCTCAGTTTTATTGCCGCAGGCCAGGCCGGTCACCTGTAACCTGTCCTTGAATGCGCGCACGATGTCCAGAGTCTGCTGCCCGATGGACCCTGTTGACCCCAATACTGCGAGCCGTTTAACTTTGTTTTTCATGGAGGTGAACTTAGTGACCAGGTAATGTTACAGCAAATCGGCTGCCGCGGCTAAGAGCGCAGGGCGAACAGGTAAAATAAGCCCCGGCGGTCCCCGCCCGCGGGGGAATTATCGCCGGGGCAACCTTTCTTAGAGTAACATTGATTCTGGCGGATTGAAGCTGCTTATTCAGTGATTCCCGGGATTGAAAATATAAGGATACCTGTCACAATCAGGACCACAAATATGGTAAAGAAAATGATGTATATGACTGATAGGACGATGCCCCATATCAGCATGGACCTGGCCTTTTTAGGATCTTTATCCTTGTTGACTGCCCAGGCGATAATGCCGCCTATCCAGTTCCAGCCGCCGAAGAGAAGCGGTAATATTACCAGGAGCCACCATGCGCCGCTCACAGTTTTTACGGTAGGAGCGGTGCCAACAGCTACAGGCACGTCACTTTTAGCTATAAAAAGTTTATTGGCGCAGGTCGGGCAATATACTTTTTCCTGTAACTCTGTTCTGCAGGCAATGCAGACCATCTTGCCGCAACTCACACATGCGCCGACAGCATCTTTACCCGGGTGAAAAGAACAATCAGCCATAGAAGCCCTCCTCCAACTAAATCAACTCAAATTCACGAATATTATAGACAATGAAATGGCCCAATGCAATTAAAATATTTTACGTCCTCGTGTATAATAGTGTTTCAGCGAGGGGAAAAAGTACACATTCAGGAAGAAGATACAGGAGGTAAAGCAGTGCCGAAGCAGAGGATCTTAACTTGCCCCATGAAATTCAACAGTAAGACACTTGAAGCAGATGGGTTTATAAAGAAGGAGACATGCCTTTGCGATGAGGAGAGTTGCTCCTGGTGGCGGCCCAGCACAAACCTGTGTGCTGTCAATAACCTGATCGAGGTGATGAATAAGCTGGAACTGACCGCAGGGCTGCAACTCAAGACACTGTTACCCGATTTTCAGACCAAGACTACCATTGTCGATATGGAAAGGTAACGACCTCCGGGTTGTATATGTCACTGGAGTCTGGCTGTAATCCGGCCCGGTTGTTAGGGCGGGGACATAATTGGTGATTTAGGCTATAATGTAGCGCGAAATTAAACAATCAAGGAGGTCTTATGGCTTACGATACACTTAATCTGGTAAGGGAGGGTGCGGTTGGAGTAATTACACTTAACAGGCCACCGGTAAATTCCTTCAATTATGCGGCGATCGATAACCTTGGCAAGGCGATGACCGAACTGGAGAATGACAAATCTGTACGTTCAATACTCATAACGGGCGGGGGCGAAAAGGCATTCTCCGCCGGTTTCGATATTTCCAGTTTTGCCGACCCCATGAACGTATGGCTGCCGAGGCTGGGCCACACCGTGTTCAGTAAGATCGAGAGGGGCTCCAAGCCGGTTGTCGCCGCCATTAACGGGTTTGCACTCGGAGGCGGGTTCGAGCTGGCCATGGCCTGCCATTTCAGGGTAATGGTCGACGCTGAGAAAGCCCTGTTGGGCCTGCCCGAGATCAACCTTGGCATCATCCCCGGGTGGGGCGGCACGCAGAGGCTGCCCAGGCTGATCAGCCGGCCAAGGGCGCTGGAGATTGCCCTGATGGGCAGGAGGATCAATGCCAAAGAGGCATTTGAGTGGGGCCTGCTGAACAAGGTTTCCAAGCAGGGTGAGACGGTTAAAGACGCCATGGAGATTGCTGTCTCCCTGAGCAAACGGGCTCCCCTTGCACTCAAGGCAATTCTGAATGCGGTTGTGCTGGGTGTCGATACAAACATGGCGGCTGGTATCGAGCTGGAACTGGCAGGATCGCAGATTACCGGAACGTCCAAGGATGCTACCGAAGGCGTGACTGCTTTCATGGAGAAGCGGGAAGCCAAATTCACGGGTGAATAAATAAATATACAGGAGAATCTGACCAATGAAAGTCGAAGACATCAAAAAGATCGCGGTAGTTGGGTCGGGTGACATGGGCCACGGCATCGCCGAGGTCGCCGCCATGGCCGGCTACAAAGTCAACATGTACGACATCAAGCAGGAATTTGTCGACAAGGGCATGGGCAAGATCAAAGACAGCCTTGCAAAGCAGGTTACCAAGGCAAAGATGACACAGGAAGTCATGGACAAGACGATGGGATTACTGGCAGGCTTCACGGTACTCAAGGACGCCGTTAAAGACGTGGACTATGTTATTGAAGCCGCACCTGAGATCATGGAACTCAAGCAGAAGATATTCAAGGAGTGCGACGAGGCAGCTCCCAAGCATGCAATTCTGACCACCAATACATCCAACATGAGCATCACCAAGATCGCGTCGGCGACCAATAGGCCAGACAAGGTGGCGGGACTGCACTTTTTCAATCCCGTGGCCATGATGACCCTGGCCGAAGTGATCAGGGGCGATAAGACATCCAACGAGACCATGGACGTAAGTTTTGACCTGATGAAAACGTGGAAGAATTTCAGGGGAGCCATGGTGCCGATCAGGGTGGAGAAAGATACCCCGAGCTTCGTTTACAACAGGCTTGGAGCCCCGGTAACCCTTTACATGTCCGAGCTCCTGGAGAAAGGCGTGGTGACTCCCGAGGCTGCCGATGCAAAGGTTAAATCCATCGGTGCCCCCATGGGCCCCTTCGAGACGTTTGATTTCGTGGGACTCGATGTCATATACCACAGCCAGGAATACCTGTACGGCGTACTTTCACCGGAATATAAACCCCGCAGCTGGCTTGAGAAGAAGATGAAGTCCGGCGAGCTGGGCAAAAAGACGGGCAAAGGTCTTTTCGATTGGGCCGCTGGCCGCCCCGCCATCGATCTGGCAAAAGCCGATCCCAATTTCGACCCCATGGATATTATCTGCCTGCAGGTGAATGAAGGTACCAAGCTGATCGAGGCAGGCGTCATTAAGACTCCCGCCGAGATAGACCAGGCCATGATACACGGCGGCGGAGGTATATTCGGACCGTTCGCGCTGGCCAAGGGCATGGGCTGGGCCAAGGTCGCTGAGAGATGCGAGGCCATCTCCAAGAAGACAGGCATCAAGGAGTTTATGCCGACTGAGACCCTGAAGAAGGGCGATATCACCATCTAAGTAGATACATAAATCGGAATACAGCCGGGGTTGGCTACCGGGAGATTATTTGATACCGTGAAAAGCGGTCAAGTGTCAGCCCGGCAGCCAACCCTGGTTATTTACCAGGACTATCAGGTAGTAGGCAACAGGGGCTACCAGCAGGTGGCTGTCGATGCGGTCGAGGACACCGCCGTGACCGGGCAACAGGTTGCCCGTGTCCTTGGCATGCATGTTCCTTTTCAGGAGTGATTCCACGAAATCCCCGAGCTGTGCAAATACGCCTATGATCAGCCCGGCTGCGACCATTTGCCAGTAATAGAGGGGAAGCTGAAATGCGACTGCCAGTATGACTGCGATGATTACGGACGTGGCAAGACCGCCGGCTGCGCCTTCCCAGGTTTTACCCGGGCTGACGGACGATGCCATGGGGTGTTTGCCCAGGTTGCTGCCAACCGCGTAGGCCCCTACATCGCACAGCGCCGTGCAGGAGAGGACCAGGAAAATCCAGCCCATGCCGTTTTCCATCCACCGGATCTGGATATAGAAGGAAAGCAGACAGCCTGTATAGAATATACCTGCCAGCGTCCAGCCCCAGTTGATGAAGGCATTGTCCTTGTTTTGCTTGAATAACAGCCACAGGAGCGGGATAACGGTCATAAGGGCCAGCAGGAGTGTCAGCGAAAAATCCTGGGGGTAGGGCTTGAAGGAGAGGCTGCACTGCTGTATGTAGGCGTTGATTATCAGCAAGCAGCCGAAAACGATGCCGAACCAGCTTAGAGGCTGAAGACCCTTGCTTTTGACGATACGGTAAAACTCGATGCCGGCCAGGGCTGATATGAGGCAGGCGCCCGCAACGAAGGGGATGCCTCCCAGCACGATAACGACCGCCACGATGGCGGCAAAGATCAGCCCTGTTACTATCCGCTTGACTACCATATGTTTTCCTACGTAACAGACGTGAATGGCCATTCCTGCGGCGGAGTTTCAGCTATAGATCGACTAAAGGCGGGGAGCTTACACTTCCAGGATCTCAGTTTCCTTGTCTTTGCCTATCCTGTTGATGGAATCGATATGGCTGTCTGTGAGCTTCTGTGTATGCTCGGTGGCACGTATACTCTGGTCCTGGGAGATCTCCTTGTTTTTCTCGGAAAGTTTCAATTCTTCAACCGCTTCCCTGCGTATGTTGCGTACGGTAACCCTCGCTTCCTCCAGCCTTTTATGCACGATCTTGATCAGATCTTTACGCCTTTCCTCTGTAAGAGCCGGGAGTGAAATCCTGATGTTGTTGCCGTCGTTGGTGGGATTAAGGCCGAGGTCAGATTTCAACAGGGCTTTGTCGATATTATTGATGATCGTACGGTCCCAGGGATGTATGGTGATAGTTTTTGGATCCGGCACCGAGATAGAAGCAAGTTGTATGAGGGGCGTCAAAACCCCGTGGTAATCGACTTTGATGTGCTCAACAAGGGCAGGTGAGGCGCGACCGGTGCGGATAGATGACAATTCCTTGTTCAGTGCTTCGATGGTTTTTCTCATCCGGGCATCAGCATCTTTCAGTATTTTATCCGTCATTCTTCTCCTCGATCGTGACTGTAGTCCCGATATCTTCTCCCTCGACAACCCTTATAATGCTGTCCTCTCCCTGTGAATCGAATACAATTATAGGCAGTTTGTTCTGCTGGCACAATGAGAAAGCGGTGATGTCCATGACCTCCAGCTGAAGGCCGAGTGCCTCCCTGTGTGTCAGGTGGCGGTACTTCCTGGCATTCTGGTTTTTCCGGGGGTCGCAATCATAAATGCCATCGACCCTGTTCTTGGCCACCAGCAACACTTCGGCATTGATCTCTATGGCGCGCAGGGCGGCAGCAGTATCTGTGGTCATGTAAGGGTTGCCGGTGCCGCCGGCAAAGATCACCACGCGCTTTTTCTCGAGGTGCCTGATGGCCCTCCTGCGGATGTGTGGCTCCGCAATGGCCTGGATGGTGATAGCTGATTGGGTCCTGGTTACAACGCCGTTGTTTTCAAGAGCATCCTGCAGCGCCAGCGCATTGATTATGGTGGCAAGCATCCCGGCGTAATCGGCCGTGGCCCGCTCCATCCCTGCGGCCTCTGCAGTGGACCCCCTCCAGAAATTTCCTCCCCCCACCACAATTGCCACCTCTATCCCCTGTGCGTTGATTTTTTTTATCTGCTTGGCAATTACGTCCAGCATGCGGGGATCAATACCGAAGCTGCTGTTGCCCATGAGGGCCTCGCCGCTCAGCTTTAGAAGTACCCTTTTAAACTTTGTCTTTCTGGTAGACAATTTTAATAGCCCAGTTCAAAACGTACGAACCTGCGGACCTTAATATTCTCACCTGTTTTAGCAACTGTCTCGGTGATTATATCCTGTATCGATTTTGCCGGGTCTTTGATAAAGGGCTGCAGCATCAGGCATATTACTGCGGGGTCGCCTCCAACACCCTCCGGAACATCATCTTTCGAAACGTACAGTGGTGACATGGCGGATATTTGCAGGGCTATATTGTGGGCCAGTTCCTTGAAATCAGGTGTACGGGCTACAAAATCGGTCTCGCAGTTTACCTCTACCATCACGCCCAGGTGGTTGCCTGTGTGAACGTAACATTCTATCATGCCCTGCTCTGCCGACCGGCCGGATTTTTTCTGGGCAATGGCCAGGCCGCGCTGGACGATGATATCGCAGGCCTTATCAAAGTCGCCCACGGCTTCAGTCAGGGCCTTCTTGCAATCCATAATGCCGGCCCCTGTTTTTTGCCGGAGCTCTTTAACTTTTTCAGCTGAAATCTCCAATTGGTCCTCCTTTGGCGTCATGAGAGCTTACGCTCAGGGTAGTGGTATTAAGTGTAAAATGCGGGAATTAAGGCGAGGTTACCTCTGCGGCAACCGGTTCTTCGCTTTCCTCCTCCTTGTTCTCTCCAGCTTCGGCAAGCATCTTGCCTTCGAGGACGGCATCGGCTATATGCGAGCAAATTACCTTAATGGCCTTGAGGGCATCATCGTTGGCTGGGATTATATAATCGATACCGTCGGGATTACAGTTTGTGTCAACCGTGGCAACCAGTTTTACTCCGACCTTTTGGGCTTCGCTGAGGGCGATTTTTTCCTTTGTCGGGTCGATGATGAAAATGGCGCCGGGCAGGGCTGTCATTTCCTTGAATCCGCCCATTACCTTGTTGAGCTTGGCCATCTCCTTCTCTACCTTCAACTTGTCCTTCTTGGACATGTAGTCAAGCTCACCCCTCGAATTCTTGTCTTCCAGCCTGACAAGGTAATCGATCCTTCCCTGTATGGTGTTAAAATTGGTCAGCATGCCGCCCAGCCAGCGCTGCCTGACATAATACATACCGCACCTTTTTGCCTCTTCTTCAATAATGTCCTGGGCCTGCTTCTTTGTGCCGACAAACATTATGGTCTGCCCGTTGCTGACCAGTTCCCTCACAAAAGCGCAGGCCTTGTTCAGCAGGGTCACTGTCTGTTCGAGGTCGATGATATGAATGCCGTTTCTTTGTGTGAAGATGTAACTCTTCATTTTAGGATGCCAGTGCCCGGTCTGGTGACCGAAATGGGCGCCGGCTTCCAGTAGCTGCTTGACTGTAACTGAATCTGCCAAAGTTTGTTAACCTCCTGAAACGAGAGAGAGTCGCTTATTCAAAACCGTTGAAAAGTATAACATAACAGCAGTCTCAGGGCAATTTGCCACTGCAGGAAAATAAAAATCCCCTGCCCGGTCACGGGCAGGGGATTTTGTTCATAGCTTGTAGCTGTTATTTCAGTCCGATTTGCTGTGCAACCAGTTCCCTGTGGTAATCGGTGCTGCCATACACAGTATCGGCCGCCTTGGCCCTGCGGTAATACAGGGGGACATCATGGTCAGAGCTTGTGCCGATGCCGCCATGAAGCTTGACGCCCAGAGCTGTGATTAGTTTGTAAGCTTCATTAATATAGGCTTTGGTCATGGAAGCTTCCTTGGCGCTGGATTCGCCCTCGGACTCTTTCCATGCGGCTTCATAGAGCAGGAATTTGCTGGTCCCAAGCGCTATCCACATGTCGGACATTTTATGTTGTAAAGCCTGGAACGCGCCGATTGGCCTATCGTACTGAACACGTTCCTTGGCATAGGCAACAGTCATCTCGAAAACAGCCTGCAGGCCGCCGAAGGATTCGGCGGATTTGAGTATTGAGCCTTTCCTGACGAGCATCTGGAGTATGGCCCATCCCTTGTCAACTTTGCCCAACACGTTCTTGGCAGGTACTGCCACATCTTTGAAGACTACCTCGCAAAGATGGTCCAGTGCAATCGTGGGGATGACCTCAGTTTTGATACCGGCTGCTTTGGCATCCACCAGGAAAAGGGTGATGCCGTCCTCTCCGGAACCGTCCTTGGTGCGGGCTACCACGATCATATTATGGGCAACATGCGCGCAATCAACGAACCACTTGGAACCGTTGAGAATATAATCGCCACCCTTTTGAGTAGCTTTCAGTGTAACTCCCGAAGCATCAAACAGGCCGTTCTCTTCAAGCCACGCCAGGGTAAGGATGCAATTGCCGTTGGATATTTTGGGAAGCAGGTCTTTCTTCTGTTCGTCAGTACCTGCCTCAACAATGGCATATGTATTGACCACAGTGCTGATATAGGGGCCTGGAAGTATGTTCTTGCCCACTTCCTCTATGTGCATGGTCAGGTCCTCAAAAGAATACCCCATGCCTTCGTAGTCTTCCGGTATGTTAAAACCCAGCCATCCGAGCTCGCCCATTTTCTGCCAGAGAGCCGGGTCATAGCCCTTGGCGTCATTCTCAAGTTCCCTGACTTTAGCCTTCGGGCATTCTTTGGTAAGGAAATCCCTGGCTGACTTTTTCAATATTTCCTGTTGTTCAGAATATCTTAGATCCATATTTCCTCCTTATGAATTACGCGTCCTAAATTATTTCATGCGGGGCAGGCCAAGGCCGTACCATGCGATGATGTTGCGCTGGATTTCATTGGTACCCATCGACACGATAGGCACGAAGCACGCCTGGTAGTTATACTCGGCAGCTCCATTCAGCTTGGACCATTTGGAGTGCTTGACCTGTCCGTGGGGTCCCAGCAGGTCTGTGGCTATCTGCCCGAATTTCTCCAGGAGCTCGCTGGCAAATACTTTTACTGAAGCAGCGTCCATCAGCCCCATTTCATTCCTGTTCTGCTGGTCGGCAACACGGTAGGCCAGCGTCCGCACAGCTTCAATTGAGCAGGCGAATTCGGCAAGCTTGTTGCGGATCAAGGGGTCCTGCGACAGTGGTTTGCCGTGCCTCTTGGTTTCGTTGCAGAAGTTCACCAGTTCTTCCTGTGCCTTTACCAGGCCATAAACCATATCCATATTTGACCTTTCAAACCCGGCCAGCACGTTGACCACGGCCCAGCCTTCGTTTTCCTGGCCCACGATATATTTGGCAGACATGTGGACGTCATCCAGGTAAACCTCGTTGTACACGTGGGAGCCGTTCATGTAAGGGATGCCCCTGACGGTAACACCCTTGTCTTTCATATTATTGAGAATAAACGTGAGGTTGTGATGTTTTTTGGCATTCGGATCGGATTTATATACACCGAATCCCCAATCTGCAAAATGGGCGCCGGTATTCCAGGTTTTCTGGCCGTTGACGATGAATTCGTCGCCCTTGCGGACCGCGGTTGATGTCATCCCCGCCAGGTCTGAACCGGCGTTCGGTTCACTCCAGAGTTCGCAAAACATAATTTCTGCACTGGCGATTTTCGGCAGGAATTCCCTTTTGATCTCCTCGCTGCCGGCTGCAAGCAGGGTGGGGGCAAGCATTGACACGCCGAAAATGTCTGAACCGGGCAGATCATAATAGCCTCGCGCTTCTGCCAGGAGCACCTTATCCATCATGGTGCCGGTGCCGCCGTATTCCTTGGGCCAACCGAGGGCAAGCCAACCCCTCTTGGCGAATTCCCTGGCGCAAAGACGGTGGAAGTCCCAGCCTTCCTGGTTGTGAAACTGGCTTTCGAAACCTACGTAACTCTTCGGTTTCTTCTTTTCCAGTTCTTCGCAGACTTTGTAAATCTCTTTTCTGCGGGCTACCTGTTCTTCGGTCAATCGAAAATCCATGGTTCCTCCTTATATTGATTTGTTTTTAATGCACTAACTCTATAATGTCCCGGGCTGCTAAGGCAGATTATGAAACCGGCCTTTGCTCAGGGCTGTACCCAAAACCGTACTATTATAATTAAAAGCGGCCGATAATTAAAGTCCTGATCAATTGCCCATGCCGCCGGGGACACTCACCTTCTCAGTATCTCGATGATTTTGTAGGTCAATACTCCTGACGGGGCCACAACTTCCAGCGTGTCGCCGGCTTCCTTGTTAAAAAGCGCCTGTCCCATGGGGGAAACAAGCGAGATCTTGCGCTGCTGGATATTTGCCTCTTTGGAGCTGACCAGCGTATATTGAATTTTCTCACCGGATTCTACGTAGGATAATACTACTGAATCCCCCAGCGTAATCTTCAGGCTCTTCTCATCCACAGATTCAATCACCCGTGCACGCTTCAACGTATTTTCCAGGTCGCGTATCTGTCCCTCGACATGGCCCTGCTTTTCCCTCGCGGCTTCCAGCGGGGCGTTTTCACGGAAGTCTTTGTCCGCCGCAGCCCTCGTCAACTCCTCGACAATCTTAGGCCTCTCCTGCTTGAGCGTAGCGAGCTTCCCCTTCAATTCCTCGTGGCCGTCCCTGGTCAGGATTATCGATTCTTCGGCTTTAACGGTTTCCTGCCCGGTATGCTTCCTGGCGGGTGTTTTTTTCACCCTTATGTGTGTCGCCAGGTTGGAAGAAGTCAATCCCTGTTTGAAACAATAGGAGAGGAAGGTTTTTACGGCGTTCAGGTGTTCAACAGCCTTGTGCGTGCCTGAATGGAACTGCCCGGAATAGTTGGCCACTTCCTGGCCGGTCAGGTTTACGATGGGCTTATCAATGCCGTACCAGCGTGTGAATTTAATCAGTTCCTGCTGGTTTTCCGCGGCAGAATCGGCTGATAGCACAGACAGGAACCGGGTGGCAGCTTCGCCAAGAGTGGTTCCCGGGTTGACCGGCATGGGGTTTTGTTTCGAGGGCATTTTCGCTAAACCGGTAAATACTAATACGGAATCGAGTGAATTGTCAATTTGCAGGGGTCTGTGGGGCAAAAGCCCCTGAACGTAGAGGGCGCCTCGATGGCTGAACCGTCAGCTGCCGGCAAAGAAACTGTAACCGATTAATTTATACGCGAGTTTGGCTGCTGTAAAGGAGCACGAAGACGGGCCCTGGCCGGGACAAAGCTCCACCAGGTCAAACCCCACTATCTTTCTCTTTTCCGCTACGGCCCTTAATAAGCTGAGGATTTCACTCCAGCCCATGCCGCCGGGCTCAGGTGTGCCCACGGCTGCCATGATGGAAGGGTCCAGGACGTCAAGGTCGATGGTTACATAGACATTTTCAGAAAGGGAATTGATAATGTCGGAATGGCACAGCCTGTCCCTGCCCTGCTCCATGAAGAAGGGGGTCAGCTTGTTGGCCTTGACGAAATCATGTTCCTCGAGGCTCATACTGCGGATGCCGACCTGTGTAACGGGGCATATCTCAAGTGCCCGCCGTATGACGCAGCCGTGGCCGTACTTTGTTCCGAGGTACTGGTCACGCAGGTCGGAATGCGCGTCCAGTTGCAGGACCGAAAAGTTGGCAAATTTTTGGCTGCAGGCCCTTATTGAACCGTAGCTGATCGAGTGCTCCCCGCCCAGCATCACTATGAATTTGCCTTCATCGAGCAACGCTTCTGCCGCGCTGTATACGCGGCCGGCCATTGCTTCAGGGCTGTCAAGTACGGGTTCGATGCCGGGTAGGGTACTTATTCCCATGCTGTAAAGTTCCCTGCCGAGCTCGAGGTCAAACCATTCCAGGTAATAGGAGGCTTCGATAATGGAACCGGGACCGCTGCGCGTTCCGCTGTGCCATTCCGTTGTGCTGTCATAGGGGACGGGCAGCACTGTAACGCGGGAGGATTTGTAGTTGGAATACTGTGGGGGCAGCCCGGCGAAATTGCCGGGTTGGCTGAGCAGGTGACTGATGTTGCTCATATCGAGTTTAATTCAAGGACTTCCCGGCACTCCTGCAGCTCTCCCTGCTCCCATTCTCGGCGCACCAGGCAGCTCCTCATCCTGGTCAATTCGAACTTGTCACGCATGTCACTCATAATGCGTTCGGCATCAAAATCCTTGCAGGAAAAAACGTCGATGTTGATAAAGGCGCGCTCAACAAAAGTATGCAGGCTTATGTGGCTCTCCGCGATAAACACCAGGCCGGATATGCCCCAGTCTTCGGGTTTGGAGCCCGAGTATCTGAATACGATCGGATCCGATATCTTTGTCATACCGATTTTTCCAGGGTAGGCATTAAGCAGGTCATGAATGAAGTTTTCATCCTGGAGTATCTTTTTATTTTTTCCGAATCCGTCTATTATCAGGTGCATTTTATCTCCTACAGCATGATTTTTCTTAATTCAAACAGGGCAGCGATGGCAGCCCTCTGCTTAATCTGCAGCCGGGTCCCGGGGTAAACTCGCTGGAAAGCGTAATTCTGTTTGCCATCGTCGATGCCAATCAGGATAGTCCCGAGTTTATGGGAAGTGTCATCCATATCAACCACTCCAGCCAGTCCCACGCCGACTGAAGTGTCATATTTCCGCCTGACAGAAGTGGCCATCTCGCGCACGGTTTCCAGGCTCAGCGGGCCATATTGAGATATTACACTCCTGCTGACGCCGTACTCTTCTCCAAGGTCTGAGCGGTTTATCACTATACCACATTTAAAAAATTGCGGACTATCCGGAACGTTTGTGATGGTATTGGACAGTATCCCTCCGGTATCCGTTTCCATGGTCGACAGGCTCATTTTCTTTCGGGTGAAAAGATCTGCAATGATCGTTTCCAGGGTGTCAGAATCGCTGCCCCAGATATAATCACCGACAAGGGGCCGGATTTTATCGGCGGTTGATTTTACCAGGCTTTTGGCCTCATCCAGCGAATCAGCTTTAGCGGCTATGCGCAGGTGGATGCCGTCCGGCTTGGCGTAAATGCCTACAGTGGGATTGCGGGCAAGTAAAAATGACTTCGTGATCTCCCCCAGTTTGGCCTCGCTTAGGCTGAATGTTTTCAGGGTGCTGGAGAAAATAACAGCGTTGCAGAACTCGCGCTGTATCCTGGGTGCTACCACGGAGGACCACATCTGCTGCATCTCGCCCGGCGGCCCCGGCATGGCAACGATAACATGCCTGTCTTTCTCCACCCACCAGCCGGGCGCCGTCCCCCTGGGATTTGGGATGACCTGGCAGGACGGTATGACAGAAGCCTGCTTGATATTGCTCTCGGGCATCTCCATGTTGAAATGCATGAAAAGTTCCTTGAACTGGCTGACCAGTGATTGGTCGATCGAGATGGGTTCCCCGAAAAAATCTGCGATTGCCTCGCGTGTGATATCATCCTCGGTTGGCCCCAGCCCGCCCGTGGTGATAATGATGTCAGACCTCTGCCAGGCGTGAGAGAGGGTTTCGATGAGCCTTTGCCTGTTGTCGCCCACGGTGGATATGAAGTGAAGATCTATGCCGAGTAAAGGCAGCTGGCTGGCCAGATAAGCGGCGTTCAAATCCGTTATCTCGCCCAGCAGGAGCTCAGTGCCTATCGAAATTACTTCTGCCTTCATCTAACGACATGATATCCCTGTTAACATTTATTGGCTGTGATACCCAGGTACTTTTCAACCAGGTCCATGGCGCAGTATTCACCGCACATGCTGCAGGCGCGTCCCTTCACTGCGTATTTGGAACGGACTTCCCTGGCTTTTTCCGGATCAATGGATAAATCGGCCTGTGCATCCCAGTCCAGGCCTTTGCGCGCTGTGGACATTTTGCGGTCCCACTCCGCGGCTTTGCCGTGGCTCCTGATGATGTCTGCCGCGTGAGCGGCTATACGGGAGGCAATTACCCCGTTCCTGACGTCCTCAACATCGGGCAGTGAGAGGTGCTCGGCCGGAGTCACATAGCAGAGGAAATCCGCGCCGTAAGCTCCCGCGATGGCCCCCCCGATGGCGCCGGTGATGTGATCATAGCCGGCGCCGACGTCTGTTACCAGCGGCCCCAGCACATAAAATGGAGCCCCTTTGCAAAGGCTCTTCTGCAACTGCATATTCATTGCGATATGGTCCAGGGGAAGGTGCCCCGGTCCCTCAACCATGACCTGTACCCCTGCTTTCCAGGCCCGCTCAACCAGCTCTCCCAGCGTGATTAACTCCTGTATCTGGGGCCGGTCGGAGGCATCGGCCAGGCTGCCCGGTCTCATTCCATCGCCCAGGCTCAGTGTTACATCCCACCTTACGGCGATATCGAGCAGCCGGTCATAGTCTTCATACAGCGGGTTTTCTTTTTCGTGGTAAAGCATCCAGCCCAGCAGGAAAGCCCCTCCCCGCGAGACCACGTCTGTCACACGGCGCTGGCTCTTCAGAGATTTTACGGCGCTTTGAGTTACACCGCAGTGGACCGTGATGAAGTCCACACCTTCAGCGGCCTGTTCTTCGATGGCCCTGAATATATCATCAGCCGTAGCTTTAACAATAGGACCGTACTTTTCGCCGGCCTCGATCATTGCCTGGTATATGGGTACTGTTCCGATGGGAACGCTGCTCTGCTTCAAAATGGCCCGCCGTACCGTCCTGATGTCCCCGCCCGTGCTGAGGTCCATGACCGTATCTGCCCCGTACCTGATTGATGCCTGGAGCTTCTCCAGTTCACCCTGGATTGTGCCTACATCGGATGAAGTGCCGATATTGGCGTTGACCTTAATCTTAAGGCCCTTTCCTATGCCGCAGGCGCCGCTCACAGGGTGATTGACATTGGCCGGGATCACGGCGCTGCCTGAGGCTATGCTCTGGCAAAGGTAGCTTTCATCGAGTTGCTCAGCCCTGGCAACCTGCTTCATCTCGGCGGTTATAATACCTTTGCGGGCAAATTCTATCTGTGTCATCGTACTTATATGAAAAACCAGGTGGCGTCAGCCCCTTAGCCGTTCCTGCTCCTGCTGACCAGTGCCATGATGCCGAAGATTATTATAGCCAGTAACAGCACCACTATGGTAAAAATAATGGCCAGAACCAGGGGTGAAGCAGCCGACGAGTCGAATTTCCAGGAGTTTGACCATGACCCTAATTCACCCGCGTCGTTGACTGCCCTGACCCGCCAGTAATATGTCCCCGCAGCGGGCAGCACGGATTTCAACAGGTTAAATGAGGCGCCGCTTATATTGTCTTTCTGGATGGCCACGCTGGTAAAATCGGGCATTTTTGATATTTGCAGGGAGTATTTGAGGCCGGGTTGGACCGCGTCTGCCGACCAGGTCATCGTGGCAAGCGAAGTATCGGCACTGCCCTGCTGTGGGACGGGGCCAATCCCAAACAGGCTGCCCGGTGATTGAAGCATGCCTGCCATGGCGTCTAATACGGAATTATAAATGTACAGGGCGGCCCCTGGACCGGGCGACAGCAACTGGACGGCAGGAGGCGGCAATGAACCGGATGCATAGCTGGCCAGGGCAACGCTCCCTTTGTTCCCCGCCGCTTCAACAGTGTGTTCTTTGCCCGGCCTGGAGGGTGCCTTCATGGTCAGGCCGAAATTGCCTTTAGCATCGGTAGTGGCAGTGGCGTCCGTTGACAGTGTATCGTATTTGATAGCGATAATCTCATTGGCGTTGAACCCGCTCCCGTCTATTCTAAGGTCCCTGCTGTTGATGACGTTGCTGGGAGTGAGCTGAATACTGGGCGTGACCTCGAATTCAAGGTCAGGCACAATTCCGATTGGTGTAAAGCTGCTACCGTAAACGCCCAGTATATGCCTTCCCTTGACAGAGGGCGGTACAGTGATTACAAAGCTGAAGGTCCCGTTGGGCTGGGCAACCACGTTGGTATCGATTATTGGTCCATCCCACGTGAAGGTAAGCCCGTCTTCTCCCGCCCTGAAACCGACGCCTGTGATGGTTATTTTTGTCCCCACGGGCCCTGATGCGGGCGTAGACTTGCAGAATGGTGATACGGTAAATGTCAGGGGTGTGACTTCGCCCGGGCCGGTGGAATCACCGGAGGCAGTGATGATATATTCGCCCTTCGGCGCGCTGGGTACGTCAAACTGGGTGCTCCATGCGCCCAGTTTGTCGGCCTGTACAGGCGATTTGGACAGCGGATTGCCATCCCATGTGAATTTTATACCACCCTCGTTGGGTGCAAAGCCGTAGCCGAACATGGATATGCGTGTGTTGATTTTGCCCCAGGGCGGCTCGCTGATGATGCTGGGACTGACTGAAAAAGTGGAGGAAGCGGTTATATTTGACCAGTTGCTGTCATCCGTAACCTTTACAGTATGGCTGCCCCTGGCAGAGGGCGGCACGTCAAATTTGTAACTGATCTGTCCCGCTTTGGAGATGGGGACGTTTTGCACAATTTTCTTGTCATCCCAGTAGATTGTCGCCATCTTACCTATAAACCCGTCACCCGTTATGGTGATCTGCATGCCTGTACTGCCGGAGCTTGGATCGAGCGAAATAGCTGTGGCATAGGCGCTGGAAGGCATCAAGAATATGCTGGACAGCATGACAGACAGCAATACCGGAATGACCAGCAGCAACCTGGGATAAACGGCCGTTTTTCGTTTGCGGTGAATCGTGAACATTAAGTTACTCACATCCTGAAAATACTTGTGAATCATATGTAAGCTTATAATAAAAAGGATGATAAATCAATTGTTTGAATGCAACAATCTACGGTTTGACACTGGTTATATTATGTTGATAGACTCTTAGAGCAGTTTTCAGCCTCACCCTGCTGCGTTTTGCGCTTGTTCATGGCCCCGTGGTGTAGCGGTCTAACATGCCACCCTGTCACGGTGGAGATCGTGGGTTCGAATCCCATCGGGGTCGTATCTTAAACTTTGCAAACCTGTTATAAAACGTAGCAGCATTAATAATTTTAGAGGAGGACGTATATGGCAAGGGTAGTTGTACTGGGAGGCTGCGGGACAGTCGGCAGCATAGCTGTTAAGACACTTGCACGCAACAGCGAGTTTTCCGAGGTCGTTATCGGCGATTTTAACATCGACAGGGCAAGGCTTCTTGCCAAAGAAATCAATTCGCCCTCTGTCAAGTGCATTAAATTCGATGCTTTTGATAAAAAGAGCATCATGCAGGCCATTAAAGGTGCCGACGTCGTCCTGAACTGCGTCGGGCCTTTCTTCAGCACCGTTAAAAATATCCTCAAGGCCGTCGCGGAGGCGGGGATCAATTATGTCGATGTGTGTGACGATGTCGATGTCACAATCGAACTTCTTGAAATGGACGGGGAGATTAAATCAAAGGGCATAACTGCCCTTATCGGCATGGGCAACTCGCCCGGCGTAACCAACGTGATAGGCAAACTCGCCCATGACAGCCTGCTTGACGAGACTGATTCGGTTGACATATTCCACGCCCACGGCGGCGAAAAAGTCGAGGGGGCAGGGGTCATCGGGCACAGGTTTCACTGCATGTCGATCGATATTCCTATGTTCCTCGACGGTGAACTGAAATATGTGAAGTATTTTGAGAAGGAGGGGATAGCCCTCCGGGAGACATTCGAGTTTCCCATCCTTGGCAGGGTGCCCCTCTACCCGTATCCCCACCCCGAACAGATCACCATGCCGAAATATTTAAAACTGAAAAGGGTCACAAACAAGGGCTCTGTCATTCCCAACGAGTATTACGACCTTACGCGCGATATGTGCATGCTCGGCCTCGGGTCGGTGGAACCTGTCAAAGTGAACGGCAGGGACGTGGTGCCTTACGACTTTGCCGTTGCCTATATACTGAGGGAAAGGGAGCGCATACTGAAGGAGACCAGGTTCGGGGCGCAGCGTGGCTGCGCGTCAGTAGTGGTCAAAGGTAAAAAGGACGGGAAATACAAGGAGTTCCGGTTCCATATGGCATCCGAAAGCCAGGCGCTGGGTGAGGGCACGGGGATACCTGCTGCTATGGGCGCCATACTGATGAACAGGGGAAAGGTGCGCGGCAAAGGAGTTATGCCGCCGGAGGCCTGCGTGAATCCGCAAGAGCTACTGGCCCTCCTGCCTGAGGTGATGACACTCGACAAACAGAAGGAGGGCGGCAAATCCTTCGGCGGTTTTATCGTGGAAGCGGTTGATGCTAATGGCAATATTTCCAAGTTCGATATCTGATTATGGGCCCTGAGAATGACGGGTATATCCTGGCATTTGACCACGGAACTTCCGGGTTCAAGACCGCGATTGTCACCCTCCATGGCCAGATAGTTGACCACCAATTCGAGCCGACGCCCGTGATCGACATTCCGGGCGGGGGTTCTGAACAGGACCCAGGGGACTGGTGGCGGGCGCTGGTAGCATCCTCCAGGAAACTGCTGAGCAGGCAAAGCTCGATAGCCGGGCAAATCGAGGCGGTCTGTGTATCCAGCACCTTTTCAACTACGGTTCCGGTCGACCGCGACGGCAACCACCTTATGAACAGCCTGACATGGATGGATTCAAGGGGGGCGAAGTATATCAGGAAGGTTATGTCAGGGTTTCCAACCGTCGAGGGATACGGGCTGGCCAACGTATTGAGGTGGATCAATATCACGGGCGGCGGACCCTCCCTCTCGGGCAAAGACGACATAGCACACGTCCTTTATATTAAGAATGAGTTGCCGCGCATCTATGAGAAAACGTATAAGTTCCTGGGAAGCAAGGATTACCTTAACCTGCGGCTCACAGGCGAGTTTGCCGCAACCTTTGATTCGATCATGCTTTTCTGGGTCACAGATACCAGGGACATAAACAACATCAGGTATAGTGATAGCCTGATAAAAAAATTCGG
>Ga0247842_10003779_pt1 | contig 19839 bp, 13 predicted proteins | sample LaCruzMarch2015__3_FD_192411 | JGI IMG/M metagenome (GOLD analysis project Ga0247842, IMG submission 192411) | Freshwater microbial communities from meromictic Lake La Cruz, Castile-La Mancha, Spain - LaCruzMarch2015_19m | ecosystem: Environmental > Aquatic > Freshwater > Lake | place: Spain...
TGGGATAACCGATGATCTTGGCAATGAAAGTTTCAAGCTTTGGAAAATTGATGGACGGGAGCGGCTGATTGTTTTCTTTCATGGAAATCAAAACGCCGTTGATGATGTTCCGGTAAAAGCCTTTAGCTTGGGAAGGATCGATGACGCCGCCTAAAAAAACCACGTCCCGGCTGGCCATCAATTTCATCAATTTGTCTAAATATTTTTGTTCGCAAGCATAGTTTGATCCCAGAACATAACCAAAGACTTCTTTGTGCAGCAGCGATTTGCGATGCTTTCGAAGAAATCGTTTGACATTGGCGTTCAAAGCGCCCATGATGATGTTCGTTCCCACGATCACCCGTCCGTACTCGTCAAGGCTTTTCAAAACTTTAAGATCTTTGCTATCAACGACGACAGAGTCCTCGATTTTTTCAGAGATCTGCTCGGCAATTTTCTTGGTTGAACCAAATTTGGTTCCGTAAACGATCAATGTATTCATATGCTCCTCTTTTTGTACTTAAAAATTATATCACACCTTTTTCGATTAATCAATTTAACCCTTCGCAAGTCCCTAAAGAACCGACGTTTTAGCGTTGCCCAAGAATATTGGGCCGGTTGTGACAATTCACTTGAAAACCAAGCCCAAATGTGTTACTATATACTTTAGTAAAGTTGGTGAGACAATGCTGATAATTGTGGTGAGCGATATTCATCGTCAAACCGAAGTTCTCGACAAAATCCAAGCCAAACACCCGACTGCGACCTTATTTTTGGACGCGGGAGACAGCGAAAGGCATGATTTCGAGATTGAACCCTTTCAAAGCGTCAAAGGAAATTGTGATTATTTCATCAAGAATAAATACCGCTATGTCCCGGTTCTCAATCATGGAATCTACGTCATCCATGGCAATAATTTCCCGCTAAACCATGATAGTTTGGCCACTTTGGCCAAAAGCCAAAGCTGTGACATCATCATTCACGGGCATACGCATTCACCGTATTACGTCTATCATAATGGCGTCCACATCCTTTGCCCCGGTTCGCCAACCTATCCGCGTACGAAAATCGGCGCCACTTATGGGCTGATCCGCTTGACTGAGGACGAAGTGGAAATTAAAATAATGAAGGTCAAAGATGACGAATAAAGTTGATTTATTTTTTGATTTGTTTGATGAAGCCGCCATGCTTTTGGTGACCGGCCAGGGAATTGATTATTTGGAGGCCATAAATCGCACGGCGCAAATGTTTTGTAACAACGAAGCGGACGCCAAAGCCGACCCGGAGACTCAAAAACTACTCGAAGAAATTTTAGAGGTCGCGGCCGCGGAAGACTTCCTGAAGGAAGAAATTCGTTTGGCCCTGGAACTTTTGTTGATCAAAGGGTTCAAAGCCGAGAACCAGCGGTTGGACCTGATGACTCCGGACACGGTAAATTATTTGATCTCCCGAGTCGTTAATCGCAAATTCAGCGATATTGGCAATAAACAGTTCACCATTCTTGATACCGCGCTTGGGACGGGAAACCAACTTCAAGCCATCGCCAACAACCTAAGTGACGAAACCACGCTCGTTGGGATCGAGAAAGAAGACCTGCTGGTCAAACTGGCAGCTTCCTCAGCCGAACTTCAGAATAACGAGATTAGGATTTACTTTCAGGATGCTTTGGTTCCGGTCTATGACTTGGCCGATCTGGTCATTGGCGATCTGGATTCCTACCAATATTCCGATGTCCCGGCGGTGACGCATCCTTTGTATGATCAAGGGGTCAGGTATTTTCCTTACTTGGTAATTGCTTCCCGTCTAGTTAATTTAAAAGACAACGGATATTTCATTTATGTGATCGAAAACGACTTTTTCTCGCAAGCGAAAGTTGACGTATTTCGATCGTATCTCAAAGCCCAAGCCACCCTGATGGGGTTGATGGTTTTGCCACCATCAATGTTCAAAAGCGGAGCGGTTGGAAAAAGTATCTTAATTGGCAAGAAAGCCAGCCTTCGATCTTGGAACATGACGGTTTTACAACTAACCAGTCTGTCCCAGGATCAAATACCGGGCTTATTCCAAAAAATAGATAAATTTACGGACAATTTATAGGAGGATTAGCGTATGCACAAGATCATGGCCGTAAACGCCGGAAGTTCATCATTAAAATTTAAATTGCTTAACATGCCTACGGAAGAAATAATTTCGGAAGGAGTCATCGAACGAATCGGGGCCGATGATGCTTACTACACCATCAAAACCGACGGCGTCAAACAAAAACAGATCCTGCCGATCAGAAACCACACCGAAGCCGTCACCATCTTGTTAAAAGACTTGGTTGATCGGGGAATGGTCGCCTCGCTTTCCGAGATCAAGGGCGTAGGTCACCGGATCGTTCAAGGCGGATCTTATTTTACGGATTCGGCTTTGGTTACTCCCCAAGTCATCGATATCATTCGCGACTATTGTTCGCTAGCCCCGCTGCATAATCCCGCCAATCTCATCGGGATCGAATCTTTCATGGCGGCCATGCCCGGAGTCCCGAATGTAGCGGTTTTTGATACTTCCTTCCATTCAACCATGGCGGAAGAAGCTTTCATGTATGCCGTTCCTTACGAGTGGTTCACCAAATACAAGATCCGAAAATACGGGTTCCATGGAACCAGCCATAAATACGTCTCCCAAAAAGTCGCCGAAGTCATCGGTACTCCGATTGAAAATTTGCGCATCATTACGCTGCACATCGGCAATGGGGCTTCCTTGGCGGCCATTAAAAACGGCAAATGCGTTGATACGTCCATGGGTTTGACTCCGCTTGAAGGCGTTCCGATGGGAACCAGAAGCGGAAACATTGATCCGACCATCGTGGAATTCATCAGCAACAAAGAACATATGACTACGGCTCAAGTTTTGAATTACCTAAACAAACGCTCCGGATATTTGGGCGTTTCCGGATTCTCCAATGATTCACGGGATCTGGAAGATGAAGCCAAAAACGGCAATCTCCGCGCCAAATTGGCTTTTGACATCCAATACAAACGGGTCGTCGATTACATCGGCAGCTACTTTGTTTACCTGGGCGGGCTGGATGTTTTGGTTTTCACCGCCGGAATCGGCGAAAACAGTCCATTGTTCCGAAAAGAGATCGTCAAACGATTGGGAGCTTTGGGCGTCGAACTCGATGAAGATGCCAACCTGACTCGGGGAAAGATCAAAGAGATCAGCACCAAAGAATCCAAAGTTCGGGTTTTTGTGATCCCGACCGATGAAGAACTGATGATTGCCCGCGATACCGTCAGATTGGCGGGCTTAAAATGAAAAAGTCCAAATACAAATTATTCGCTTTGATTTTCACAATTCTCTTAGTTTTAACCGGATGCTTTGAAAAACCCGAGATCCTTCCGGAAAGCGTGGAAATAATCGCGGAAAAAACCGAGATCAACGTTGATGAAGAATTGCTACTGGGGGTTACGGTCCTTCCGGCCGATGCTCCCCAAGCGGTAATTTGGTCTTCAAGTGATGAAGCCATCATCACCGTTGACGAAGACGGGACCATCCAAGGAATTGCGGCCGGAACCGCCACCATCACGGTTTCCTCCGAATCCGATAGTTTGATCACCGATGACCTTTTGATCACCGTAATTCAGCCGGTTAATGTTCCCGAAGTCTCGATTATTTATGAGAAAACCGAAATCGCCATGGGCGAAGAGATGCAATTGTCAACCTTGATAACGCCGGTCGACAACCAGCCCGGAGTCATTTGGACTTCTAGCAAACCGGAAATCGCCGCCGTTGACGCCTGGGGAAAGGTAACGGGAATTATTCCCGGGACCGTCAATATCACAGCCAAACTCAATTTTGCTGGGTCAATCAGCGATTCGCTGCTGGTCACCGTTTTGGAACCGGCCGGGTTGGCTGATTTTAATAATTTCACCGAAGACATCTTTTTGGACATGATTTCCGAAGATCCGCTGAATGTCAACTTCTTCATTCGTTACCCGGAGAACTTTGAACTGGGAACCTTGGAAGTAATTCCGATCGAAATCTCCTTGGCCGACCATGAACAGACCATCGCCGAATTGGAAACTTTGCGAGCCAATCTTTTGTCCTACGGCTACGAATACCTGAGTGAAGTTCAACAGCTTACCTATGTTGTCCTGCTCGATTACCTGGACGGATCCTTGGCTTATGAAGATTATTACTACTATGATGGGCCGCTTGGAAGTTACTTGGGCTATCAAGCCCAACTGCCCTTCATTCTCGCCGAATATCATTTTTATTCCAAAACCAACCTTGACGATTATTTTGACTATCTGACCACTACGCAAGCGACTTTCGAAAACATCATTCTATTCGAACAAGATCGCGCGAACAATGGTTTCGGAATGAGCGATTTCATCTTGGACAAGATCATTGAACAATGCGACACTTTCGCTTCCGCTCCCGATAATTATCTGATTCAGGTTTTCAACGATAAAGTCGATGCTTTGGATTTTCTGACTGCTGAAGAAAAAACCGCTTATAAAGCCACGAATCTCACTTACATAAATGTAAATTTCGTTGGTGCGTACAACTATTTGAGTGCGGAACTAGCCAAACTGAAAGGCCGGGCCGTCAACAACGAAGGCTTGGCGGACTTTGAATTTGGCCAAGAATATTACGAGATCCTTTTCCGGGAAGCCAGCGGAACCGACATGACCGTTTCAACCGCTTTGAATTATTTCCGGGGTATTTTGGACTCAGAATACGATGAACTGATGCGGATCTATCAAGCTAATCCCAACGTCTTTGACTTGATTGCTTCCCCGACTTTCCTTGAAAGCCGCACTTTTTCCGAAACCTTTGATTATTTGAAGTCCCAATACGCTGTGGATTTTCCGAGTATCGGCGAAGTCGAAGTAACGATCAAGAACATTCATCCGTCCTTGGAAGAAAATTCATCGCCGGCGATGTATTTCCTGTCGCCGCTTGATGCCAATGTTCCCGAAGTCATCTACATAAACAACATCATGTTTACCGATGACCCAACCTATGCCTACTTCACCATGGCACACGAATCGATTCCGGGTCATTTGCTTCAACACGTCGTTTTGAAAAACAGCGACCTTTCCAATCTTCGCAAGTTTTTGGATTACACCTGCTATTCCGAAGCCTGGGCAACCTATGTTGAGGAATACGTTGGGAAATATTCGGGAGCTGATGCCGATCTGCTCGAAGCTTATCACCTCAATACCCGACTGACCTACGTCATTCTGTGCGTGACCGACATTTACATCAATTACTACGGATGGTCGCTTTCACAATTCGGAAGTTTCCTGGAGCCTTATTTCGGGGCGCTGCCGACCGAGGATCTTCAGGGAATGTATAATCAGCTCATTGAAGAGCCCTGCAACTTTTTCGAGTATTTCTTCAGTTATTACCGGCTTTTGGCTTTGAAAGAAGAATTCATCACTCAAGCCGAAGCCAAAAATTATGAAAACGTGGACTATCAGTTTCACAAATTCTATTTGGGAACCGGTCCGGCGCCATTTTACATCCTCGAAGACCAAATTCCGATTTATCTAAACAATAACTGATCACTTAAAAGCCAAACCGAACGTTTGGCTTTTTTTGACGGAAAAGCGCCTTTCCCCGCTAATATATATGCGGAGGTAAAAGCATGCGCAAATTTATTATTATCATGGCGATTTTGTTTTTCGAAAGCGGTCTTCAGGTGTTTGGGGAAGAAACGATAATGGTCCCGGAAGGCGAGGGAAGTGATGAGCTTCTCGTTTTTGAAAACACTCAGATATTGGAGAACCCGGTCGATTGGTCGCTTCCGGGAGAGTATGAAGTGGATTACTTTGATTTTGTGACGCAATCGACGTTTTCAAAACGGGTGATCGTCACTTCCGAGGGCACGCTTGAGCAGGGCTGGACCGAATACCGTCATGACTTCGTGGAAACGGCGGCCAATATCCGGGGATTGGTGCCAATGAGCGCATCTTCCTATTTTTTATTCGGCGGGATCAACCAAGGTTACTTCCCTTATCAAAGTCAGGACGATCCGGAATTTGCTTTTGTGGCCTATTACCATGATGAAATCAAAGACTGGGAACTGGTTCTCAACGACCAACGCTATGGAACCATCCGTGCGGCTTGCCTGACCGAAAACGGCATTGGGTTGCTGGGCGATGGCGATACCTTTAGCCAGAAACGAAACCTGTTTCTGGCCGAGATCTCCTTTTCGGGAAACATCTTGTTTTACAAAGAGCTTTCCGGATCGGGAAATGAGTATGCATCGGATCTTTATTTTGATAATGGAAGTTTTTTGTTTGTTTGCAATACCGATTCGTCGGATGGCGATTTTGAAGGATTTTCCGTTGGGAATCGGAACATCGGCGTTGGCAGGATCGCGGTTGAAGGCGGAAGCCAACCGGCCCTTTTGGCGGTCGGAAATTCCGGAAATGATGTTTTGATGGATTCGCTTTATCACCAGCAATCATTATATCTCTATCTGAATTTCCAAGGCCCGGGTTATTTTGAAAACGGGGGTTTAACTGAGGATTATCCGGCGCTGGTGGTCATAAACGAGCGCTTTGAGATTAACAACTGGATCTCGGTGGCGGATTATGCTTTGGGAGACTTGGTAAAACTAGTGCCTTTTTTTGACCGGATCGCTTTGACTTCAGGGAACCATGACGAAGCCAAGATCACCTTCTTTGATTTTGGAGAGAACCTGGAAAGTTTGGGGCATCAGGCTTTTTTGTTTCCGACGCCGGGATTTACTATTCAAGAGTATGAGGTTACTAATTTTGGGGAGCAGACTTTGATCTTGGGACGGCTGAGCGATGGCCAAGAAGAAGGCTTTTCCTTAAACGTTTTGGATGAGAACTTAGGGATCATCATTTCCGATCATACCCCGCTTTCGGAACCGGTAAGCCGGACTTTTCCGGTTTCCAAGGTTACGGATGGAACGATCGTGTTCGGATCAAGGTTGGGATCCGGAAACCTTCTGCGTCTGACCGCGTTTACGCACCTTCAGCTTACCGAAGTCCCGACGGTGTTTGGGACCATGATTTTTCATGAACGAAAACTAGCCTTGAACGGAACCCCTTTGGCTTGGAGAATGGTTGAGAACCGGATTTCCGGAAGTCCTTACGGCACTTTTTCTAATCTTTACCAATATCAAAGCGGGGAAAGACGGATCTTTCTTGAAATGGGAAATGAATACTTGCCGGTCGTCAACATTCGCGACCATGAACAATATGATCTGAACGTTCCTTTGTATTTTAACGGAACCGGGACATTAAACGGCGAACCGATCGTTTCCGGAAAAAGAGTCGCGGAACCCGGGAATTATGTTTTGGATATGTATGGAAATTCCAATGAAAGAAACACCATTGCCTTTTCAGTCGCGGTTTTAAGCGAATCGGCTGGGTCGGTGACCGAGATCACCCCATCTCCCCAAGCCAAACTGGAAGAGAACCCCACCCCAGGCTCGGATTCGGCGCCGCTGGTCCGGCTTGTTCAAAACCGGGACCCGGAGAGGACTTACCCCAAATGGTTTTCTTTTTTGATCTCTGGGATCATCATCGGGGTTTTGTTGGAGATATTCCGGCCTTGGGAAATGATTGGGAGAAAAAAACATGGTTGAGATCCTTTTGCTTTTGTCTTTGTTGGGAGGAGAAAATCTCCTAGTTTCAGGAAATGAGGACTTTCAGATAATCACCCAAAACGTCTCCGAATCGGAAGAAGAATGGTTGGACCAATGCGACGGTTACGAATTGGTATCCGAAAACGGCATGAATTATTTGCGTTTTTCCTCCGGAGATTGGAGCCTGACGGTTCCGGATTTTGAATCTCACCGCTTGCTTAGCAAAGAAGGAGAAGCCTGGCTTTTTTATCAACAGGATGCTTTCCTTCATTTATTGAAAACCGATGCCAACGGAACCGTTCTTTTTAACGGCGTTTTGTTGGACAATCCCGTGGAACCGGTTTGGGATGTGGTTCTTGAGGATGATCTTTATGTTTGTGGCGGCATCACCAATTACGTCAACCGGGAGTTTTCCAATTACAAAACGGCGCAAGGACTAGGGGGACGCGATGCGTTTCTAGCGATGTTTAACGATGATTTGGGGCTTAAGGCCTGGGGAATTTTTGGGGGAGAGAAGAACGAAAGCTTTGAAAAAATCAGCGTGACCAACGAGGGAATATTCGCGGTTGGAAAGAAAGACCCGTTATCGGGAGGTGATTTCGGTAACGGCGGCCAAGCCCCGGACAGCAATTTCGTTTGTGAACTGACCAGCGATCTCGAAGTTGCGGATTATTTGATCTTATCCGGATCATTCCCCATTCGGCTGTTTGGATTCCGGGAAGATTATCTCTTTTTGGGAACGGGCCAATCCTTGTACAAATTCGCGGAAGGTTTGCAGATTGTTCGAAAAAGGGATCTGGGGCGGGAGATTCTTTATGCTCAGTTTTCCGAATTAAACGGAATTCTATGTTTGGAAAACGGAAGCGGACGGCTGTGCGGGTTCTATAATTTCCAAGATGTTTTTGACTTCCCTTGCCCCCAGGTTTCTCAGACCACGACTTTCGCAAGGTTTGGTGAGACCCTTTGTTTAAAAAACGAAACCGGAAAGGTTTTTTGGGATCTCTTGGATCGGCGATCTTTCTTGGTTGGAGGGACATATCAGAACACTTTTCCGGAACCACGAATCGTAAAATCGCTGTTTGGGCCGGCGCAACTGGAAAAAGAGATCTCTGAACCGGCTTTCAATCCCTTGGTGTTCGGAGACTATGTTTTTACTTTCTTGGGAAAAACCGCATCCGGATTGCCCTTCACTTTTTCAAAAACCGTTTCAGTTCTTCAGGAAGCCAATGTCAGCGATGGAATGATCTATCCTTTGGGGTATCAGCTGAATTTTACCGGTTTGGGAATGTTGAACGGAAAAGGGATCGTCAATAATTACCCGGTTTCCCAAGCCGGCCATTATGTTTTGATCCTTACCGGAGTGGGAGGAATCAGCCGGAAGATCAATTTCCAAGTGGAATCAGATCAAATTCCGTTTTCAGAATCGTCACGAAAAGCTTGGGACCGGGAAATCGGGTGCGCATCCCCGTTTAATTTGGATTTCACTTTGACCAAGGAAGTCGCAGATGTGACCGGGGTCGTCTTAAACGGTTCAATTTTCGAGGATTTGGTTTATGACCGCGTCAATAAATCGGTTCACCTTCGTCTCATTGCTCCCGAAGCAGCCGGGATCCATGATTATTTCATCGAAAAGATTCAGTATTTGGAGGGAGGCGATCCTTTTTCTCTTCCCATTAATCAAATCTTTACTTTGAATGTTCTTAACTCCGCTCCCGAGGTGACCTTGGGGGAAACCAAGACATTGGTTTATCGGACCGCGATCAATGATCCTCAGGGGACGATTCGATGTTTTCGAGTAACGGCGGTATCCGATATCGACGAAGCGGTCATGCAATTCGGATTGTCCGACCAGAATCTGTTTTTCTCCGGCTTGACCAAGGGAGAAGACTATGAAGTGACAATCTCTTTGGTTTTCGATCGCGGCAATCAGGTTTATGAAAACCTGGTAATCCTTTCGATGCAAGTCAGTGGCGGCGAGTCGTTGGATCTTGGGGAGATTCTCATCACTCAAAAAACCGAAACGCTCGGCGAATTCATCCTTTCGCTTTCCAAAGGACAAAAACGTCTGCGTCAGGTCGTTTCGGACAATCAACTTCTTTACCAAAGTCAACCAATTGATTATCCGAAATTGGTTTTGATTGGAATCGCGGGAGCCGCGGCGGCTTTTGTTGTTTCGGTCCAAACCCGAAAGTTTATAAGGAAAAAACGGAATCGAATCAACTGAATTTTAGTGTCCGCGAAGGCGGGCACTTTACATTTATTTATGGAAAACCAGCCGCGGTTATGGTATAATAAAAAAAGGTGAGAACGATGAAATTTGTCAATTTATACATTGAAACCGAATATTCGATGCTTCGAAGTCTGGTAAAAATCGAAAGGCTCATAGAAAAAGCGAAAGCAGATTCCCAAAACGTGCTGGCGATCACCGACTTTGATGGCATGCACGGGGCCATGAAATTTTACTTTCAGTGCCTTGACAACAAGATCAAGCCAATCATCGGCCTTCGTCTCAGCCTGAAATCCAATTACTCTAACGATGCTTTGTTGCTCTACGCCAAAAATGAAAACGGATATCGTCAGTTGATGAGAATTTCCACGCAAGCCAAAACCACCGGGAATGTGGATCTGGAGTTTCTCCGAGCCCACCATCAAGATGTGTTGGCCATCGTTCCCGTGGACGAAAGCGGGATTGGCCAGGAATGGAAAAACAATCGGAATGAAGCTTCGCAAATTCTAAAAACCTATCAGAGCGTTTTTTCCGATCTTTACTTGGGATTGGATGCGCAAACGGAATCCAACCGGATGGCCATTCCGGAACTGATCCGGTTTGGAAATGAATGTCAGGTCCGATCCGTGGCCATTAACCGAATTTCTTTTTTGGAATCAAATGATTTTGCGGCCTATCAAACTTTGCGTTGCATCGATCTGGTCCAAAGCGAATACTCTTACACCGAAAAAGAACTGGCGCAAGTATTTTTGACCCAAGCCGATGCGAACGCAAAATTCCAGGATTATCCGGAGCTTTTGGAAGCCACCGAAGAAATCGGAAAACTTTGCGATCTGAAACTGTCGCTTGGCAAATATCAATTGCCGGTTTTTGAAGATGCGTCCGGTAAATCCTATGAATACCTGACGGATCTGGCCAAACTAGGTTTGAACAAAAGACTGAAAAATGTGACTGCGGATGTTGAAAAATATAAAGAGCGCTTATTTTATGAACTTGGAATCATCAACAAAATGGGATTTTGCGACTATTTCCTGATCGTTTATGATTTCATCAAATACGCGAAAAAGAATAAAATCATGGTCGGTCCCGGACGGGGATCCGGCCCGGGCTCCTTGGTCAGTTACGTACTGGGGATCACCGATATCGATCCGCTCAAATATGATCTGCTCTTCGAAAGATTTTTGAATCCCGAACGAATCACCATGCCCGACATTGACACGGATTTTCCCGACAACCGCCGGGACGAAATCATTCAGTATGTGCTTCAAAAATACGGATCAGCCCGCGTGGCTCACATTTCCACTTTTGGCACTTTCGGGGTTCGTTTGGCCATCCGGGATGTCGCTCGGGTCTTGAAAATGTCCGATTTAGTTTTAAACGAAGTCTTGAAATATGTTCCTTCATCGGATGCAATGATGTCTGAAGTCATCCAAGACAACGAAATGTTTGCGAATCTGATCAGCGAAAATGCGCAGATCAAAACTTTGGTGGATCTGGTCATCAAAATCGAAGGGTTGCCGCGCCACGTTTCGACGCATGCGGCGGGGATCATCATGGCCAAGGATGATTTGGTCAATTACACGCCTTTGCAAGAAGGAATGAACGGTTTATTCCAAACCCAATACGAAGCCAGCGATCTGGAAAAGATCGGATTGGTCAAAATCGACTTTTTGGGTTTAAGAAATTTAACCATCATTGACAGCATCGTCGCGAAAATTCGGCAGGACAATCCTGATTTCGACATTCTTCGCATTCCGATGGATGATAAATTCACTTATCAGATGATCGCCTCCGGAGATACGGACGGAATATTCCAACTTGAGTCCGAAGGAATGCGAAATGTTCTGGTTGGACTGAAAACTAGCGAGTTCATGGACATCGTCAACGCCAACGCGCTGTTTCGTCCGGGGCCGATGGAAATGATCCCATCCTTCATCCGCCGGAAGAACCAGGCGGAGCTGATCGATTATTTGCATCCGGATCTGAAAGAGATTTTGGAACCGACCTACGGGATCATTGTTTTCCAAGAACAGATTATGCTGATTGCCCAAACCTTCGCCGGCTATTCTCTGGGAATGGCGGACATTTTGCGTCGAGCCGTTTCTAAAAAGAATGCCCAGGTCTTGGAAAATGAACGGGATAGATTTGTTCGAAGCGCGGTCAAAAAGGGTTATGACGAACCGACCAGCCAAAAAGTTTACGATTACATCGTCAAATTCGCCAACTACGGTTTCAACAAAAGCCATTCGGTGGCCTATTCGCTCGTTTCTTATCAGATGGCATATCTGAAAAGGCATTATTTTAAGCATTTCATGTCTGAACTCATGAGCAACAGTTTGGGCAGCGTCGGACTAATCAAAAGCTACATCGACGATTGTACCAAGAAAAAAGTGACGGTCCTCGGGCCATCGGTCAATTACAGCGAAGATTATTTCGTGGTAAAAGAAGATTCCATTTATTATTCGCTGCTGGGGATCCAAAATCTGGGGGCCCTCACATTAAGCAACCTTTTAGCGGAACGAAAAACCAATGGGGTTTACCAAAGTTACGATGATTTTGTGAGCCGGACCAAAGACATTCTGAACAAAAGGATCGTGGAAAGCATGGTCCTCGCGGGAGCGCTGGATGAGTTCAACATTCCTCGGAAACAAATGGTTGAACAATACGAGGAAAGTCTGAATTATGCCAATTATTCCAGTTTGCTTCGGGATAATTTAAAAACCCGAACTTACAGCGATGAAGAATACAGTTATGAAGAAATATCGAAAAAGGAAAGAGAAGCCCTGGGCTTCAACTTAAAATACAGCATTTTCGCCAAATATCAGGACTTCAAGACCAAAAACAAGACCGTTGACATCGTCAATCTGACCAAGGGATCCAATCTTCGGGTGCTGTTTGCCATTCGAAGGATCAAGACCATTACCACCAAAACCCAACAGGAAATGGCTTTCTTGGAAATCTATGACGATAATGGAAAAATGGATTCCGTGCTGTTTCCGGAGACTTACGCCCGTTTCAAAAAAGACTTGGGTTACGGTGTCGTTTATTTAGGAGAAGGAAACGTCGAAGAACGGAACGAAAAGAAACAATTTGTCATCAAATATGTCAAATCGGTGGATTGAGAGGAAATCATGATTAAAAAAATCGGAGTTTTTACCTCCGGGGGCGATGCTCCCGGAATGAATGCGGCAATCAGAGCCGTTACCCGGACCGCGATTCAAAACGGGATGGAAGTTTATGGAATTCATGACGGATATTTGGGAATGTACGAAGGCCGGATTGAACGGCTGTACCGAAAATCAGTTTCGGAAAAGCTGGCTCGGGGAGGTACTTTCCTCGGAACCGCCCGATTAAAAGAATTTACCGAAAAGGAAGTTCGGGAAGTTGCTCTGGGAAATCTGGAGCAATACGGAATTGATGCTTTGGTCGCCATCGGCGGCGACGGAAGCTACCGCGGAGCTCTGGAATTAAGCAAAATGGGGATGCCGGTAGTTTGTCTTCCCGGAACCATTGACAATGACATCTCGGGGACGGATTTCACCATTGGTTTCGATACCGCTTTAAACACCGCGGTCGAAGCGGTGGACAAACTTCGCGATACTTCCAGCAGCCATCGGCGTTGCAGCATCATCGAAGTCATGGGCCGGAACTGCGGCGATTTGGCGGTTTGGACGGCCATTGCCGTCGGAGCAGAAGTCTGCGTGGCGAAAGAAACCGGATATGACCTGAAAGCCATTTTGGACAATGTCACCGAAGCGGCGCAGAGCAAACGCCATGCCATCATCATCGTCGCCGAAAAAATGGTTGACGTCAACGTATTGGCCGCCCAGGTAACCGCCAATACCCCGTTTGAAGCTCGCGCCACCGTTTTAGGACATATTCAAAGAGGCGGCTCGCCGTCGGCTCGGGACCGGGTTTTGGCTTCGGAAATGGGCGTCAAATCCATTGAAGCCCTACTAAACGGCGATACTCATCACTGCATTTGTGACAGCGAAGGAAAGATCGTGTCCATTCCGATCGAAGATGCTCTTGGCGATGATACGCAGCCCGTGCGTGACAAATACAAAGTATTCAAAGTCTTGTGGTGAAAGAAGTCTCTTCATCAAACGGCTTGGAAAAAGCCCCTGTCTGACAGGGGCTTATTTTTTCTAAAATGGTTTTCATCAAATTTCACTTTATATATTTTTAAAATTTGATATAATAGGTAATATAAAACAACAGAGGTAAATTATGAAAAAAACTTGTTATGTGACGACTCCGATCTATTACGCCAGCGCAAATGTACACATCGGGAATTCTTATTCCACTTTGGTTTGCGACGTTTTTGCCCGCTATAATCGCTTGCGCGGGAATGATACTTTTTATTTGACGGGAATGGACGAACACGGCCAAAAAATTGAAGAGGCCGCCCAGAAGCAAGGAATTTCGCCCCAAGCTTTGGTTGACAAAGTCGCGGGAGAAACAAAACAGCTTTGGAAAGAATTGGAAATCTCCAATGATGATTTCATTCGGACGACCGATGAACGGCATGTGAAAGTCGTTCAAAAGGTCTTCGAACAGCTTTTAAAATCCGAAGACATTTATTTGGGAAGTTACGAAGGCGATTATTGCGTTTCTTGCGAATCGTTCTTTACGAAGACCCAAATGAAAGAACCGGGAATCTGTCCGGACTGCGGAAAACCGACCCGCATTGTTCAAGAAGAAGGCTATTTCCTTAAGCTTGGCAAATACCAACAACAACTTTTGGATTTCATCAAGGATCATCCGGATTTCATCCAACCCGAAACTCGTAAAAACGAAGTGGTTTCATTTGTTGAAAGCGGATTGGAGGACCTCTGCGTCAGCCGAACTTCTTTTAAATGGGGAGTTCCGGTCTTAAGCAACCAAAAACACGTCGTCTATGTTTGGATCGATGCCCTGACCAATTATCTTTCGGCTTTAAACTTCCTTTCTGAAGACGATTCCAAATATCAAAAATACTGGGCCAAAGGCGATGAAGTCGTTCATGTGGTCGGAAAAGACATTCTCCGTTTCCATGCCGTTTATTGGCCGATCCTTTTGATGGCACTGACGGTCCCGGTTCGTTTCAAACTCTATGCTCATGGCTGGGTTTTGATGAAAGAAGGGAAGATGTCCAAATCCAAAGGAAACATCATTTACCCACGCGATGTCATCAGCCGTTATGGTTTGGATGCTTTCCGTTTGTTCATGGTCAAGGAAATGTCCTTGGGCAATGACATGATTTTCTCCTATGATCGTTTCGTCGAAAAATACAATGTTGATTTGGCCAATGACCTCGGAAATCTGGTCAGCCGTTCAATCGCGATGGTCAACAAATACTTTGGAGGCTTGGTTGGAAAAGCCAAGATTCAGTCAAATGAGTTCGAAGCGGATTTGCAAAAGGTAGCAGCGGAAACTATTTCCAAGTACAATTTCGATTTTGAACACTTCCAATTCCAAAACGGATTGAATGAAGTCTGGAATCTGATTGGCCGAACCAATAAACTGATTGACGAGAACCTGCCTTGGAATTTAGCCAAAGATCCAACAAAAACCGAACAGCTTAAGAGCGTCATGTATCACTTGCTTGAGAGCATCCGGCTTTGTGCCATCATGCTTTCTCCGGTCATTCCGGACACTTGCGCGAAGATATTCTCAGAACTTGGTTTAAGTTCGCAAGACGGGAAAGCTTTGAGCTTTGGTTTCACCAAAGAGTTCCAGGTCACGAAAGAACCAATCGTGTTATTCAAACGGCTGGATCTTGAAGAAGAAATGAAATTCCAAGCTTCAAAACAAAAACCGGAGCGGAAAACGACTCCGATAAAAGCCGAAATAACCATTGATGATTTCAACAAGGTCGACTTGCGAGTCGGCGAAGTGGTTGATGCCAGGAAACTCGAGGGATCGGACAAGCTCTTGGTTTTACAAGTCAAGATCGAAGAAACGGTCCGTCAGATCGTTTCCGGAATCGCCATGGATTATGACCCGAAAACCCTCATCGGCAAGAAAATCGTCGTGGTGGCCAATTTGAAATCGGTCAAACTGCGCGGGATCATGTCTGAAGGAATGATTCTGGCCGCAAGCGGCGAGGATTTGCCTTTTGAAGTCGTGGAAGTCCTTAAACATGACTCCTACTCCAAAGTGAGTTAAGCCATGATGCTTTCTGCAACTTTGTCTACGACGTTCTTCATTCCCATCATCATTTTGTTGGGATTGGCATCGGTTTTCAGTCTATTGATTTCCATCCTTAAATTAAAGTTCCTTCCCACGTTTGCCATCGAGATCCTCATCGGTTTAACGATCTCCCATTGGTTCAATGGCTACATGACTTCGATTTCCATGACATCGTTCGTTGAAGGACTTTATACGCTGGGACTGGTAATGATCATGTTTTTGAGCGGATATGACGTCGACTTTGATCTGAAAGGCGACCATTCCGTCGGATCCGCCAAGCACATTTCTCCGCTAAAAACCATTCTTCTCATTTTAGTAATGGTTTACGGGCTGAGCCTGATTTCCACCGTTTTTTTCCTTGATCAGTTGACCAACAAAGTCGCCGGCATCATTCTGCTGGCGCTGGTTTTTGCTTCGTCGTTCGCGGGAATGATCGTTCCTTTGATTCATGACGGCGGAATTTCCCATAACATCATCGGAAAAATACTGGGCGGGATCGCCAACTTTTCCGAAGCTTTATCGATAATCTTTTTGACGGTTCTCATGATTGTTTTAAAGGCTGAGAAAGAATATTTATTCATCATCTTGTTGGCAGCCATCATTCTTTTGGGATTTAGGCTGTTTCGAAAACACCGGGTTGGCAACTTCTTCAACAAAATTACCGAGGGAATCGATCATCTTCCGACCCGAATCCTCTTTGTTTTGCTACTGGGAATGGTGCTTTTAAGCGATCTGACCGGCGGAGAATACATCCTCGGGGCGTTTGTGACCGGAATTTTTTTCCGCTATTCGGGTTTTTCCCAAAAAGTCATGGAAAGCATGACCCGGATCATTTATGGAGTTTTTGCCCCGATGTTCTTCATTTTGGTAGGAACCAGGATCGACATTATGGAATTTTTCGAAAACCCATCCCTGTTTTTGATGGTCCTATATATTTTTATCACCATGCTTTTGGTGAAACTCCCAATGCTTTATCTGCTGAGCTGCTACCGCCCGAAAGCGGTCATTTCCGGGATGGTCCTCATGGCTTGCACGATCGTAGTTCCGATCGCTGCCAGTCACATAGGAGAAAGCTTGGGATTGTTCTCCGCTGAATTCGGCGATTCGCTGATTTTGGCCAGTTTGTTGATCTGCGTCCTCGGAACGATCCTCTTCAAATCAACATTCCCATTCAATCAATTCGGACCGGAACCGAAAGATGAACCGGAGGTAACCAGAAATGAGAATTCTTGCCTTCTTTAAAAAACGCAATGTCAGCGTCATAACCGGAATGGCCCTCGGAACGATAATCTATTGCATGGGCGTGGTCTGGATCCTCGATCTCGGCGCATTCTATGCCAGCGGCGTAACCGGAATTTCCCAGCTGATCACCGGAATTCTGGGCCGGTTTGGTGTGATCATTTCCAAAAGCATTTTCATCGCGGCTTTAAACATTCCGCTGTTCATCATCGGCTGGAAAGGCGTAAGCAAACGTTTCGCCATTCTAAGCCTCAGTTCCGTGGCTTTGCAAGTCGTGACGATCGCCATTTTGGAATACTTTGTTTCCCAAGGGTTCAATCCCTTTTTGGAGATCATTCAGGATGCCAATCAGCTTCCCAAACAAGGCGGGTTGCTCATGCTCTCCATCCTGGGAGGCTTGGTGTGCGGAATCGGATCGGGAATTTCCCTTCGAGGGGGAGCTTCGACGGGCGGGATGGACATAATCAGTCAATATGTCTCCTTTAAGAAAAACATTCCGTTTACGAAATTTTCTTTGTTCGTGGACGCGGTAATAATCATTTTGGCGGGATTATTCGGAAGCATAGAGATCGCCGCGTATACGCTCATTCGTTTGATCATTTCGATCCTGGTTTTGGACCGGATCCATACCGTTTACAATTATCTTAAGATCGAAATTGTCACTACCGAAAAAGAAGCCATGCGAACGGCCATGATCAGCCGTTTCAATCATGGAGTCACGATTTTTCCGGCTTTCGGTGGCTATACCAATCAGGAAAAATGGGTTTTGGAAACCGTTGTTTCCAGCTACGAAGCGGAAGAATACAAGAACTTGGCCCGACAGATCGATAGCAAATGTTTCATCACTTATACCGCAGTCAAGCAGATTTACGGTTTTTTCAACCGCAATGTCATCACCTAAAAGGTCTGGAGCTTAATATTTGCTTAAAAAAAGTCAGGACTGATTTTCTTGGAAATTAGTTCTGATTTTCTTGACTTTGAGTCACAAATGTAGTATTATATGTGAGGTACATTTTAAACCCACACTACGCCCTGTGATCTCAAGAATCCACACTTGACTGAATCATAACAGGAGGAAAACAAAATGACAAAATCTTATATGGCAACTGCCAATACCGTTGAACACAAATGGTTCGTCATTGACGCAACCGATTTGGTTCTTGGTCGCGCATCTTCAGAAATTGCTTCGCTTCTGCGCGGCAAGGGGAAACCAACATACACTCCGAACGTGGATTGTGGTGACAACGTCATCATCATCAACGCCGAGAAAATCGCGGTAACCGGGAAGAAAATGGAAGAGAAGTTCTATTACCACGCATCAAGCTACCCTGGTGGCTTGAAAACCCGCAGCGTAAAAGAAATGTTAGAAAAACAACCACAGAAAGTTCTTGAATTAGCAATTCGAGGCATGCTCCCTAAATCAAAATTAGGCGATGACATGTATCGCAGACTTTACGTTTATGTTGGACCTGAACATCCACACCAGGCTCAAAAACCGGAAGTCTACGTGCTAAAAGGCTAGGAGGAAAAAATGGCGCAAGTTAGTTATTATGGAACCGGAAGAAGAAAAAGCTCGATCGCTCGGGTTCGCCTAATTCCGGGAAGTGGTGTTATCACCATCAATAAACGTAGTTTTAACGACTATGTAACCTCCGCGGCCGTCCGTTTGGACGTCCTGCAACCTTTAAGCCTAACGAATACCGCCTCGAGCTACGACGTTGTCGTCAGCGTTAATGGCGGTGGAATAAGCGGTCAAGCCGGTGCGATCCGTCACGGAATCACTCGGGCTCTGCTTGAAGTAAACTCGGATTTCCGAAGCGTTCTGAAAAAAGCCGGATTGGTCACTCGCGACCCACGGGCTGTTGAACGCAAGAAATACGGTCTGAAAAAAGCCCGTCGCGCTCCACAATATTCAAAACGTTAATCTTGGTATCAAGCAAGCCCTTGGGCTTGCTTTTTTATAATTTTGAAAAAAAGCAAATCTGCTTTACAATAAAACGGCGAATGTATATAATAATAATGCGTTTATAATAATTTGAAAGTAGGACTATATGGTTAAAATTTATAATTCTTTGACCAAAACCCTGGAAGAATTCCGCCCCATCAAAGCCAACGAAGTAATGATATATGTATGCGGACCGACCGTTTACAACTACATTCACATCGGGAATACCCGCCCAGTCATTTTCTTTGATACCGTCGTCAGATTTTTCAAATACTTGGGATTCAAAGTGACTTTTGTTTCCAATTATACCGACATTGATGACAAGATCATCAATCGGGCCAAAGAAGAAAATATTTCCGAGGAAGAGGTAACCGCTAAATATATTCGGGCTTTTGAGAAAACCTGCGAGCGTTTGAATTGCTTAAAATTGGATTTTAATCCGCGCGTTACCGAAAACATGGACGGGATCATCGAATTCATCAAATTGCTTGTTTCCAAAGATGGTGCTTACGAAGTTGACGGCGATGTTTATTTTGATGTTGCGAAAGACCCGGATTATGGAATCTTAAGCGGACAATCGATCGACAACATGTTAAACGGGGTTCGGATCGACCTAAATCTTCGAAAACGTAACCCCATCGATTTCAATCTTTG
>Ga0247842_10003781_pt1 | contig 19836 bp, 18 predicted proteins | sample LaCruzMarch2015__3_FD_192411 | JGI IMG/M metagenome (GOLD analysis project Ga0247842, IMG submission 192411) | Freshwater microbial communities from meromictic Lake La Cruz, Castile-La Mancha, Spain - LaCruzMarch2015_19m | ecosystem: Environmental > Aquatic > Freshwater > Lake | place: Spain...
CCACTTGCTTGATAGGCAGCATGTGTAAGCACAGTAATGTGTTGAGCTGAGCTGTACTAATGATCGAGGTCTTTGACCTATACCAGAATGAGCACAAAACCTATTTCATCAATCACTATCTATGACGCGGGGTGGAGCAGTGGCAGCTCGTCGGGCTCATAACCCGAAGGTCGCAGGTTCAAATCCTGCCCCCGCTACCAAGAGTAAATAAAGGGCCTCGAAGTAATTCGAGGCCCTTTTGCTTTGCCGTGGGACCTTTTTGCCTTTAAGGTACGGGATTACTCAGCGCCGCACCCATGAAGTAGGGCCAGATAACGATACCAAGAATGTACTGCCACCATATTAATTTGACAAAGCCGATAGAAAACAACCAGCCGATAAACCAGAGTGTGCCCGCCAGGCTCGATGCACCATGACCATTCCAGTGTTTGTGATCGTCTGACATCTTTCAACTCCTTTTTTTATTTTTGGTCTATTAAAGCACGCAATCTATCGGTTATGATGAAGGCGTAGTTACAACGGTTGTCCCCTTTTAGACATGGGTGGATAGCCATGAAGTTCACCCGGCTCACCTTCGCACAAAAAGATATCCTCAATTTTTACATTAAACAGATTGGCGATGCGGAAAGCAAGCGGCAGGGAAGGATCGTATTTCCCATTTTCAATTGAGATGACCGTCTGCCTGGTCACGCGCAATTGATCGGCCAGTGCCTCCTGTGTGAGGTCGTGCATGGCACGAAATACCTTTAGCCTGTTTTTCATCTGTCGTGCCCTATAGCTTCCGGCTGAAATAGGTGTAAAAACATAGATGAAGTAGTATTGCTACGCAGACAAAATAGCCCATGATAGTACCGATAAAAACAACGTTTTCCGGCAACTGGCTGTGGAAAAGAGCAGTGCCCAATGAGGCGGCTGCTGCCAGTATAAGCATAATAATGAATGAGGCGTAAGCAGCTTTACCGTTGATCTGCGAGATTCGCTCGTCTTGCACAATCTCCTTGTTGCTACGTTCCAGAATAACGGCGAGTGCAACAGCTGCAACCACTGCCGCCAGCGCGATTAGGGGGGTGTCTGTAGCTATCGCAATGGCCACAGCAACGACCAATCCGCCCGCTATAACTGCCTTGTAAATACGAAATTTACTTATTTGCATTCCGATGCCTCCTGTATAGTCTAATATACTAATTGTATAGTATACTGTACATTATTGTCAAATATATTAATGTGGCTATTGCCATAATATTATCGTATCGTTGAAATCCATAACACGCACTCCGGTATCAGGGCACTCCCTGCGAACGGCCAGTTGACAATAAGTTGACAATGAAATATGGAATAGTTTACAATAGGTTGACAAAGAAATAAGTATGAGTTGACAAGAAGTTTACAATATGATCACGAGAGAGAAGCTACTTGATCTGGCCAGGCAAAACAGTAAAATCTATGCCTCTGAATTATCGGTTCAAAATAATGTTTCCAGGCAGTATCTGAACCGCCTGATAAATGAGCTTGTGAAGGCGGGCAAACTGATTAAGGTTGGGGAAACGAGATATGCCTATTATGTACTTCCTGAATATGCGCAGCAGCACCCCGAAATTCTGCCGGCACAATACATAAAGACTTTCAGCAACACTGCTCTCGAAGAACACATGGTTTTAAGCCGGATGGAGCAGGAATATCCCCCACTTAAAAAGCTCCCTGAAAACATTCGAAGCATCTTCACCTATGCTTTTTCTGAAATGTTTAACAACGCAATAGAACATTCGCAATCAAAAAAAATACGTATTGAAGTTGTAATACGAAACAAAAGACTGCTATTTATAGTAGAAGATTACGGCATCGGTGTCTTTAGGAATATTATGAGGGAACGGAACCTCAAATCAGAGTTTGAGGCTATACAGGATCTATTGAAGGGAAAGACCACCACGATGCCAAAGTCTCATTCAGGCGAGGGAATATTCTTTACATCTAAAGTGGGAGACAAGTTTATTCTGGACAGCTACGGTTATATGCTTACGGTGGATAACGCATTGCAGGATGTGTTTGTCGAGGAGGTGAAAAAGATAAAAAGGGGAACCAGAGTAACGTTCAATTTGATCACATCCTCATCGCTCCACCTCAATGATATTTTTAAGAAATATACGAATATCGGCGCCGGAAAAGATTATGGTTTTGACAGGACTGAGATCAGGATCAAGCTTTATACCATGGCGGGCATATATATTTCGCGCTCTCAGGCACGGCGCGTTCTCGCAGGATTAGAGAAATTCAAGGTGATTGTCTTTGATTTTGATAAAGTGTCTGTCGTGGGGCAGGCCTTCGCCGATGAGATATTCAGGGTCTTCCATCATAAATATCCGGATATTAAACTGGAAACTGAGAACATGAATGAGAGTGTTAATTTTATGGTTGAACGGGCTAAGACAGAAGCTGAAGTAGAGAAAGGCCTTTAATTATAGTTGGCACGCGGCTGAGGATTCCTTGGCACTGAATTCAATAGTCACGGAGTTTCCGGCGATTGTTATTTGGCGGACACAGGTTCCCTCAGTTGGCTTTGAGGCTTTCTTGTTTCATTTCCGTAAATACGACAACTATCTCTTGCAAGGTCACCTCGCGGGGGTTATTGGCCAGGTGCCTTTCATCGGCGGCTACCTCTGCAGCCATCTCTGAGATATCCCAGCGGATCTCCGGGATAGTGCAATACTTCTGACGGAAGGACTTCAACTTATCGGCATGGTCCGCATCGAAGCGGTTGATCTTCAATAAATAGGGCAATACGATCGCCAGAGACTGGCTGTGCGTCATACCCCGGTTAGACAGTGGATAGGCCAGGGCGTGTCCCAACGTCGTCCCCGTGCCGGTCAGCGCCATCCCTGCCATCAGGCTGCCCATCGCTATATATCGCCTGCCCTCGGCCTCACCTGATAAGGCGCGGCCGATATTATCGCGTGTCAGCAGGTAGGCTTCTAGTGCGAGAGCACGGGTAATGTTGTTTCCCTTCCTGGCGCCATAGCTTTCTACAGCATGCGCCATGGCATCCATAGCCGAGCTTACCATACCTGAAGCGGACAACGTTTTCAGCAAGTCCGGATCGACGATGGCTACATCCGCTGCAATCTTGATGTCGCTAAACGATTTCTTTCGTCCTTCAACCATGAGAACGGAATTATGCGTTACCTCGCTGCCGCTTCCCGCTGTCGTGGCGATCATGATTTTGGGTACAGCCATTTCCGTGGCAGTTTTCTTAGCCACATCCATGGCGCTCCCCCCACCAATCCCGACTACGAGATCCGGATTTACCTGGTTTGCAAATCTGATACAGCTATCTACATCTTCGACAGATGGCTCGGGAGGCGCGAATGAAAACACATTTGTTGTGATACCTGCTCGACCGAGGTCGGAGAGAATATCCTTCAGCGATTGCCGTTCAGACATGCCTTTGCTGGTAACAATGAGTACCCTGCTACCATTGAGCTGCTTGATCTCGCCGCTCAGCCTTCGTACAGTCCCTTCACCAAATATGATTTTGGTGGGCAGTTGAAAATCAAAGCTGCCGGCGCCGCCTGAGTAAAAAAAGTCGGACCTTGTGTTTTTCAATCTACAAACCTCTCAGGCCTGCGGACCGAAATGCTTCAACATTACCAGGTCCTCAAATTCGCTAGTATTGGTGATCGATATCCCCTCGCGGGCCGACCTGTAGCTGACAAAGAGCTCATCCGCGGTCATCTGACCAAAGCGTATCATGGCTGGCGATTCGATCTCCAGCGCGCCGAATTTGCCTCGTCCCTGTATCACGATGACCCCATAGGCGTCGTTATCGCGGATAGTGACAGTTCTGCCGGGATGAACAGTCAGCTCCTTTGCGCTGAAAAAAGGCGAATTATACACTACGTCGTATTCTTGATAGCCTGACTCGTTCATCTCTGCAAGGGATTTCACCGGACGAGGCGATAAAAACCGGTTCATATAGAAATCCGGGTCCGTATTCAGCTTCCAGTCGATCATATCTATCAGGTAGTCGATATTGTTGCGCTGTTCCTTCGGCACATCCTTGACCAAAAGATCGTAAGGGATGTATTTATTCCAGGTTAGCGACTGGTACATGCCGAAAACATCCGACGCCCTCTGCGGCTCGTAGGTGAGCATCGAGCCCGGCGCGTGGAGCACGCCCGGGGGTACATCCCAACCCGTCCCCGCAACCAGGCGGTATGCGCGGGACAAGTTTAGTATCCCGTTGTCGCCTTTGTTCCAGTTATCGAGGCAGCGGCGTATGTCGTCTTTTGTTGTCCCCGGATTCAGGCCGAAAAACGTGTAGGGGAAAAGGCCGCTGTGGTTGTTGAGCTGCCTGGGAAAATAATAACCCTCCGGCTTTCCCTTTCGCCCCACGCGTGCGGCGTACTTATCATCCAGGTGAAGGTGCAGCGGCAGCGGCTCGAGGTTATCGAAGAATTTGCTGTACATAGTCCAGCCGCCGTATTTCTTCATCACCTCCGGACCCAGTATTTCGTTGCCCGATAACTCGATTGCCTCTTTCAACAGGATTCTGTGTTCCTGGCTTCCATCGCCGCAATAAATATAGCTCAGGCCCTCGTCTTCGAGCGTAAGCGGGCCGTTATCGGCTCTGGTGGTGGAGGCAAACCACCGCTCATCGATGCCGCTGCGGTTTGCCCCGAAAGCATAATAGTCGTCCGGGTGCAGCTTAAGCCTCCTGCCCGGAATACAGAAAGATCGCGGGACCCAGTTGGGACACAGCCTGAAAACGCCATTTCCCTTATTCAGGGCGGTTTCCAGCAATTGTTTTTTCATAGATTTAGATCCTGTCTATGCCGGGCAGGTAAATAATGGTGTCAACGCTATCAATTTCGTCTTTGGAAAGAGCGATAACTCTATTTGAACCCGTGTTCCTGATCTCTATCTCACGGTGTTCCGGTTCAAGGTATGCAGATCGCGCACCTTCCCAGCTCCCGCCTTTAAGAGTAATCTCAACCGGTTCGGATTTCCCCTTCATGTTGATCATATGCAGGAGCACCCCGTCCTTATAAAAGCATGTAATTGTTTTGAAATCCTTTTTATCGATGGATACACCTTTTGCAGCATATCCCAGATACCTGATCGGGTATGCGCCAAGGAACAACTCTTTCCTGGGTATATACCACTGGCCGAGGGTCTCAAGCTGCTTGATGTGATCAGGGTACAGGCTCCCATCCATGAGCGCGGATGTCCCGCAGGCGAATTTGCCGCCGCATGCCATGACGACCGCCGCCTGGCGCACAAATTCAAGGATATCGTCACGCAGGTTCATATCCTGCCACCATACCGCGGTCGGGGTAATGAGCTCCCAGGGATGTTTAAACATCATCCGATAGAGATTCGCCCACTTCCAGGTGCTGGTGAGGACAGATATGATGCCGCCGGCTTCTTCTCGTTTCCCGATAAAGGGTCCGTCAAGGGCGTGAGCCTCTCCCGATGAAAAATGTTGCTGCTTATGAGAAGTGAAAAACATCGATGAAAGGTTAAATGCCAGCACGACCTCCGGGTGCTTGCTGCTGAAGTAGGAAATCGTATCTTTGGTTGTCTTATCGGACCACCACCAGTCCAACCACATGCCGGCCGGTTTATACTGTCTTACGATCTCGTCGTACTGTCCGCGCAGGTAGTCGGCGTATATCTCATATTTAGCTTGTGGCAGCAGGCCTAAAAATGAGGGCGTAATGCGAGGGAGCGGCTGAATGGGATCGAACTGCGGATTATGGTCGAAAATCGAGGAATAATAATATATAAACGTGATTTTTTCTTTATTACTGAGCTCGGCGAATTTCCCTGCATAATCGACATCGGTTTTCCATTTGGTCAGTTCTGTTTTAAACCAGCAGATGCCGTCGTGCCATTTAATCTCAAGACTGTGATAGTCCACGCCTATCTTCTTGCTCAAGACTACATAGTCCTCAATTTTACAATAGGGGCCGTTGAATACGAGATTACCTTTTTCATCGGTCATCGATTTATTGAACTCGATGTAATCGCGGTCCCATCCTACATTTGGACGTTTCTCGATCTGGTACTGCACGCAGACGCCGGCCTTCTGCCACCATTTCCGCTGATCCAGCCCTGCAGGGCGCTGCTCCTTGCGCCGCACCAATAGGCGCACGACCCGGCCGGCGATTATCGCCATGCTCTTATATGTTTCCAGCCTTGTAGCGAAGTTCCATTTCATCAGTTCACTCATAACAGCCTCTCCTATTGGACCATTTGATTGCCTGGGATTTCCTGTATGAACCGCAGCAAACTATCATCGTCTTACCTCTACCCTTGCATTAAATTACTCGCATTCGACTCCACTGTCAATAGCTACGCAGAACCACCAGACGGGCATTTTCATTTTAGATAACATTACGAGCATGATAATATAGAGCTTAACAAGTCCCATTTTTTCATTACTATGAAATAGTTATGATACTAAGTAATTCAGGCAAAATCATTCATTTCTACTTTGTATCCGGCAGATGGCTTGGGAAGGCTATTGGCATCATCGGCCTGCTTTTGGCTCTATCTTTAACATTGGTTCTTGCTTTACCGGCATTTGCCATACATAAGCCGGATTTCGTCATATCTTCTGATCCTATTTTTGCAGCTGTCCAGGTATTGGTTGGCATCATTTTACTTGGTTCCATGGCTGGCGGCGCGTTGTTGGGTGTTTTCGTCTTATTCTGGTTTTGGCCGGAGATAATTTGCGAGGTAATGTTAAAGAAAAGGACGTTGAAGATAATTCAATCCCTGAAAAGAGTTTCTTTGTCTGAATTGGCCGAAATAACTGGGATTTATGAGGGCGAACTGGTCATTTTACTGGAACACTGGGTTACAGCATGGAATAAATTTCGCACTGATCCGAAAACAGGTATTTATTCGGGAAGCCATCTAAATGTAGATATGGTAAATAAGGAAATATCCTGGGAAGGATAATATTTAATTCTGCTGCTTTACGTGATAGGATAAGCTTGTGTTTCGAATAAAGTACAGGATACACCGTGAGGGCACTACCGGAGCAGCCAATACCGGAAGCACCGGCTGGCTGATACGGTGGTTGTTAATCGGCTGCATCGTCCTTGGGTATTTTCTGGGTGGCGCCTGTACAAATGGTGGTGTGAGCCAGCCGCAGGCGAATCCGGGGCAAACAACCGGGGAAGCGGCTGAGACTCCCGGTTCGGCATCACCCGTATCCCCCACGCCTCCGGTTGAACCGCCGTCCCCGCCTCCTATACCATCAGCGCCCGATCAATCGGATCAGTCCTCATCGCAACCGCCTCAGAATTCAGTACCCCCAATCGCCGGTTCCTTTGACTCAACGACCTTGATTACCAGACAAGCAGCGACTATGACTCTGACACTTGCGGATATGGGGACGGGTTGGGCACAGATCAACGCCAATGCACCGTCGATACAGCAGGTTAATTCGTCCAGCCACGTGTCCTATTCGCAGGGTTCATCCTACGCGCCGGGTGTGCAAAATACTGTGGCTGTCTATCGTACTATCACTGCTGCGGAAGAGGCATTTGCCAGGGAGAAGCAGACAAACCCGTCCGCATCGAGTGCCGGCATCGGAGATGAGAGCTTGCTGAACAACTCGGTGCCTATCAATAAGCTACTGGTATTCCGCAAGAATAATGTGGTGGTATGGCTATGGTTGAAACAGTACAAAGAGGGAGATATCGAGCGCTATGCGCGTATAGTGGAACAGAAGATTGCCGCCGCCGCTTCACCGGCCACAGCGCCGGAACAGCCAACCCCGGCAGTTTCACCGCCTCCTCAACAGGTCCCTGCCGAATCGCCGGCGGGTATTCAGTCCGGCATCACTAAATCCACGGATGGACTGGTGACCAAACAGGCGTATGAAATGGTATTGACGGCGGAAGATATGGGATCAGGTTGGATGAGGGGGAATGTTTCACCTCCGGCAAATAGGAAAAGCAGTTCCTCGAGCACCGTTTCTTATTCTCAGGGTTCTTCCTATGCGCCCACCGTACAGAATACCGTGGCTGTTTACCGTGATATGGCGGCGGCGACAGATGCATATGCCGCCGCCAAACCTTCCGGAGCCTCCCTGACATATCCCTCTATCGGCAATGAATGTTTCTTAAATAATTCCGTGACTATTGACCGTTTGCTGGTATTCAGAAAGGACAATGTGGTTGTCTGGCTATGGCTAAAGCAGTATAAAACCGGGGACATGGAAGGCTACGCGAGAACCGTGGAGAAGAAAATCACCTTTTGATCGTCATGTGGTGACGATGTCTTGTTATTTACTTGACAGTGTTCCCGTGTACTGGCAATTGCGTCCGCCCGAGACATTATAAAATGATGACATACTATTCCTGTGAAATCATGGCATTGCCGATGACCCTTACCATCCAGTTCACGCGGCTCTTGTCTCCATACCAATAGACGGGCATGTAAGGCCAGTTTGGCGCTAAACTGTCGACACCGTTATCACCTCGGACCGTTACATCGGAATGAGTGTTTACCATGTCCAGGGCGCCCATTCGAAATCCCTGACCTGTGGGGCTGCCGGTATAAATATGGATACAAAAATTACCTTCTACTTTAACATCCGGTATGTCTATGTCAGCCCAGTCGCCCGTTGAATCGATATTGGATCCCAGACGTGTTCGCAGAGGGAATTTGTCCCCGGGAAATGATGTGGAATAGAGGACTTTTTGATCTTTATCCCAGATTTGCAGTTGACTATTCTCTATGTGAAATCCGGGTGAGCCGTAAACCAGCCCGAATACCCGTACTTTACTTATAGTAAACGGGTCCGGAGGTGATACAAAGTTGACCGAATATCCCGTGCAGGGTTTGACTAAGGATAAACAGTCTTTGGCAAAACCATCATCATATTTTATCTCCACTTGCTTTGCTACAAGTATTGATCTAACCGTAAGCGTAGCACTCCTTTCTCCAATTTTAATTTTATAGACGCCTGCTTCATCTTTTGAGATTGAGAAGTTTACAGTTTGGGTGTACCCTGGATCCACGTTAATTGTTTTCGTGTCGATTTTTTTACCGTCAACGGACAGAGTGGCGCTGTAAAAGCCTCCTGCCTCACCGGTATTTGTGACCTGAGCGCTTATTCTGGCTGTTTCCCCCACGGTAACTTCGGAGGGCTTTATATCCAGTGAGGTTATCTCAAACTGCGCTGAAGATGCCGAAGACGTGCAGGCTATCGGCACATTTATTGCTATCACCAATAGTAGTAGCCTGGCTACTAAGATCTTTTTATTCATGGATTATTTCCTTGTGTAGTTCTTGATTAACTTGTTGCTGCTGAGCAGTCAGCAATTTGGTGAACTTGCAGAAAGTATATGCTATAAAGAGTCATTTGCCTATTCATGTCTCCGCGCATCAATCGGCGTAAGTCTGGATGCCTGCCAGGCGGCTGAGGATGGTTTAGAGATTATGTTATCGGGATAATATTATTCAAACTTGAATTTCTGTTCCTTGAAAAGTCTCAGACAGGCATCTACAGCGTTGGCGTCATAGAGCTTGCCCTTATTTTCTGATATCTCCTCCAGCGCCTTATCTGTGCCCAGGGCAGGCCGGTAAGGTCGATGCGAGGACATAGCTTCAACCACATCGGCCACAGCGATAATCCTTGCTTCCCTGCATATAGCATCACCTTTCAGCCCGCTGGGATAACCCGAACCGTCCAATCTTTCATGGTGCTGCAGTACGGACTGTGCAACCGAAGTCGGAAACTCCATATTTTTTAAAATTTCGTAGCTGCCCAGTGCATGGGTTTTCACCAGGTTTAGCTCGACATCACTCAATTTCCCCGGTTTGCTGAGGATATCTGAGGGCACGTAGATTTTGCCGATATCATGAATTACCGCCGCCATATGGAGATACTCGAGATGATCATCTCGATACCCCAGCTCCTTTGCTATGGCAACTGTCAATTCAGCCACTCTATGTTGATGGCCTGCAGTATACGGGTCTCTCATTTCCACAATTTTGACCATAGTATTTATGGCATCAGCTAATGTTTTCCTCGTCTTCTGGTAACTCTTTAAGAGGTCTTGCTCAGCCTGCTTGCGCTCGTTTATATCAGTCATCAGTGTTGTGATACCCACGACCTTACCGTCTTCATATTGCGGCCGGCTGGATGTGCGTACAAATATGACCCTGCCGTCTTTATCCACTACGCGGAATTCCCACGGTTTCAGTTCCCCGTCCATCAAACTGTTGAAACGGTCTAAAAGGTCCGGCAGATCACCCGGGTAAATAAGCTGGGTAAAAGGTTTCCCTATTAAGTCGCTGACTTTGTACTTGCTCAACTGCTCAACCACCGGGCTAACATAGGTTATGTTTCCCTGGGTATCCAGTGAAAACAAGATATCGTTGATATTCTCTACCAGCGTGCGGTATTTTTCTTCTGATGCGCGCAGTAATTCCTCTGCTCTCTTGCGCTCGGTAATATCACGTGCAATTCCCTGAAAACCGATCAGCTTTTCCCGTTCATAATAAGGTGCGGAGGAGATTTCGACGCAATACTGATTACCATCCTTACCCCTTACCATGTATTCAGCAGGCGCATTGGGGGCTTTCCCCGTTATTATATCGGCCAACCTCTTTTTATGCTGTTCCACATATTGCTGAGGGACAATTTCCCAGATACTCATAGAAAGAAGTTCTTCTTCGCTGTATTTCAGGTTTTCACACATGACCATATTGACCGATATGAAATTACCCTGAAGATTAACAACAAATATGCCGTCCGGACTCTGAGCAATCAGTGTCCTGTATTTGAGTTCGCTCTCCCTCAGATCAGTCTCTATTCTCTTTTGTTTTGCTATTACATCTTCAAGTTGTTTGACTTTCTTTTCCAGCTTGCGGAACAATACCTCGTTATATTGTTTCAGTACTCTCGTCTCATTCTCAGGGGATTTCTTAGTGGAACCTTGCCTTGCCTTACGAGGTTTGGTCAGGGCTTCCTGAATAATCTTTAGCAGTACCTCGGGTTGTTGCGGTTTGATAACGAACCGGTCGGCCCCCAGGCTGAGGGCGAACTGCTCATCCTTGAGATCGGTGTATGTAGCAGTAAAAAAGATAAACGGGATCTGGCTCAGTCGTTCATTTGCTTCCCAGCGCCGGCACAGTTCAAACCCGTCCATAACCGGCATGAGTATGTCCGTGACTATGATATCGGGCGGGTTTTTAAGCGCCGATTCAATTGCTTCACTCCCGTTCCTGGTCGAAATCACTTCATATCCGTTGCTCTTCAGCATCGTCTCCAGTAAATAAAGGTTCTGCGCGTTATCATCTGCAATCAATATTCTGGTCATTTTTCTTCCCTTGCCGGATCGGTACCGGGGAAATACTTATCGATCTGTGCCAGGAAGGTGTCCGGATCGATCGGCTTTTCAATATAGCCGTTGCAACCTGCGCTCAAAGCTTTCTCGCGGTCACCGCTCATGGCGTAGGAAGTCACTGCTATAACAGGAATCTTGTTTAACTCGGGATTGCTGCGCAGCATCTTCGCTACTTCGTAGCCGTCCATGACCGGCAGCTGGATATCCAGCAGGATGAGGTCCGGCTTTGATTGAACAGCTTTGTCTATGCCCTCCTGTCCATCCTGCGCCCAGAGCACACGGTAATCCTTTGTTTTAAGTAAAACATTTACAAGGTAATAATTCTGCTCGTTGTCCTCGATATAAAGTACTACGCCTTTACTCATAATCACCTCCCAATAGGCAGTGCGAAACTGAAGATGCTGCCCTTGCCCCACTCGCTCTCGACCCAGATCCTGCCGCCCAGTAGGTCCAGGATTTTACTGCATATCGAAAGTCCCAGCCCCGTGCCTTCGTACTGCCGGACCAGACCGCTGTCGATCTGGTAGAACGGTTTAAACAGCTGGTCCATATCCTCATTTTTAATCCCGATACCCGTATCGATAACACGGGTTATAATCTCTCCGTCTTTGGGAAAACACTCCACACGGACCCGGCCATGCTCGGTGAACTTGATAGCATTGCTGATAAGGTTATATATTACCTGTTCCACACGCCTTTGATCGCTGGTTATCGTCCCGACCTCCGCAGCGACCTCAACTTCCAGGGCAAGTCCCTTCTTATCTGCCAGCGGCTGCATGTTCCGGGTAACCTTTTCGATTGCCGCCCGCATGTCGCAGCGCTCTGTGGCGACCGTAAATTGACCGGCTTCGATCTTCGAGATATCCAGTACGTCATTTATCAAATTAAGCAGATGCGCAGAGCTGCTGCGCACCATCCCCATCTGTTTTTTTTGCTCCTCATTCAGAGGGCCGACCAGCTCCTGTTGCAGGATTCCAGTGAAACCGATAATGGAATTGAGCGGTGTACGCAACTCGTGGGACATGGTGGCGAGAAATGCAGACTTGACCCGGTCGGCTGACTCGGCCGTTTCTTTTGCGTCGAGCAGCTCGCAGTTGACAACAGCCAGTTCCAGGTATTTCTGCTCCAGCTCAGCCGTCCTTTCTTCGACCAGTTTCTCCAGGCGATAACGGTATTTTGCCAGCTGTTCCTCCGCCCGTTTGCGGACTGCAACCTCCTCCGTCAACTCCCTTGTCCTAACATTAACCTGGGTCCTGAGGACAAAGCTGCCCCCGGCAAACAGTAATACGAGCCCCCCAACGGAAGCCAGAACCCAGATCACCCAGCCGGGAAGCACGGATTTCTCAGCGGGCTTTACCGACAGCCATTTGTCCAGCGACTTATAGTAGATTGAGCCGTTGTCCTGCTTTAAAGCTTTCACGCGGCGATCAATTTTCTCTATGAGAAACGGTGTTGCGCTGGAATCTTTAGTAAAAGCGAAATAGAGAAGCGCGGGCTGGAATATGATGGGAGTTTTAACAACGTCATAAACTGTTTCGTGTTGATAGCCAAAGTCCTTACTGGTAACTCCCGCATCAGCCTCCCCCTTCTCCACCATCTCGAAGACCCTGGTGTAGCTATCCACCTCAGTATAGGTACAACTGATTTTATATGAATTAATAATCTCTTTTATTCCATCAGATCCTTCAACGTTGACGCTACCCTTCAAAACCGCTATGTTTTTTCCTTCGAGGTCCAGGATTGAGTTTATATCTACTCCTTTTCGCGTATATACCCTTGACCAGCTTATATACACGGTTTCATGTGAAAACGCGTATTTGTCATTTCTCTCTTCGGTGTAGGCCACGTCCGGCATTATGTCTATCTCGTTATTCTCAAGCATCTGCAGACATTCGGACCAGGTGGCGTGTTTGTATTCTATCGTCCACCCTTCGTCTGATGCGATGTCTTCAATTATATCCGGCCAGAACCCTGAAGCTCTGCCCTGCTCATCGGTGAAGATTTTCGGTTGATTCTCGTATATCCCGACTCTGACTATCTTCAAATCCGCTGCAGCAGCTATCCCACTCCCTATGGAAATCAATAACACGAGAAGAAGAATGCCGAGGAGGAATTTATACAGGTTACCTGACCACGAAGCTGTCATTTGCACTTATCTCGCCCATCCACGTACTTACCATAAGCTTAATTTGATATTACCATAACTTGAATTATTCTTCGAGCTTAAAATCTTTCTCCGTGAAAAGCTTCAGACAGGCATCTACAACATCAGGATCATATAGCTTGCCTTTGTTCAGTGATATCTCCTCCAGCGCCCTGTCAATACCCAGTGCCGACCTGTAGGGACGGTGTGAAGCCATGGCCTCGACCACGTCGGCCACCGTTAGGATCTTGGAAAACAATAATATGTCTGCTCCTTTTATCTTGTTAGGATAACCGGAGCCGTCCAGCTTTTCATGATGTTGTAATACGATTTGCGCTATCGGCCAGGGGAACTCAATATTTTTTAAGATATCATAACCATATTGCGCATGTGTTTTAATAATTTCAAACTCCAGGTCATTCAATTTCCCGGGTCTGGAGAGTATATCGGCGGGCACATATATCTTACCTATATCATGGACTATTCCTGCAATGCGGGTTATACGGACCTCTTCATCGTCCAGGGTCATTTCCTTGGCAATAGCCTCGGCGATCCTGGCGACACGTATCTGGTGACCTGCCGTATAGCTGTCCTTGATTTTCACAATAGTGCTGAATGCCAGGACTGTATCGTCGAATGTTTTGTTCAATACCTTGTAACTTTGCACGAGTTTCTGCTCTGCAGCATAACGTGATGTTACATGCCCCAATCGCTCGCAGATAGTGTCAACCATAAGGCGCTCCTCTCTGAGGAAAGGACCTTCGTCACGCTCGGGCTTTTCTTCGCTGTAGCAGACCTCCAGGCTGCCTATCTCTTTACCATTGCTTATGATCACGTCGGACAGTTTATGGGAGGTCTCATGCCAGCTTGGCGTTTCGTATGTGTCGCCGCCGACCTTGAGTTGAGCGCAGGTGATATCGGGGTACTGGAAGCCGTCTGGAATTAGATTAACCACTTCCTTGAATATGGTTTCCAGGGAACTGGTTTTTTCTCCTATCACCCGTGAGATATTGTAAAGGCAGTTGAGCTCCTTGACCCTTTCCCTGAGATCGGCCGTCCGCTTGTTGACCTCTTCCTCCAGCAAATTGCTGTATATCTCCAGATCTTTTTCCGTTCTAAACAGGGTTTCAAAGGCTAATAGATTATCTTTTGCCGCCTGTTCTCTCATCTGGGCCGCGGTGAATTCGACACCATGTGTCTTCAATATGAGAATTTTCCTGTTATCCAGATTAAGTGCACTTGCCTCAAACCAGTGGGTATCCCCGGACGGGGCGGTCTCGCTCCATATACCTGAATCAAGCTTTGCCGAATCACCGTCTTGCCAGAAGGTGATTGCGTCGGTTAAAAAATTTCCCAGATAATCAAGTTCGTCAGGGCGTGTAACATTGTTTCCATCGAAGCCATCTGGAAAGAGAATTGGTAGCCAGTCTAAATTGGTAGATAATAATTTGAAGGAGCGGTTTTCAATATGTTCAAGAACAGCTAACCTAAGTGAATCGATTAGTTTCACAAAAATTGGATCGTACATTAACATATAAAAAGACAGCTAAGCTCATTGATCCAGCATTTTTACAGCCAGTCTATCAAATGCTTCTTCAACACTCTGCCCTGTTTTAGCACTGGTCCTGAAGATATCCCAACTCTCCTGCTGCATCTTATCAATTATTGATTCTTGAATATCCCACTGCCCCGTCAGGTCCATCTTGTTCACAAGCAGGATATACGGCACATTTTGAAAAGCCTGTCCGACAGTTTTTTGGATTTTGAGAGCGATGTCAAGGGTACTCGTCCGGGTTTTATCCACTACCAGTATATAGCCGGACATGCCGCGTAAATATGTGCTCTGAATCTGGTGAAAACCATTTTCACCGGCGATATCCCAGATGACAAGAGTTAGGTTCTGCTGTTTTATCTCAATGAGCTTCTTCTCAATTTTCACACCGATGGTGGTCATGTACTTATCGGAGAACATATTTTCTACAAAACGGCGGACAAGGCTCGTTTTACCTACGGCGAAGGAACCCAACATACATATTTTCTTCTGGATCATGGTATTTACATCTTCCTCAATTAGATTACTAATATCCGCCGGTACTCATTCTTACTATAAATGATGCATTTGCAGTTACAAATTCGATAAAATATAGCCGATCACTATTATAACTAAGCAAATTGCCGCAGTGATATAGATAAATAGTACTGTATTCTCCTTTTTTTCCTCGGCCGCTGGGATCTTTGCTGGAACTGTTATTGTCTTGTTCCTTTTACTATCAGTTTTTTGAGCCTTTGTAAGGCAATACAGGAGATCCGGTTTACATGGTTCGAATGGCGCGGAGTCACCTTTGAAATCGTTCAGTGCTGAATTGTATTCGAACTCGATATTTTCCAGAAGCTCTTTCAGCACGGTTTTTAATTCCTGAGGCGGAGTGCCCCTGATCACAGACGCCAGTATGGTCCTGGGACCCTGCTCCACCCAGATAGTCAATTCGCCCATGTTTAAGTTCTGAAGAGAGCTGTCCTCTTTAGCTGAAAATGAATCGTTGACGAAGTCCTGGATTGCCGTAAGCATGGCCGATACCATGTCGGCATCTTTTGAATCAACCGATTCGGCAGTTACATGCTGCAGCACCAGCCCGGTTTCCTTATGGATCAGAAATATCTGTTCCATGCGGTAAACCAGTGTATGCATGAGGATAATTTCAGCAAACGGCCTTCCCGTCCTGATCGACTCAATTCTCCACTTGATGCCGCGCCAGCTAAAAGTATGCTCAAGGGTATTATTCATGGAGTCAACCATCGCTCTCAATGATTCTGCAATCGACCTGCGGATAGCAGGACCGATAATAGGGAATATCGAATCTGCCAGGAATTTAGGATCCCTTTTAACCGAGTCTCTGATGACCTCTTCGATGGTAGGCAAAAGGGCCGTAGCGAGTTTACGGTCTTTCGTAGCCCTGATCACTATGGCCTCGGCGATAACCCTGCTCAACTCTTCGGCTCGGATATCGGCATCATTCAACCGCTCTTTAAGTTCGCTTATCTCCAGTTGTTCGGGGGCCAGTATCAACGTACGAAGGGAATTCAACTCATCCGGAGTGTGCTTTATATCTCCACCCATGTCTCCCGCTGTAATATCGGCCATCGTTATTTACCCCCGGAATCGGTCTTATGCTCTTTGCCTTCGATACCGGTTGCAGCGTTGTGCAGTAACTTCGCCAGGGAGGAGCGGTCCATCTTATGCCCATCGAGCTGATCCAGGCTACGTACCAGGTCTGATTTGGCCGTGGCGATGTCCTTGGTCAAGGAGGCGACATCGGCATCCATTACTTTGTGGATGTCTGTCACAGCTTTAGCCAGCTTGTCTTCCAGGCTATTCAATTTCTGGATGTATTCGTTCTTCTGCACATCGAACTGACGTCCGGTCTCCTTCTTAAGCTCTGCTATAGCTTCACCGAAATGTTGTTCCAATTGCTGAAACCTTTTATCATTTTCGCCCTTGTGTGAATCGATTTTTCGCTCGAAATCCCGGCTGATGTCCGAGATGTTTTTTACCAGCAGTTCCTCCAGCCTTGCGAACTTTTTATCATTTTCCTGCTGATGACTGCTAAACTTGCCGGCGGTCTCCTTACTCAGTTCGGCGATATTCTTGACCAAAAGCTCTTCCAGTTGGGTAAGCCTTCTTTCATATTCCTGCCGCTGCGCGCCAAAGAGGATCTCCCTTATTTGATCAACGCGCTCTCCACCTTCTGTGATTTCATTTCCCGTTACGGGGGACTTGTCTACTGCCTGCATATCGCTGCCTGCTGTTGACACACCTGTTTTTCTTGCAACTCCATCATCCGTCTTCTTACGTACCGCCATATTAGCTCTCCTATCTGTAGATTAGATACAAGCCCTAATTGAAACAGGATTAGCCTAATAGCAACGTAACATAAAATGTAAATTAAATCAATGCATAACCGGATATAGGGGCATAGCGAGGGCGCATTTGATATATGAGTAATATATGCCATATTATTGCCTGAGGAAAGGAAAGAAGCCCTGTCAGATTATAATCTACGAGGAGGCTGCCGATGAGTTTACATAAAGATTCATCTGAGATAATAAATACCGGTGTATCTGCACCGAATACTCACTCAGTCGATCTAACCACCTGTAAGAAATGTCACATCTGCGCCGAGATTTGCCCGGCAGGCATTATCAGGGCCGATGAGGAAGCCAGGTTTCTAATTGATCGTATACCGTTGTGCATCCGTTGCGGTCAATGTATGGCTGCCTGCCCTACCAAGGCTATTAAAATAGAGGGGTTTTCCTACGAAAAAGACTTCTTCAAGCTGCCGCAGCGCAGTGAAAGCTGGCAGAAAGTTTATTATGACCTGATCAGCTCCCGCCGTTCCATACGCAAATTCCGGGACAGGCCGGTCCCGTGGGAAATGCTGGAGAAGATAGTGCAGGCCATAACATTTGCGCCGCCCGGCTTCACACCCCTCACAGTCGAGATGACAGTTGTGAACAACCGCGAACTGATCAGGAAGGCCGTTCCGCTTATGGCTGAAATGTACGATATGTTGCTCAAGATGCAGGCCAATCCGGAATCCAGAGCCATATTGGAGAAGATGGTGGGAAAAGATATATATCAGGTACTCAGCAGTCATGTATTGCCGCTCATGCAGGTCAGGATGCCCGCTTTGAAGGCAGGCGTTGAAGACACTATTGCGCGCGGCGCGCCATGTCTGATCCTTTTCCACGCGCCCGTTCATAACGAGGACATTTTTATTGCGCTGGCCTTCGGGCTGCTGGCCGCTCACTCACTGGGACTGGGCGCCTGCGCTATAGGTCTCATTCCGCCCACCATCAACAGGAATCCGAAACTGAGGGAGATGTTCAAGGTGCCTGAAGGCAATCAGGTACTGGCCTCCATGGTGCTGGGTTATCCTAAATATAGATACTCCCGCGGCATCCGCAGAAGCCCCGCCGGCCTGACCTGGATAGAATAGTCATATCGGCAGAGCCGTCTGAAGTACCTGTCTTGCCCGGCTTGGAGATAACGTCTGTCTGCATCATTTTGCCGGGCCATCGGCAGGCGCAATCAATTCCATGCGTTGACAGTCATCCGCCAAACCTATATAGTGGTCAGCGGTATTTTGTGGAAAATTGGCCGGTCGCCGATATAAGTACTGAATACTTATAAGGAGGCAGCATGCAGAGCGGGCAGGAAGAACAGGACGTCTTAATCAAGGTATCGCGCTTTAAGATAGGCTATACCATATTCGTACTCTTTATACTGTACATGATGGACTATGCCTTGCGCTCGGTCATAGGTCCTATGACCCCGGCGCTCAAGTCCAGCCTGGGTTTGAGCGATACTGAAATAGGCTGGTTGATGTCGGTCGTGTTGATCGGCGTTGCAGTCTTTGCCCTTCCTCTCTCTTACCTCATGGACCGCTGGAGGCGCGCCAAGTTAGTTTCCATTATCTCTGTTGTCTGGAGCGTGGCCAGCATATGCTCGGGCTTCTGCGTCAACTTCGGCCAGTTGCTGACCACACGCGCCATGGTGGGCATCGGCGAGGCCGGCTTTGTCTCGGGAGGTATGGCCCTCATCATCGGCATGGTGAGGAAAGCCAGGAGGGCTTTTGTCACAGGTATCTGGGCCGCGGCCATTCCTCTCGGATCGGCCGTTGGCTTCCTGGTTGGTGGGTGGGTAACCAAGAGCTGGGGATGGCAGGCGGCATTCTGGGCGCTGGCCGCCCCGGGCGTAATTTTCGGTATCCTGGCCTGGTTCCTGCCGGACTATAAGATCCACAAGGACACCCTGCAGAAAGCAGGTGGCGGGAAAACGGCTATGACCACTACACTCAAAGAGATGCTGAGCATCAAGACGCTGCCCGTGCTTTATATCTCTGTAGCGCTGGCGATGTGCCTGCAGCAGGGCACAATACCCTGGGTGACAGTGCTGTTAAACCGTAATATGGGGATGGACAATGCTGTAGCAGCTACCGCCTCTTCGGGCATAGCCCTGCTGGCCGTTATCTCCATGCCCCTGGGGGGTTGGATAGCAGACAGGGTTTCACGACATAACCCGCGCAACAAGGTGCTGGTGATGGTGGTAGGGTTATGGTTGTGTGCAATACTTATGGCAGCGGGCGCCTACCTGAGCTCACTCCCTCTGTTTGTGGCCGGCGCCTTCTTTATCCCCTTCGGTGTCTCGGCGCAGCTTAATACAGTGCAGGAGATAGTGCCCATTTACCGACGTGCCACAGCCTGGGGTCTGTATATGTTTGCCGGGTACTTCCTGGGTGGCATGTGGGGGCCTATCATCATGGGGGC
>Ga0247842_10003785_pt1 | contig 19828 bp, 16 predicted proteins | sample LaCruzMarch2015__3_FD_192411 | JGI IMG/M metagenome (GOLD analysis project Ga0247842, IMG submission 192411) | Freshwater microbial communities from meromictic Lake La Cruz, Castile-La Mancha, Spain - LaCruzMarch2015_19m | ecosystem: Environmental > Aquatic > Freshwater > Lake | place: Spain...
TACATCACCCTCGATCTTTAATCCCTCGAGGGATTGAACATTCATTTCTGCTAATGTCTTATTAAGGTCAGATAAAGAGATCTTCTCTGCCATTCAAATCACCCTCACAGGCCCAGTTTCCCGACGACCCGAGTCATTTCTTGTACTGCAGGCGATTCATCGGGAAGGCCCATCAATGGATCTCCCACTAAATCGAATTTGGCTAAGCTTTCATCATAGGGGATAGTGCCGATAACCAACAGGCCGATGCCTTTAGCATTTTCGAGAACCTTCTCCTTGCTTCCCGCGGTGACCTTGTTCACGATCACATAGAGATCTTTATACTGTAGCTCGATCTCGCGGGCCGTGTCACGTATGCGCTCGCCCGTGGTAAGCCCTCTTCTGGACTCATCCGTCACCACGATAAGATCGTCAAGGTCGGGAATGGTCTTCCTGCTGAAATGCTCCAGGCCCGCCGGCGTATCAATGATGATCAGATCGTAGTTGGCCGTGGTCTTGTCCATAACGGCGCGCAGAAGATTGTTGACAAAACAGTAACATCCGGATCCTTCCGGCTTGCCCATGACAAGAAGATCATAGCCGTCCTCCTCCAAGAGAATCTCGAAGAGCTTGGACTCGAAAAGCACCTGCTTGTCCGTATCCGGCGAAGCTGTGAACCGGGATTGCTGCATGAATTCTCTCATGTCGCCGATGGTCTTTCCCGCCTTTGCGCCCAGGGCATCGGCCAGATTGGCATCGGCATCAGCATCAATAACAAGCATCCGGTACTTTTTTCCGGAATTCTTTACAAGGTGTCTGATGAGCATCGCGGTCACGGCCGTCTTGCCGGTGCCGCCCTTACCGGTTACCGCTATTACTTTCCCCAATGTCTAGCCTTCCTTATTTTTTCCTAATGACAACTTCCGCTACATGGATGGATGCGCCTCTGAGCTCAATGGTCATTCCACCCGATGATGATGCTGCTGGCATAGCGAAAGCCGGAGCTGTTGCGCCTGCTGCTGCCGCAGGTGCGGCCGCGGCTGGAGCTTCTTCTTTTTTCTTAAGCTTAAGCTGCATAATATCTCCCTCACTCTAAATTAGAACGATAGCACTCGCACTGGTAAAATTCGCCTCTCCCAAAAAAGGGGATAGGCAGACTCTACTTAGCGAGTACCACCTTGTCTATGCTGATCTTGGCATCCTTCAGTATCAGCTTAATGCCGCCGGCGCTGCCGGACATGGAAAAAGCTGGTGCTGCTGCCCCTGATGCAGCCGGTGCGGCTGCTGGAGCCGCGGCGGCCGGTGTTTTTGGCTTAAGTTTTAACTGCATAGATTTTCACCCTCTCTAATTTTCACTCACGCGATAATTTTACTCACTCGAGAACGCCATCAGCCTGCAGAGCTTCGACGACCTGCATGAACTGGTTTTCGGTGAGTGCCATCTCGGACTTGACGGTATCGATGTTGATGTCCCCGCCCGTCTTCTCGATATAGGCCAGGACCTTCTCCTTGATCTCATCGGAAATATCTTCCAGAACCCAGCCCTCGGTGATCTTCTTGCCGTCCACTTTCCTGGTGACGCCGTTGACAACGGGGTGGTCGACCTTGAGCAGGAAGGCCTTGAGAGCTCCGATATCCTTGGCATCATCCTCAGTGGCGATCTTGGCCATCATGTCCTCATCGATGCCGACCTTTACTCTTTCCTTGAGACTCTTGGACATCCAGGCGATCCTTCTCCAGCCGCCGTCGGCCTGAAGGAACTTGGGGGAGAAGTAGTAGAGAATGCCCATTCCCAGGAATCCTACAACCTGCTTGCCGCCGCCGGTCTGGCCTGCCATGGTGGAGAAGGGAAGGCCGTTGGGGGTTGCGCCCCTGAAGTCACGGTCGGCGAGGCCGATGCCGTCAACCTCGGGCATGTAGAAGCCGATGGTCTCGAAGCAGCCACAGGATGTGTGGGGTGCATCAAAGAATGTGTACAGCTTCATGCAACTGTACTCGCCGCCGGACCTCTTGGCAGCCATATCGTTGATGGCTTCATACTCGCCGGTAATGACGTCGGTGGCGGTTCCCTTGGGTATGGCGAACTGGGGGCCCTCCGGGTCCACCTTGGCGGCAGCGCGTCCATCGAACCAGGTGATAGCTCCGCAAAGAGATGGCCTGTCCGGGGTGACCACGCAGGCGCTGGTGGGTGCGAAGGCCTGGCATAGTGTGCAGCCGTAGAAGACATCGACGTCCTCATCGTGCAGTCCCTTGGCGCGCGCGTCACGTGTCTGGTAGACCAGCAGGGCCTTGGCCAGCTCTTCCTTGACCTTGGCTGGGTCGGTGATAATGGTAATCTCCAGCTTCTCGATAAAGGGCATCTCGGCCTTATAGAGGTCGATGACTGGGGTGAAGATCTCTTTCCAGGAGGTTACACCCTTCTTTTGCAGGCTCTTGCCGATCCTCATCCAGATATCGTATCTCTGGTTCAGGTGCATGAGGCCGCTGATATAGGAGAGCAGGGCATGGTTGCGCCTCTCGATGATGGACTCCAGGTCCTTCTCAATCTTCTCGCCTGCGACCTTGAATATCATGCCGAAGGGAATGGTGGAGCCTTCCTTGACATCCTTGAGATCGGGACCGATGACGGTCACCTTTCCATCTGCAACCTCATCCATTGATGCGGCCAGGGACAGCTCGAATCCGTCTGCCTTGGGGCCGCCCAGCTCTACCCACAGATCGTCCTTTCTGATTCTCTCGCCCTCATACATAGGGGATATATCCAACTTTATGTCTGCCATTAATACACCTCTTCTGTTTATGAGATAAACTTTATTTCTGCATTGCTGCTATTACTTCGTCCACGGCGGCGTGATAGTCGTCGGGGATGAAGGCCATGTTGCCGAAGGTCATATTCGCATTGATGTGATAGTACCGGTCAACCGATATGCGCTTGATGTCCCGGTTGAAGTTCTTGAGAGTTGCGAACATGGCGTTGGCGAATTTGTAGAAGATGCCCATAAAGATAACGGCATCGTACTGCCCTTTGCCGTCCAGGCCCTTCCAGTCTGGGAAGCGCAGGTTGTTGGTCAGGGGATGCAGGCCGATCTGATAGACGTTCTCCAGGTAGTTCGGTGAAGTGGGTATAAAGACTCCTCTGTCTACAAAGCCCTTCACGCTGTGCGCCGTGGCGGCGATGGGGATGCCCATCTTGCCCATCTCGATCATCTTATCGAACATGATGGGATCGTCAAAGAGCTCTGCTCCCACAACGAGCAGAGGCCTCTTGGCCTTCTTGATTATTGCGCCCATAACCTTTGGCATGTAGCACTTAGCCTGTTCCGGTCCGGGGACCTGGGCCATCTCAAAGGGAATAGGGTTTTTGGTGGTGTCAATGCCCTTCTTAACTTCTGCTGCCATTTTTATCTCCTCCTTGCCCTCACTTCTTGGTCCTGATCTTGCGCGGGAGATTGGTCGGATCGAAGCTCACATCAGCGGGCCGCAGCGGTCCGGAGATGAACTTCTTGTTCTTCCAGTCGATCTGCCAGCCGTGCTTTGACTCCAGCTCCTTCATCATCTGATCCTTATAAACGAGGGGAAGGTCCTTGGTGTCACGGACAAAGATATGCCAGTCGTCAGGCAGCTTGCCGCAGTACTTCATGGAGATATCACAGTAGTGCGTCAGCTTGATCGATCTGCCGATGCTGTTATCAGATGGCCTCAGACAGAGCTTGGCCATCTCAACCATGGCCTCTTCCTTGGTCTCGGCAATGTAGAGCATGGCCTCAGGTGCGGGCTCTATCTGCTGCATCTTGCCGTCGCGGGCATCGATGACCATCCAGTCCTCTGGCTTGTCCGTCCTGCCTATGAAAGAGCGGCGGTACATGACGGAGTGAGGCTGAACGACTACAGGAATGCCGAGCCGGTTGCAGCCCGTTGCGATAGATGCCGCCTTTTGAGAGTAGGCTCCCCAGGCTACACCGCAGGCACCAACTTTGTTCAGGATGTAGTCCGCGATATCGTCGAAGTTGCCCCTGTGATTTCTGTGGGCGAATATGGTGGCCACCTTGATGGCGGCGTCGCCGATATTGGCGTTGGAGACGCACGAGCCGGTGTTGCAGATGTTGCGTCCGTCAAAGCCGCCGGGGTACTGCTCCCAGATGGTCTTGCCGTCTACATCGGTGTAGAGGGACATATCCATGGCCATGCATCCGGAAGTGACGACGATGTAGCCGCGGTCTACGAACTCCTTGGCCATATCATAGCACTCTTTGGTGCCGTTGGGATAGTTGCTGCATCCGACCAGAGCTATGACTCCTGGGATGGTGCCAAGCACAATTGGTGCTCCCACAGACCTGATCTCCGTGTCCCTGGCAGGACCGCGTCCGGATCTCATCTTGAACTTCTGGTTCTTGATATATTGGCGGTTGGCATACTCGAAGAGATCGAGGATGTTTATGCCCTGCGGGCAAGACTGCTCGCACTTGCCGCATCCCACGCAAATCTCATAAGAGTTGGAGAATGACAACAGATCGCCCTTCACTGCATCTGCAATGAGTTTGCTGATCCTGATGTGGGGCGGGCAGACAAATGCGCACTCATTGCACTGAGTACACTTCGCTACGCTTTCCTTGAACTGTTCTTCTGTGATCAGGTTCTGAATCTTGGCCTCGGCACGCTTAGGCTTCACAGCTATGGCAACCCGTATGCCTATTTCGCCAGCTTTGGTTGGGTCCAATACGGCAACGCCGGGAACCTTGAAGCTCACCAGGTCGTCTACTATGGCATCAATCGGGTCATTGGTCCTATCCGGCAAGCCGAGCATGATCTTGTCTGTGGTGGCAATGACGGGGATCTTGCGCTTCTCTGCGTCTCCAAGAACATCACAGAAGACACACTGCTCGTCCACCATGATACAGTCCATGACACCGGAGCGAATCATCTTTCTCCACCAGCCCATAGCTCCAGCCACCTTGGGCTTGGTTCCTATGCCGGCGGGCACTTTCAACTCGCCCTTTCCCAGGCCGATCCGGTTCAGGTCATGGGCGGTACAGCAAACGCCGCCGATGTCCACCTTGTCCCAGAGATTGTTGCTCTCGGCGTAGATCATGGCTTCAGCGCCGGCAGCCAGGTTGTGGCCGTAGGCGATTAGAACGCCTTTGCTCTGATCCAGGGTACCCATGCCGATCTCAATGAGCGGGGCATCAGCTGCGCCACGGGGCATGTCGTAAGCCACGATCTGCAGCATGTCGCAAATCTCCATGCCCAGCAGGTCCAACATACCAGCATGCAGAGCTTTGGACTCGAAATCTATGAAAGCGCTCTCTTGACCGGTGTGGGTAGCAGCCAGAAGCTGTACGACCTCTTCCTCAAGGTAATAGAGTCCCTCGTTGAAGTCCTTGAAGGTCTTGGGCTTGGTTCCCATGATGGTCTGGTATATGGGTGAATCCACCAGGATCTCGTCGCCCATGTCGAACTTCATGTCGCCGAACTTGTCCATGCACCAGTGGTAAAGATGTCTTCCATGGGCCGCATGCGCACAGCAACCCATTAGGCATGCAATCAAAACAATCTTGCCGCAGGCGCCGGCCTGATCAATGCCGCAGGCGCCGCGCTTGTTGCCTGTGAGGTCACAAGGTCCATAAGTACACAAGGTACAAGTATCGTCGGCGGGCGCATACATGATCTTGTATCTGTTGGCGATTATGTGATCCCAGGACCGGAGCGTTGCCACGCCGGGCTTCGGGCAGGGACCCATCTCCTGGTCCCACTCATCCGCTTCCTTAACGACAGCCCCTATGTTGATCTGGACGTTCTTCATGTCCTCAACCGAAAAGCTGCCCTCTCTTGTTGCCATCGGAATCTTAGCCTCCTCTTCCATTGATATACGGCGTTTTGGTTCGCATAGAGTAGATAAAACACTTTCGGATACATAGTAATATAAAATTCCAAAAATCTCCGATAATTTCATAGTAGTATTTTTATATACTGATCATCGGGCATGGTGATGCGGGGGTGTCACGATCGTTAATGGATGATTTTCTGCCCACAAGATTGAAATGCCTTCCCACAAGATGGCACTGAAATTCATGATAAACCGGATACGGAAGAGCTTTGCCATGGCCGGAGCCTGCCAGCACGGAGGCCTGGTGCAGGAGGCGGCATCGATCCTGGGAGCGGAGCCTTTAGACTTCTCCGCCAATATCAATCCCCTGGGCTCGCCGCCTCTCAGAGAATTGCTTTTAGATGAGCTGGAGCATATCGGCCACTATCCGGACAATAGCTACCGGAACTTTCGTCGCGCCGCCGGAAAATTTGTGAATGTTGATATGGAATGCATCGTGCCCGGCAACGGCTCCTCGGAGCTGATCCGGCTCTTTGCTGAATGCTGCTTTCTGGAGGGAGACCTGGCCCTGGTGCCCACGCCCTCCTTTGGCGAGTACACCAATCAGTCCCTTCTGGCCGGGGCTGTGGTCAAAAAGGTAAATATCGGCGGAGACGGCCTGCCGCTTCTAAATGACACCGATCTTGAAAAGGCCAAGCTGCTCTTCCTGTGCAACCCCAATAATCCCACGGGAAAACTGCTCTCAGCGGAACTGGTCACAGATCTGGCCGATAGGTGCGAGGAGAGAGAGACCTTTCTGCTGGTGGATGAGGCCTTCATTGAGCTTTCCGATCCCAAAGAGAGCGTGGCTTCCCTCGCCCCGCACAGGGAGTTTCTCTTCGTCATGAGGTCGATGACCAAGTCCTTTGGCGTGCCGGGCCTGCGCCTGGGTTTTGGGGCGACCAATGCAAGGCTTGCCGGTATTTTGAATCTGGCCAGAATTCCCTGGTCCATCGGCTCGCTCGCCGCGGCCGCTGCCGCATATCTGCTGGGCTGCGAGGAGCATTTGGTGCAAAGCCGCCTGGTTATAAAAGAGGAGCTGGCCTGGCTGGAGTCGGCTCTGCAAGGACTGGGGCTCTTGCCCCTTCCCAGCAGCGTCAACTTCATACTGGTGAATATCGAGCCCTCCGGCCTGGACTCGGATGTGCTGGCACAGAGAACCATGCGGGAGGGCGTGCTGGTGCGGGACTGCCAGTCCTTTGGCCTGGGCAAGAGCTACATCCGGGTAGCAGTGCGGGGCCATAGCGAGAACGAGCGGCTGATAGCCGCCCTGCAGAGGTCTCTCAAATGCAAAGACTGAACTGCGAGAGATTTCCCTGCCACTCTCTGGAGCAGGACTGCACGCTTTGCTTTTGCCCCTTTTATCCCTGCCGGGACAGGAGAACGGGCGGCAAAGAGCAGGGCGGCACCTGGTGCTGCGCCTCCTGCCAGATCATCCACCGCCCCGAGGTGGCGGCAATGGTCCTGGACGCACTCATGAAGGGCGAGGCAGTCGGCACCGTCTGGAAGAAGCTGGAGGCGCGGCTGTGAGGAGCCGACAGTGATTGCAGAAAGCCTGGCTGTATTTCTCCTGGCCGTGGCCTACGACATACTCTTAGGCGAGCCGCCGGCAAAGATTCATCCCGTGGTCTGGATCGGGAAATTGATCGCAGCCTCGCGTGCCAGGGGCCCGCCCACCAGGGCGAGCGGAATTGCTCTGGCCATAATAGTAATAATAGTAACCGTGCTCTCCGGCCACCTGCTGGTCAAGGGGGCAGGATTTGTGCCACTTCTGCCCCTGCTTATTTCCGCCTACCTTTTCAAGTCCACCTTCGCGATTCGTTGTCTTCTGCAGGTCTCCCGGGACATCGGGCAGATGATCGACAGGGACATGGACGAAGCCAGGTCGATGCTGCCCGCCCTGGTGGGCCGCGACACGACCTCGCTTTCCCGGAGTCAGGCCTATTCTGCTGTCATTGAGTCGCTCTCCGAAAATTATGTGGACTCCATCCTCTCGCCCATCTTCTACTATCTGCTCTTTGCGCCCCTGGGCTATGGCCTGGAAGCGGCGCTGGCCTTCAAGGCTGTGAGCACCATGGACTCCATGATCGGCTACAAGACCAGAGGGCTCAAGGAGCTGGGCTATGCCGCAGCAAAGCTCGATGATCTGGCCAACTACATTCCCGCCCGCCTATCCATTATTCTCATCGCCCTGGCCCGGCCCGCCAGCGCAAGCGCGGCTCTTCGGGCCGCTTTCCGCTATCATCGCGCCACCCCCAGCCCCAACTCCGGCTGGCCCATGGCGGCCCTGGCCGGGGCGCTCAATATCCGCCTGGAGAAGAGCGGCTACTATGTGCTGGTGGAGGAAGGAATGGAGCCGAAGACCTCAGATGTGTCGCGCGCCCTGCAACTAATGCAGACGGCAATCGCTCTCACCTTGGCTGCGGCATTATTGATCCTGTTCTTCTGGCCCATTAAACTGTGTTTCGGAATAATGATATAATTGCAGCACATAGTAGTGTCTCGTTGCAGGAGGAAAATGGTTGGGAACACTGAAATGGCCAAAAACACCAGCACTTGTTCAGGATGCGATTCTGAAGTTGATGCAAAGGCAGACATAACCAATAAAGATCCGATTGCAAATGGCCTATTGAGATTATGCGCCATCATAAATGGAACGTGGAATGATATTCTAGCATCGATTCAGTCAATATCATTCTTGAGAGATGCGGCATTATATATTGATTGTACTATTCTCGCGATCTGGAAGCGCAAAAAACAGGCAGAAATAGAAGAAATTACCAAGTTCTGTCCTGAATGCGGCTTAGAAGTCGGTGCAAGTGCTGAAATCTGCCTAAAATGTGGTATAAGGCAATAAAATATTATTGATCCTAGAATCCAGCATAATGTTTATCCGATTTGAAAGCAGAATGCTCCTCGAATGGAAACTATGGGAGATCTCCTGGAGAAGGTTCGCGAGTTTGCGCTACACAGCTTCACCAAAGAAGAGGCCCAGAAGCTCTTCGGCTGGAATGTACGCGATATCGCTGTCAAGAGTACAGAGAGCGACGAAAGTTACATTTACATCACCTTTGAAAACCAGTACACTCTTTTCATCAGGTACTTCCTCAACTTAGATCCGACTGAGACTGAAGATACCTGCGAGTTTACCCTGGGACTGCATACCGACCTGCGCTCCCGCATCAGATATGACATCCATTACGCGGGCTATATCCACGGCCAGGGGTACATCCGGCTGCGCATCGCCGAAACCAAGAACAGAGTGCAGCAGATGGTGCTGGAGGAATATTATGTCCCTGCCCTGAAGGAGGTCTTCAAGCCCATCATCCTCAAGTTCAAGGGCTTTTACAATCGTGACTTCTTTGGCGTGGAGGCGGCCCCTGCCAACGGCGAGATATTTTATGCCCCGGTTCGCTACCGGAGCGAGCATAAAGCTGCCACGATCGGGGAAGTGATGGGCCATTTAAGCGAGCTGGATCTCCTCCTCAAGGAGACGCAGATCAGGCATGCTCTGGCGGAGATCGACCTGCAACTGAGTCTATTGCCTTCCATGGTCTGGTCCGACCTCTAGCCTAATAATTGCAGGCCGCCGGCATAGTCCTGTGCAGCCTCATCCTTGCGGCAGCCAGCATGCTCCGCGCCCTCTCCCGCTCCGGTCTGATCCCTTATATTTCGGTCCATGTATCCGAGCCTGCCGGCCTCCTGCTCTCGAAGTGCCGCCATCTCTTCCGCTCGCGCATGATCCCCCTGGGCCAGGAAGAGGCTGCGAAGATCCTGGTAAAGGGCCAGAGCATCATACATTGCCCCCAGGCGGCTCATGGCGGCCAGCGCCTGCTGCAGCATAACCAGGGCCTGAGGATAGTCCTTGACCTGCAATGCCAGCCTTCCCAGATTGGCAATGGCTTTGGCCTCCTCATAGGGGTTGGAAAGCATTCTTGCCTGGGATAAAGCCCTCTCAAAACGGCTCAGGGCCTCTTGGAGGCGACCTTGCTTCTGATGAAGCTCTCCTTCTGTATTGTAGAGCAGGATATTGAGGATGGGACAATCGGTGCGAGATATGAGCGTCTCCGCCCGGCTGAGATAGAATTCAGCCTCAACCAGCCGCCCCTCCCGGACCAGGAACTGCGCCCGGGCCAGATTTGCCTCGCATAGATCAGGGAGAGCTTCCAGCTCCTCTTGCAGGCGGATGGCCTGGCTGAAGTGATCTTCGGCCTCTTTCGCCTGGCCCCTCAGGCCAAGGATGATGCCCAGATGAAGCGTAGCCTGGGCGATGCAGGGAGCGGCTTGCAGCCTTTGAAAGATCTGCAGGGCCTCGCCGAAAAGAGTGCAAGCTCCTGCTAAATCGCCCTTGTCCTTATAAACCAGGGCCATATTGAAGAGGATCTGAGCCTGGTTGTAGATCTCCCCCACGGCCGCAAAAAGCTGCAGGCTCTCCTGGTAGCAGGAGAGGGCAGACTCCCACTGGCAGCGGTCCGCGTAGCCCGCCGCCAGGGCAGAAAGCACCTCAGCCTGACCGGAGAGGTCTCCTTCCGCTTTCAACTGGGAAAGCTGTTTATGGTAATCATCGAGATCTTCTGGAATGTCGCCCCGGCCCGGCCTTATCATGTCGATGTTGGCCTGCATCTCAGCGATGCCCGGCTGGTCTCCCAGACGCTTTAAAATCTCCAGGGCCCTTAAGAAGTGCTCCTGGGCTAAACTTCGCTCGCCTCTCTTGTGGTAGAAGTTGCCCAAATTGCCCAGCACCTGCGCCACCCCGGCCGGGTCCTCCATCCTCTCGAAGAGATCCAGGCTCTCCTGGTAGCACTCCAAAGCCAGGGACCATTCGCCTCTCTTGTAGCAGAGGCCGGCCATATTGCTCAAGACGGATGCCTGGCTTTTGTCGTCACCCTCCCTGGCAAAGCCTTCCCGGCTCTCGCGGTAGTTCTCAAGAGCCAGTGTCCAGTCGCCGCGCCGGTAACTGATATTGGCCAGGTTGTTTTTGGCCACAGCCATGGAATATTCGTCACCCAGCCGCTCCATGATGAGTAGGCTCTCTTGATAGTTTTCCAGGGCACCGTCCCACTCACCCAGATCGGCTTGCATATTTCCCCAGGAGCATAAGACCGCCGCCACCGCCCCCGAGTCGCCCGTGGAGCGAAGGGCATGCAATACCTGAGCATAGCTGGCCTTTGCCTCCTGCCATAGACCAAGCGATAGAGAGACCTTAACCAGGCCATGCAAAGATGCTGTCATGACCGAGCAGTCCTCCTGCTCCATTCCCATCTGGAGGCAGTCCTGAAAATGCAACATAGCTTCCTTTAGCTCTCCAGTCTCCGCTCTGGCCCCGGCCAGGCCGAGGAGCGACTGTCCCTCGCCTTTCCGGTCGCCCATCTCCTGGAAGATCTCCAGGCTCTGCAGGTACATCTCCTTCGCCGCCAGAAGCTCCCTCTCCTGGAAATAGGCAGCCGCCAGATTGGCAAGGGTTGTGGCCATGCCGTGCCGGTCGTTTTGAGCACGCTTGGCATCAAGACTCAGGTTGTAGCATAAAATGGCCTTGCTGATGTCTCCCCGATCCGATTGAAGATTCCCCAGATTGTTTTGCGCCAGAGAAAAGCCGTGCAGGTCTCCTAAATCTTCAAAAGCCTGGGCCGCCTGCAGAAAATATTCCTCTGCATAGTCCCAGTTGCCCCTGAGCTGAGCTGTCAGGCCCAGGGAGAGCTTGATGCCGGCGGCGCCGGGCACATCCGCCTCATCTCTGGCCGCCAGGCTCTTTTGCAAATAATCCTCCGCAAGAGAGAGTTCTCCTTTGCTCTGGTAGATCAGGCCCAGATTGGACAGGGCCACACAGCGGCCCTGAGAATTGTCAAGTTGAGAGAACATCTCTAAAGCGCGACTATAGCAGTCTAGAGCATCCTCCAGCTCGCCATGCAGATGACATAAACTTCCCAAATTGGAGAGCGCCTCCGCCGCAAAGAGGCATATTCCCGTCTGCATAAACAGATCTACGGCTTTTTGAAAGCAAACTTTTCCCTGTTCATATTCGCGCCGGTCGGCATAGATCTGTCCCATGCAGCTTAATGCGACGGCAATTGCGCCCGGGTCATTTTGCTTCTCTCTGATCTCCAGGCATTGCCGGGAGCAATGCATTGCATCCTCCAGCCGACCCTGGACGCAAAAAATGCCGGCAAGCATTATGAGCACATCAGCAACGCCACATAGGTCGCCTTGATCCCGCATGATCTCTCCGGCCTTCTCCAAATGATCCTTTGCAAGGCCGTAGTCGCCTAAATCCAGGAAGCATTGTCCCATGCGACTTTGAGCGCGAGCGGCCAGGGGATGGTCGCCTTCTTCTAAGGCCGGCAGGCTCTTTTCATAGTGATCCGCAGCCTCTTTGTACCTGCCTTCCATGAAAAAGAATTCCGCCAGTTGAATGCGCATCCTGGCCGCTGCCAACTCGTCGCCAATGTCCTGCAGATGATGCCGGGCTTTTTCCAGGCAGCTTTCCACCCTATTTGCCGCTCCGGTGAGCTGATAGACGGATGCCAGTGCGGCGAGCGATGCCGCCATACCCCCCCTGTCCCGGGCCTTCTCCCGCTCAAAGAGGCTCTTTTGATAGCATTCCTCTGCCCCGGCCAAGTCACCTCTTATCTGGCAGAGTTCTCCTCGGCAATAGAGTGCATCGGCCCGGCCAGAATGATCATCGGCACCCTGCAGATGCAAAGCTCGGGAAGAGCACTGCTCCGCTTTGCAGAGATCTCCTTGCATGCGAGCAGCTCGGCCCAAATTTGCCAGGATGGTGCACATAAGAGGCGAGCTCTTGCCAACATCAAGGGCCTGCAAGGCCATCTCATAGAACCGGCAGGCGCGATCCCAGTCCTCATCATCACTGTAGAGGCTGCCCATGGAGTCCCAGACCCGCGCCTCCCCCTCATCGTCTCCCTGCGCCCGGGCCAGACGGGCGCTCTTCTCAAAGTACTCCTCGGCGGCGCGGCGAAAAAAGAGGCTGGCAGCCAGCCTTCCCAGATTAAACCAGGCCGCATAGCTGCTCTTGCCGGAGAGATAATCAGCCAGCAAGGCTAAATTCTTTTGCATCTGATCCTCATCGGAAGAGAGGATGGCCTGCGCGAGAGAAGAGACTAGATCCGGCCCCTGACGAGAGAGAGCGCGCAGACGCTTTGGCTCGTAGCCTCCCGGCCGGCAAAGGGCCTCGGCAAGGATGCCGAGAGAGAAGATGTTGCTGTCATCTGTCATCTTGTCCACCCGTAGTAACAGAATTAATAAAGATAATATGTAAACAAGAATGGATTGATATTTTCAAGCGTTTATCGACGGAATAACTTAATAAAATATTATTGTAATGTATGAACCTTTGCGTTTCTATATCACATAGCGGATCAGTATCAAATATCATATCTTCCTCCACAACCGCTAAAATATACACCACTGACCTATACTCTGTGTATTAACTGTTCCTCCATATAAAAGCTCCGATTTCTTTTGATTGTTGTTTTCATAACTTAATTAAATTAGATAAAGTGTATTAAATGTAAAAATATAAAATATATTAATACTAATTATCGTCGGTTGTCGACTACCGAAAAGATCCGTAACGAAAATAATTATTATGTTAACCAAAAAAATTTGACTGGCCCCCTACGAAGAGCTACTTCAAGACCAGCTTCAAAGCGCGCTGAGGGCAGCCCATGATGCAGGCTCCGCACTGGATGCACTTGCCCGAGTCGGCCACGACCCGCCAATCCTCGAAGCGGAATGTGCCCGTCGGGCAGATGGAAACACACGCCCCGCAATGCACGCACTCATTCTCATCCCTGATAACGGGAATCTCCAGGGGCACGACCTTTACCCCGCGCCTCTCGAAGGCCTCCTTTACCTCCAGGCACTTGTCCTGGGGCACTTCCAGGACAATCTCTCCGCTCACGGCATCGATGCTGGCTCTCTCGATATTAACTAATGCGCCAGTCTCCAGGATGACTGAGGCAATGAGAGGATAACGCACAATGCTGGGAGCTACATGCAGCATGAGTTTCATGTTCTATCGCCTCCGCGCGAAGAGCCGGGAAAGGTGATTGCTGGTGATCATTCCAATTACCTTATTGTCTCTGTCTACCACCGGCATTGCCGAGATGCTGTGCGTATCAAAGGTGCGGGCCGCGAGTTCAATGGGCTCGTCTGCTTTAACAGAATAGACCCGCCGTGTCATGATATCTCCAATGCGAGAGGATTTGCCGCCTGCCACGGCCTTGGATATATCCCAGGCGGTGATTATGCCCATCAGCCGTCCGTCCCGGGAGACCACCGGCAGGTGATCGAAGCTGCCGCTCACAATTAGCCGGGCCGCTTCCTCTACCCCGATGTCCTCATGAACCGTGACCACGTCGCCGCTCATGACGTCTCCCACGTTTGGCGATTCCTTGGTCTGCTTCATGGGCCGGGCGCTGCCCAATCGCGACAACGGCTCCACGGCAGAACTGAGCAGAAACTCGCCTTTCTCCACCTGCTGCTTTAAAGTGAGGGCCACTTCCCTTGCTACATGAAAGCTGGAGAGTGAGGAGGCCGTGACCTCTTTCCCATTAATATCGATCATTCCCGACTTCAGATCCTCGTAGCTTACCATCTTCAAAGAGGGCCGATCCCGGCGAGCAATGCCGTAGTCCACTACAGCAATGGTGATGTCTCTATCCCGCACGGCTGTGCTTTTGGCCAGCTTCTCATTAAGGATTGGTATGGGAATGCCAATCCCGAGGTACAGGCTGGGGCCGTATTTATGAAATGTCGCAGCTCTGAGAAAGCGATTATTCATCTTCTTCATGTCGCCCGTGACCATGAGCGTGGAGAAGTTATTCTGGGGATTATGCTGCGTGCCCGCTCCCATGACGTACCCCTGCGCTCCGGCCAGAAAGATGCGCGTACCTATTCCAATGTAATCGAAGTTGGGATCATTGGATAGCGGGGAGAGAACACCTGAACCGCTGTAGTGAATATTGCCAAAGCGGGGAAGCAGTGTGCCCATGTAGGTATGCATGGTAAGGTCGGCGGAATTGGTGGCCGCGTTGTAGCGCTGATAGGCATTGCGCGGATTAACCATGATGGCCTGATTGAAATCCTCCAGACGCAGACAGGTCTCCAGCTCCATCTGAGGATAGCAGTCCGTGCCTGCACCATATGCGTCCACCTCTATCTGCTTTCCCGAAATGAGATCTTCCATGACATGCGCTCCGCCGTACTCTATTCCCCTGTCTTCGGAGGGCTGCGTCGCGCCTAAGAAGAGATCGACAGCGGCGACTCCGCCATAGGCTTCCACTTTATTGAGCAGAGCTTTGGAAATTTTTATGGGCGGGTCGCTATGGCCCAGATTGAGAAATACTCCCGAGGAGCACATGGCTCCAAAAGTCCCAGTGGTTACTACATCCACCTCGCGCACGGCTGCGGCAGGGCCCAGCTCGTCCACGATGTCAGGCATCTCCTCGGCCGTTATGACGCGGGCGCTCCCGTCGCGAATGCGTTCGTTGATCTCAGCTAACGACTTCTCTTGCACGAGTTTCCCAAAGGTCGGCAATCCAATAAAAACCTGTTGGGCTTCTTGCTATGTTGAACCAATATATAGCTTGACTACAGAAATATTATAATAATTAAAATTGATCGATACGGCAAAAAAATATGGGATTATAACGCCCTGTCCTTGCCGCTCGCGAGCTGTGTGATTTCAAGGGTCCAGTTAGCAGACACATCTATATTAATCGCGTACATGCCGCTTTTTTTGATATATTCAGCAGTTGATCCGGTAAACGGGCCATGGTCGCAGGTAAAAAATAAGCCGGAACTGCGTTCCCCTTGAAGAAGATCGACATTTAAGCAGCCAGATGATGGTTCGTTTGTCAACTTAAATATAGCTAGACCCGGGTCCAATGTGACAAACTCCACGCCGGGTCCGGTTCCCGAAACTGTGAGATTTGCGGGCTGTTCGGATAAATCAACGAGGGAGACTGCATCTATCATGTTGCACATCATCACCAAGCATGTTAATAGTAAAAAAAAATTCATATACATCATTAATCCTCCTGTAGCATTCCAATTATGCTGTAATTTCCTCAGCTCCATATTCTGAGACATTCACTTTCCATTCAAAGATAAATACCTTTTACATGTGACCGTTTCTCGTTTATATCCATCATGATGCATCCTGCTGCCCTTATAAACAATGTATCATCATGGAAAGCCCCAGCAACGTGGCTTCTGCACTTCAATTCGTCTCGCTGCATCATTGTACTCCATCGGGGGCACTCCGCAACCTCGCCCGCCTGAAGGGGACCACGCCGGGCGCGCCTGAGGGCTGGATGTGCCTGCCTCCGACGGGGAGGAGTTTTTCGGGCGCTGGATTTTGGGGAAGATGGCGATTTGTTATTATTAGCTAATAATTATATCCTAAACTACAAAACGAACCACAGAGGCACAGAGGACGCACAAAGAATTTTTAACGGTGGTTTCGGGGCAGTCTCCTCCTTTGCGATCGGGCTCGCGCTCATGGCCGTCAGTGGGCCGGGCGGGTCGAGACACGGCCTCACGCGAAGGCGCGAAGCCGCGAAGAACCGACAAGAGAGGGACGGTTCTTGCTGCCGCCCGCCTCTCGCCAACTGCCGATCACAGGATTGAACATCTGCGGGCTTCCTCAGCCGGGCCCCTTTTGCACCGCCCACAGCGTGAATGTGCCTGGAAAGCCTTTCATAGCCACGCCATCGAGCCGCTGCCATGCGAGCCGCCGGTGCTGCCCGGCACCGAGCCGATCGATATCCTCTTTGGCCCGATCGCTGAGCCATATCTCCGGGTCTTTGATGCTTCCCACCACCCGTGAGGCGAAGTTGACTGTGCCGCCGAACACATCGCCTTCCTCCACATGCATCGTGCCGATGTGAATTCCGGCGCGGATTTGGATCTGCGGATGGCCCGTGTTCTTCTGGAGAGCCATGGCGTAGTCCAGGGCAGAGGCGGCAGAATGGAAGGCTGCCATGAAGCTGTCGCCGATGGTCTTGATCTCCCTGCCCTGGAACTGGGAGATCAGGTCACAAGACTGTGGTGTTCAGCCAATTTCACGACAGTTCGCATGTTCACCTAGCCAAACGTCGTCTTAGCAAACTCTTCCACTGGTTGTGACCCGACGAGTGGCTCGCATTTTCTGCCCATTCGGGTCTAATAAACCCTTTTCACCAAGCAGCTCAAAGAGTTGGCCAAGTGCGGGAAAGACTGAGATTTGGCTTTTAAATTGGGGGCTATTAGATAATTCACGAGCACGTTGAAGGAGCTCCCCATCACTAAGTGTGCGTAAATACCAAGCAAGCACTAGGACGGCAATTTTCTCATTTATGTTTTTTAATTGGTCAAACGTCTCAAGTAGATCATGAAGCTCTTCATGTGGAATGGAAACGCAACGCTTCTCGACATCTCGAGAGGCTACGGTTTGACCTATTAGAGCCCATAGAGCCCATTTCTGGACTAGCGCATTAGCACCATGCCTCCAAAGCCTGAACAATCGACCCAGCACGTCTGGTTCAGCAGAAGGCAACCAAACCTTGCACTGACCGAGCCAGTCAAGTGCCCAAGATGCAATGAATTGCTCTTCTGGCTGCTCACTGTTTAATATTGTAACTAGTAACGAAGCAGCGTAGCGAAGGGGTCTAGAGCAGGCTTTAGCGGCTTTAACGTCATCCGGGCGTCTTGTTAATATGAAACATAGTTGCACAAGACCAAGGATTCCTTCGCATCTGGAAATTCTATCTGTTTCTCCTAACATCTTGGCGAGATGCTCGACTGCTTTCGCCCAACCGACTTCATCTTCAGTCTCGACTGTCTGCAAATATACAACTATAGACAAAGCAGAGCTGACATCTTCCTGATAATCCGCCCCGCAGGAAAAGAATGCCTCACCTGCCACCTCGCGTAAGTCTTGACCATATCGACCCCGAGCCAATTCAGCCACGAAATCTGCTCTCTTTAATGAGTTTCCCAGTCGGACAAGTTCGCGGATAGCCGCTCGAATGGTCTCTGGTCGCGCCGCTGCTCCGTCGGCCAAGCAATTGCCCAGAGCCTTAAATATGGAGTTCTCTTCATGCAGTCCTCTGCTGAGCGATCTCATCTTTTCAGTTAGTCGCTGAATCAGCATTTCAGTTGCCTTTCCACCCAACACCGCAGCGAGCGGGATGACCTCATACCACTGCACCTCTCCGAAATGCGGTTCAAGGACACTGGCCAGCGTATCTGTCTCCTTTGCATCACGATACCAGCCCTTAACCATTGCTTGTGCTGTGAGGAATTCCTGGAATGTCAAGTGTCTAAACTCAAAGAATTCAACCAGTCGGCCATCCTCCACGTCATGCCCAGCCATCTGGAGCAAGCTGCTGCGGTCTTCAACTCGACGGACGAACTGATCTACCGTATCGCTGACATAACCAAGCTCGGTGGGCATCGCGTCGCGGGCTTCCTGGAGAAGTACAGTCAGCTTGAGACGACTAATTTTCTGCACTCCGTCAAGCATCATCGCAGAGGCCACGTAACAGAGTTGTGGCAAAGCTTCTTCCTCGGGAATCGGTTCGTGGCCTTCAGTGTTCCACGTCATGAGCAAGACCTCGATAGCCTTGCCATAAAATACAGCTCTGCGTGTGGGGAGCGAGCCAACCCATCGCTTGACCAGCAGCAGCGTGGTGAGCAGTAACGGGTTCACAGCGAGGCGCTTGATCCGGTCGTTCTTTACGATCGTAGCGGCAAGCTGCTTGGCGTCGGCGAGTACCTTTTCAGTGTCACCAACCACTTCTTTGTGCCATGCGATACTGAGGTGTTGAATGTCATTTTCATCGAAGGGTGAGAGGGTGACATGTGTGCAAACAGGGGCAAGATGCGCAGCCACATGTCGGAATCCGGCTTCACGAGATGTAACAACTATGGCGATGCCAGGATAAGCTTGCAGAGTAGCACGCAACGTGCAGACGAAGGCAGCACGGTCACCAGGTTCGGAGATCTCATCCAACCCGTCCGCAAGGAGGAGGACGCGACCCGCAAGTAACGCATGGTCAACATAGGCGCGGAAAACTGCGGCATGCTGGCGGACCGGCTCACGCTGAGATAGAGCTTGCAGCAATTCAGCGAAGGAGCCGCGAGCTAGGCTACGCAATTCACGGCAGCGGAAGAAGAGCGGCAGCCAATCTCTCTGAGGGAGTATGTCATCGATCTGCTCGCGTCTTGCCGGATCGGCATAAGCAACGGCAAGCCGCTTGACGAGAGTAGATTTCCCACCGCCCGGCGCAGCTAGCAGTGCGAGCCGTTGGTGCTCTGCAAGGACCGCACCCACTGCTTGACGCTCCCAATGCTCCAACTTACACTGTTCTTGTCCTACCTTAACGGTGACATCCAAATGGAGTGGCACGAAGAGATTTTCGAGTCTAAGCCGGCGTGAACCAACTTCACTGTCGGCAGGAAGGCCATCTAAATAGATATAGCCACATTCACTCGCAAGGTATTGGCGGTAAGCGGCAAGAGCTTCCTCGATACGAGGGTCCGTATCTGAACCAGTTAGCGGTTCTGGGTTTAGGCACGTAAGTTTCCCAAGTCCGCCTTCACATTCGCGGTCGGCAGCGATGACTTCTTCAGCAAGTGCGCGAGCGAGGGGGGTTCCATCGGAATGGATCAGAGCAAAATGGGTGCGTGCTTTGCCTTGCGTATAGTAGATGGCCCAAATCCACCCACGTTCGTGAGCCAAGAGCTCTGCCTCGGGATCCAGAGTGAGATCTGGGAGATCTGCACAGCACCGGCCGGCGAGTTCAGTCGCTCTGTCTTTCGCTATGAGGATACGGCCATTCACTAACTCGCTAACGACCTGTGACTTCTCCCCGCCCTGAAGGACGGGGCTTCTAGCCGTTGATTGGCAGAGATTGAAGTCCCAATCTCAAAATGTTTATGGCTGCATTCCAATCTCGATCCAGAGATAGCCCGCACTCGGAG